>Ga0123357_10004843_pt1 | contig 15947 bp, 10 predicted proteins | sample TergutEmb28metaG_FD_89873 | JGI IMG/M metagenome (GOLD analysis project Ga0123357, IMG submission 89873) | Embiratermes neotenicus P4 segment gut microbial communities from Petit-Saut dam, French Guiana - Emb289 P4 | ecosystem: Host-associated > Arthropoda: Insects > Digestive system > Gut ... | reverse complement strand
TGGAGGTGACGCGGATGACGGTGTCGATGCGGCTGATGAGCGCCGGGGACGGGTACAAGTATCTGCTCAAGACCGTCGCGGCTGGCGACGGCGACCGGGATCTGTCCACTCCGCTCACCCGCTACTACGCCGAGACGGGCACACCACCGGGCCGGTGGTTCGGTCAGGGGGTCAGCGGTCTGGGTGGTGGTGCGCTCAGCGTAGGCGATCAGGTCAGCGAGCGTCACCTGGAACTGCTCATCGGTCACGGATGCGACCCGGTCACTGGTCAGCCGCTCGGTCGGGCATATCCCCGGTATCAGGGTGTCAGCGAACGCGTCGCCCAGCGCGTCGGAATGCTCAGTGACGCGCTCAGCTCTGATCAGCGCGCTCGGGCGGTGACGCTCATTGAAGCCGAGGAGGCGTCACGTCCGGTCAGGCGTCCGGTCGCCGGGTTCGACTACACGTTCAGCGTGCCCAAATCCGTGTCCGCTTTGTGGGCGGTGGCCGACGCGGGGACGCAGGCGCTGATCGCGCAGGCGCACCACCAGGCGGTTGACGAGGTGCTCGATTTCATGGAGCGTCAGGTCGCGGCCACCCGCACCGGGGCGTCGTCACGCGATGGGTCTATCGTCCAAGCCGATGTCACCGGGCTGATCGCCACCGGGTTCGACCATTACGACTCCCGTGCAGGCGACCCGCATCTGCACACCCATGTGGTGATCGCCAACCGCGTCCGAGCCGTCCACGACGGCAGGTGGCGCACGCTGGATTCTCGTCCGATGCACGCCGCTGTCGTCGCGCTGTCGGAATATCACCAGGCGATCTTGGCTGACAAGATGACTTCCATGTTCGGTGTCGGCTGGGACACTCGCAGCCGGGGACGCCACCGCAACCCGTCCTGGGATGTTGCTGGGGTCAGCGAGTACCTGATCGGCGAGTTCTCGTCGCGCGCCCACGACATCGACGCGAAGGCGCAGCGGCTCATCACAGAGTATGTGGTCAAGCATGGGCGTCAGCCGTCGAAGGTGACGATCCTGAAACTTCGGCAGCAAGCCACCCTGGCGACCCGGCCTGACAAACAGGTCAAGTCGCTGGCCGAGTTGACCCAAGGCTGGCGAGAGCGGGCCACCTCGGTGCTCGGCCAGGATGCGACCACCTGGGCAAGCCGACTTCTCAGTAACGACGGACGACCCGCGATCATCCGCTCCGACGACATTCCCATCGACACCGTCGCTGATCTGGCCCAGTCGGTATTGGAGGCCGTAGGCGAGAAACGGGCCACCTGGCGTCGCTGGAACCTGTGGGCTGAAGCCGCCCGAGAAACCATGGGCTGGCGGCTCGCCACCAGCGACGACCGCGAACACCTCACCGCAATGATCTGCGACCAAGCAGAACGAGCATCGATCCGGCTGACACCCGGCGACGTCACCGTGCCCGTCGAATTCACCCATCAGGACGGGACGACCAGACTACGGCCCCGGAACTCCACCGTCTACACGTCACAGGCCATGATCGACGCCGAAACCAGACTGCTGGACCTGTCGCGCCGATTTGACGCGCCCACCCTCGACGCGACCGTCGTTCATGCGGTCATCGACGTCCCGGATGTGCACGGCCGGATGCTCAGCGACGACCAGGCCCAAGCCCTGCTGTCGGTGGCGACGTCCGGGCGGACCCTCGACGTTCTGGTCGGACCAGCCGGGGCAGGTAAAACCACCGCTCTGTCGGCGCTGCGCAACGCCTGGGAACAGGCCCACGGCCCCGGCTCCGTCGCAGGTCTGGCACCGTCGGCGGTCGCCGCACAGGTACTGGGCGACGACCTGGGCATCCCAACCGAAAACACCGCCAAATGGTTATGGGACCACGACCACAACGGCATCGACTTCCAGCCAGGCCAGTTGGTAGTCGTGGACGAAGCATCCCTTGCCGGGACCTTCACCCTCGACCGCATCGCCGCCCTCGCCGCTGATGCTGGGGCGAAGACGCTGCTGGTCGGCGATTGGGCCCAACTCGGCGCAGTCGAGGCAGGCGGCGCATTCTCCTTGCTCGTCCACGACCGCGACGACGCCCCCGAACTGGCCGACATCCACCGCTTCACCGAAGACTGGGAGAAACTTGCCTCCCTCAGGCTGCGCCACGCCCAACCCGACGCCATCGACGAGTACCAGGATCATGGGCGCATCAGTGAAGGCACAGGCGAGGCGATGATCGAAGACGCCTACCAAGCCTGGCGCAGCGACCTCGCCGCCGGACGATCGTCGATCCTGATCGCCGACAACCACACCACCGTCACCGATCTCAACCAGCGAGCCAGGCACGACCGCATCCGCGCCGGAGCCGTCGACCCGACCCGCAGCATCACTTTGGCCGACACCAGCCACGCGTCGAAGGGCGATGTGGTCATCACCCGGCGCAACGACCGCCGCCTCGTCGCAGGTCGCACTGGCTGGGTCCGCAACGGCGACCGCTGGACCATCACCAAAACGCACGCCGACGGATCAGTCACCCTCAGACGCGCCGGATACAAGTTCGGGGCATCCCTCATCCTGCCCGCTCCCTACGTCGCCGACTCGCTCGATCTGGGTTACGCGGTCACAATCCACCAGGCGCAAGGCATCACTGTCGATACCAGCCATGTACTGGTCAGCCCAGCGATGACCAGGCAGAACTTGTACGTCGGCCTCACCCGAGGCCGCCAACACAACCACGCCTGGGTCGCCACAGACCAACCCGACGACCAGCGTCACAGCGCCACGCCAGGCACCGCCCGCGACGTGCTGCTCGGCGTACTGCGCAACGACGGGGCCGAGCCATCCGCGCACCAATCCACCCAAGATGAGCACGACCGCTGGAACCGCATCGACTACCTCGTCGCCATGCACCAAGAGATCTACCAGGCCGCCACCGCCGACCGCTGGGCCACCCTCATCGAACACTGCGGCCTCAACGCCGACCAGACCCGCCAAGTGCTGACATCCGCCGCCCACGGCCCGCTGTGCAGCGAACTCGCCCGCATGGACGCCACCGGACGCAGCCCAGAGAAGACGCTGCCGCGCATCGTCGCCAGCCGACCACTCGACGACGCCACAGACATCGCCGCCGTCCTATACCGCCGGATCGAAGCCGTCAACAACAACTCCAGCCCGCAAGCACGCCCACGACGCCGGCAACCCTACGTGCTCGGCCTCGTCCCACAAGCCACAGGACCCATCCGAAACGACATGAAAACCAGTCTGACCCAGATCGAACAGCACCTACGCCAGCGCGCCGACGAACTCGCGCGACGGGCCATCCGTGACCGAGACCGCTGGCTGGCGGAGCTTGGCCCACGGCCAGTCGACGCTCATGCCGCCCGACAGTGGGACGGCGCGGCCCAGGCAATCGCGGCCTACCGCGAACGCTGGGGAATCACCGAGGATCGGCCATTGAGCGTGTCCCCGACCGGTGTTGGCCAACAACTCGACCTGGCACGGGTTCGACAAGCACTGGCTGCCGCCCGAAGCGCGGCGGACGTGGTTGGGGTCAGCGCTCGATCAGCAGTTGCGCCGGTAACGAGCATTACGATGTAACCGCGAACCCCGAGCCTGGCTGGACAATAACCTTGACAACGCGCCACGACACCCGGCGTATGGGGCGTGTTCTGTCAGACCCGCACGGGATAATTGACAAGTGGGTCTTTGACGGCCCACGCGTGAAAGGACGTACTTGTGGCGCTGAACTATGCCAGCTTCATCTGGTCTGTCGCTGACTTGCTGCGCGGCAGTTTCAAGGCTCACCAGTATGGCGACATCATATTGCCGTTCACGGTGCTTCGGCGGCTGGACTGCGTGCTCGCGCCCACGAAAGACAAGGTGCTCGATGCCGCCGCTGAGGCAGGTGTTGCCGGACTGCCGGTCAACCGTGGTTTGCTGAAGGCCAAGGCCAGTCACACCCTGTCGTTCTGGAACACGTCTCCATTCGATTTGGGCAGGCTGCTGGGCGACCCGGAAAACTTGGCCGCCAATCTGATGGCGTACGTCAACGCCTTCTCACCCGATGTGGCCGACATCTTCACCAACTACAAGATGGACGAGCGTATCGCCGAGCTGGAGGCCGCCGACCTGCTCCTACTTGTCACGAAGCGGTTCGCCGAGGTGGACCTATCGCCGCAGGCAGTGCCGAACGAGCACATGGGACACATCTTCGAGGAGCTGATCCGTAAGTTCGCCGAGGCGTCGAACGAGACGGCCGGCGAGCACTTCACCCCGCGCGATGTCATCGAGTTGATGGCTGGGTTGGTGCTGACGCCCGACGACGACGCGCTGACGAAGCCCAACATCGTCCGGTCGATCTACGACCCGGCCGCCGGCACGGGCGGCATGTTGTCGATTGCGGAAGACCACATCAAGGCGCTCAACCCGTCGGCCACGTTGACGCTGGCGGGCCAGGAGATCAACCCGCAGTCGTACGCCATCTGCAAGGCCGACCTGATCGTCAAAGGACAGGCAGCCGACGCCATCATCCTGGGCGACACGCTGATCGCCGACGGCTACCCCGACCGGCGCTTCAACTACTGCTTGTCGAACCCGCCCTTCGGCGTCGACTGGAAGAAACAGCGCGCCAAGGTAACTGAAGAACACGATCTGCGCGGTTTCGCCGGACGGTTCGGGCCGGGCCTGCCCAGGGTGTCGGACGGCGCGATGCTGTTCCTGTTGCACCTGATAGCCAAGCTCAATAGCCCCGACTGGGACGGCTCCGGCGGACGCGGGGCCATCGTGCTGAACGGGTCGCCGCTGTTTTCCGGCGGTGCCGGGTCGGGCGAATCGAACATCCGCAAGTGGGTGTTGGATCGCGACTTCCTCGACGCGATCATCGCTCTGCCGACCGACATGTTCTACAACACAGGCATCGCCACCTACATCTGGGTGCTCGACACCGACAAACCCGCCGCGCGGCGGGGCAAGGTCCAGCTGATCGATGCCACGGCTCGCTTCGAGAAGATGCGCAAATCGCTCGGCTCCAAGCGCAACCAGTTGGGCGAGGCCGACATCGCGGCTATCATCCGCGAATACGGGGCCTACGAGGACGATGAACACGTCAAGGTGTTGCCACGAGAGGCGTTCTACTACCGCACAATCACCGTCGAGCAGCCGTTGCGGGACGCGGCGGGCCAGGGGGTTAAGGATGGCAAGGGTAAGCCGAAGCCTGACGCGAAGCTGCGCGACACCGAAAATGTGCCCTGGGATCAAGACATCGACGAATACTTCGCCCGCGAGGTGACGCCCTTCCTGCCCGATGCCTGGGTCGACAAAACCAAGACCAAGGAAGGCTGTGAGATTCCGTTCACCCGGCACTTCTACGTCTACACCCCGCCCCGGTCGTTGGAAGAAATCGACGCCGACCTCGACGAGGTACTGGGGCGTATCCGAGAGCGACTGGACCAGGTGCGGAATGACTGACATGCCTGGCCAATGGCGTCGACCGAAGCTGAAGTATCTGTTCACTTCCATGCGTGCGGGGATCAGTATCACCGCTGATGCGATCAACGATGAGGCATTGTTCCCCGTGTATGGCGGGAATGGCCTTCGCGGATACACAAGTCAGTCAACGCACAAAGGCACTCATGTTCTCATCGGTCGTCAAGGTGCCCTTTGTGGGAACGTTCATCTTGTAGACGGTGAGTTTTGGGCAAGTGAGCACGCCATCGTCTGTTCACCGAAACATGAGTTCGATCCACGATTCGTTACGTACTCGCTTTCAACACTCAACCTCGGTCAATACTCGCAGGCGACAGCTCAGCCTGGAATCGGCATATCTGACATCGGTGGCATTGAGATTATGGTTCCCCACCTCACAGGTCAGAACGTGATTGCGGACTTCCTGGACAGAGAGACGGCGGAGATCGACGCCTTCATCGCCGACCAGGAACGTCTTATTGAGCTGTTGGTTGAGCGACGAGCGGCGGTGGCCGAGCGGTACATCTGGCCAACTACGGGTGGAGACGCCACAGTCTTGGCGGTGGACCTGCCCGCACTGCCAACCTCATGGCGGATAGTTCGAAATAAGAACCTCTTTCGTGAGCGGCACGACATCTCTGTAGACGGCACGGAGGAGATGCTGTCGGTATCCCACCTCACCGGGGTGACGCCACGCTCCGAAAAGAACGTGACCATGTTCGAAGCCGAGAGTACTGCGGGGTACCCGTTGGTTTTCCCAGGTGACCTTGTCATAAACACCATGTGGGCGTGGATGGGAGCGGCTGGGGTGTCGGAGGACTATGGCATCGTCAGCCCTGCCTACGGCATCTATGAACCGATCACGACCGACTTCGTCCCACGGTTCTATGACTATTTGATCCGAACAAGACGGTACATCGATGCGATGACGGCAATGTCGAGAGGTATCCGCTCATCAAGGCTCCGTTTGTATCCAGAAGTGTTCTTGGCCATGCCAATCCCGCATCCTCCAGTGACTGAACAGCAGGCCATTGTTCAGCGGATTGATGATGAGACCAGTTGGCTCGAGAGTGCTATCGCCGACGGCCGCCGCGCGATTGACCTGTCTCGCGAGCGCCGGGCGGCGCTGATCACAGCAGCGGTGACGGGACAGATCGACGTCCGTACTGGTGGCCCCAGAAATGTCAGTGGTGCCCGCAAGACTGATCGCAAGGTTGATCGGGAGGTGAGCCATGTCTGAGCAGCAGGGTGAGATGATCGTCTACCGGCGCAGGGGTGCCGCCGAGGTGCAATTGCGGGCGCGGGGCGGCACGGTTTGGTTGTCGTACCGGGCCATGGCTGATCTCTATCACACGACCAGCGAGAACATTATCCAGATCGTGGGCCGGGTGCTCGCTGATGGCGAGTTGGACGAGTCAACTACTAACTCTGAGTTAGTAGTTCGCCAGGAGGGCGCGCGTCATGTCCGGCGAGAAGTCAAGGTGTTCAACCTGGACATGATCTTGGCAGTCGGCTATCGGGTGACGACGCCGCAGGCGGTGATGTTTCGGCAGTGGGCGACGACCATCCTCCATGAGTATCTGGTCAAAGGGTTCGCCATGGACGACGAACGGCTGAAGAACCCTGGATCGGAGCCGGACTACTTCGACGAGGTGCTGCAGCGCATCCGAGATATCCGCGCCTCCGAAAAGCGGTTCTACCAGAAGGTGCGTGATCTATTCGCGGCCACGAGTTCCGACTATGACAAGACGTCGCCCACGGCGAAGGACTTCTTCGCCACTATCCAGAACAAGTTGCTGTTTGCCGTTACTGGGAAGACGGCTGCCGAGTTGGTGCGGGAGCGCATCGACGCCGAGTCGGTGACCTTCGGGTTGACGACCTGGCAGGGCGACCGGCCAGCAAAGGTGGACGCGATTATCGCGAAGAACTACCTGACAGAAGACGAGATCAGAACGCTTGACCGCCTCACTACCCAATTCCTCGACTACGCCGAGGGGCAGGCGGAGCGACGACTCGTCACGACGATGGCGCAGTGGGTGGTCGCCACGGACCGGCTCATCGCGTTCAACGGCTACATGGTGCTCGAAACCCGTGGGACGGTGTCCCACCGGGAAGTTGAGGATGTGGTGGATGAGCTGTGGCCAGGGTTCGATCAAGCACGCAGACAACGCGAGTACGACGAGTCGTGGCAGATCGAGGCGGCTGACATCACGGAGTTGCTGGCGCTGGGGAAGAGCGATCATGCCCCAATTGCGGAGAGACTAGGCGACGTAGATAGCCGGAAGGAGGCGTCCGATGGCGATTCAGCATGAGAAGCCGTTCGAGTCGGAGATTTGTGGCTGGCTGGACGAGCATGACTGGTGGTATCGCGATGAGCCGCCGTACGACCTGGACTACGACAGGGCGTCGGCGTTGTACCTGCCGGACTTGTTCGGCTGGCTGTACGACACCCAACCCGAGCAACTGGCCAAGTTGGTCAAGCAGGGCACCTCGGGCAGGTCGGCATCGCCCGTAGACGGTGTGTTGGGCGAGTACGCCGCCGCCGGACCGCGCATCAAAGACCGCATTGTCAAGTTGTTGGGCACCGACCCGATGGCAGGTGGTGGCACCTTGAACGTGTTGAAGAACCCGGTGGACGTCACCCCGGCCCGGCTGTCGCTGTTCCAGCCGAAGCCGGCAACGCCGCTGAACCCGGAGTTGAACCAACGGTATCTGCTGAACCGGCTGCGGGTGACCCGGCAGGTTCATTACTCGACACATAACGAGAACTCAATCGATCTGGTGCTGTTCCTGAACGGCATCCCGGTGGCCACCATCGAGTTGAAGACCGAGTTGACGCAGTCGCTCGACGCTGGCTTGCGGCAGTATGCTCGCGACCGCCGTCCGGTCGGCGAGTCACTGCTGGAGTGGGGCCGGGGCGCGTTGGTGCATTTCGTCCTCACCGAGGAGTGGGTCCGGATGACCACCCGTCTCGACTCGGCCAACACCAAGTGGCTGCCGTTCGACCGGGGCCGCGACAACGGGGCGGGCAACCCGCCGATGCCGGGCACCGCGCCGACTGCCTACTTCTGGCAAGAAATCTTGCAGCGTGACACGTTCTTGGATTTGATTGGGCGGTTCGCGCACTATCGATTCGATGAGCGCACCGACGCCCAGAGCCACAAGCAGATTGACAAGGCGCTACGCTTCCCCAGGTACCACCAGTGGCGGGCGGTCACAAGACTGGAGGCGGCAGCGCTGGCGGAGGGGCCGGGCCACAACTACCTGATCCAACATTCAGCAGGCTCAGGCAAGACCGATTCGATCGCCTGGACGGCCCACCGGCTGGCCACACTGCATCGCCCCGACGGGTCGAAGGTGTACGACGGGGTGATCGTCGTGTCGGACCGCCGCGTCCTGGATGGCCAGTTGAGCCGGGCGGTGGCGGGGCTGGCATCGAAGGCGGGCATGTTCGTGGCGGTCAGCCACGAGGCGGCCGAGTCGAAGTCGTCCCAGTTGGCGGCAGCCTTGGCGAAGGGCGAGTCGATCATCGGCGTGACGTTGCAAACCTTCCCGTACGCGTTGGAAGTGTTGCGGCAGTCTCCCGCCTTGGCATCGCGCAGGTACGCAGTGATCGCCGATGAGGCGCACTCGTCGCAGTCGGGCGAGGCGTCGAAGAAACTGCGCGAGGTCCTGGCTGGCGCTGAAGTCGTCGACGACCCGGACGCCACGGTCGATACCGAGGATGTGCTGGCGTCGGTGATGGCAGCGCGGGCCGAGCAGGCGACGATCAGCTTCTTCGCCTTCACTGCGACTCCGAAGGGCAAGACGCTGGAGTTGTTCGGACGCCCGGATGCCGCAACTGGGAAGCCAGCCCCGTTCGATTTGTATTCGATGAAGCAGGCCATCCAGGAGGGTTTCATCCTCGACGTGCTGCAGAACTACATGACCTACGACATGGCTTTCCGGTTGGCGATGAAGGATGCCGATGGTGCGACGACGACGGTTGATCAGTCCGCGGCCAACGCGCAAGTGATGCGCTGGGTGCGGCTGCATCCATACAACATCGCGCAGAAGGTCGCGGTGATCGTCGACCACTACCTCACGGTCGTCGCCGGCCAGCTGGGTGGCCGGGCCAAAGCGATGGTCGTCACCGGTTCGCGCAAGGAGGCGGTGCGCTACAAACTGGCCATCGACAAGTACCTGGCCGACAACGGGTTGGCGAGCCAGTTTTCTGCGCTGGTTGCTTTCTCGGGCGGCGTCAAGGACGAGGAATCCGGACCGGACGAGTTCACCGAAACCACCATGAACCCTGGCTTGAAGGGCCGGGCGTTGGAGACGGCGTTCGCCGGTGACGAGTACCAGGTGATGATCGTGGCCAACAAGTTCCAGACTGGTTTCGACCAACCGTTGCTGGTGGCGATGTACGTCGACAAGCGGCTGGCTGGCATCACCGCCGTCCAGACCCTGTCTCGGTTGAACCGGGTGATTCCCGGCAAGGCGAACACCTACGTGCTCGACTTCGTCAACGACGCCGCCGACATTCTTGCGGCCTTCCAGGACTACTACGAAGACGCTCAACTGTTCACTCCGCCCGACCCGGACATCATCCACGACATGCTGACCAAGATTCGCGGAGCAGGCATCATCGACGCTGCCGAGATCGACCCAGTCGTCGAGGAGGTCCAGCGGCAAGGTAGCCACAATAAGTTGTACTCGCTGGTCAAGACTTCCCGTGACCGCTTCTACGACCGCCTGCGCGTTGCCCGTGAAAACGACGACACGGTGGAGAAGGCCGCGCTGGCGGACTTCCGCGCCACCATCGGCAACTTCGTGCGGGCCTACGACTTCCTCAGCCAAATCATCAACTACGAGACGGTCGATGTCGAGAAGTGGGCGATCTTTTGCAAGGTCTACCGGGGTGCGATCCGCGACGACGAGCCGCGCGACGAAATCGACACCTCCAGCATTGTCCTGACCCACTACAAGCTCACCCCCGAGACGCCCGCCCACCTCAAGCTCGCGGACGGGAAGCCAGGCGAGCTGTCCGGTGTGACGGCGGTCGGTTCGGGCGGTGTGAGGCCGAAGAAGTACGGCCTGCTGGAGGAAGTCCTAGCCCGCATCAACGATCTGTTCGCCGGATCGGACCTCGACGAGGTCGACCGCGCCAACGCCTTCCTGTCGATCTCGAACTACGCGGTCGAGTCCACCCGGCTGCAAGCCGAGGCAATGGCTAACTCCGAAGCCGACTTCGCCAACTCACCGTCCATCGTCGAGGAACTGGAGGACATCCCCTACCGTGCCGACCTCGGCCACCAGGCCGCACTGAAGTTCCTCGTCACCACCGGGAAGTACCGACAGTTAGCTGAGGCCCTGCTTGCACAGGGGCTGTACGACGCGCTGCGGCAGGTCGCACAGCAAGATGAACCGCAGGATTAGCCGAAGTGGGTTTCAACGAGACCGGCTGAACGCCTGATAGAGTCAGATGCAGCCGGAACTAGGAAGTTGAGGGAAGATGAACGCCGCACCCGAGGTGCTCACCACCGCCGAGGCAGCTAGCCTGTTGAGGGTCTCATCGAAAACCGTTCTTGCCCTGGCACGGTCCGGTGCGCTGCATGGGGAGAAGGTTGGTCGGGCTTGGCGCTTTGTCAAGGAAGACGTGCTCGCTTACGTCCGTGGCACGGGTCCCTCAACCAGAACTAGACCGGATGACCGGAAGCGCAAGGACGTCTAAGCGCGACCAACGAAGGAACCAAAGAGCATGCTAGACACATCGAGCTGGCCAGAGATCGATCTTGACGTTCTCAAGGATGTGCACCTTGACCCGACGAACGTTCGCCTTGAGACAGCAGACCTGAAGGTCGAGGCCGACATAATCCAGGACCTGTTCGCCAACGAGGATGCCCTAGGCCTTGTGGAAGGTATCTGCAAAGTCGGGTACCTCACACATGAGCGACCTGTTGTCTTGATGCGCAGTGGCAAGTACATCATGGTAGAAGGAAATCGTCGTCTTGCAGCACTCAAAGCAATCCAGAATCCAATGCTTGTGCCCGATTATCAAGCAAGGGTGTCGACGCTTGTGACGCTGGTACCCAACCGTTCCGCACTTGCGACGGTCCGTGCCATGGTTGCTCCAAGTCAAGAGGAGGCCGATCAGCTGATCGCTGCCATCCACACTGGGAACCTACGGAAGCCGTGGAGCCCCAGCCGACAAGCCGCATTCTTCCAGGCGCAGATCAATGCCGGACGGACACTACGGGAACTGATTACGCGGTACCCCACAATCGATGTCCGCAAGTTCGTTTTCCGTGCCCACATAGTCAACCTGTTTAGGTCGGTTCATTACGCCGATGCGGAATTGCAGGACTACCTTGCGACCAAGAAATGGGCGCGAGGTCTGTCCACTTTGGCGCGCATCTATGAGTCACGAGAGTTCCTTGATCTGACGGGGCTCTCAATGGATGACGCAGGCAACATCACAATGACGCTCTCCACGAGTGCGTTCAAAGGTGTTGCGACCGCAATTGTTCGCGGGATGTATGAAGAGAACATCAATACTCGAAGTCTGAACTCGGTGAGCAGTCCTCGGTATACGCAGTTGCTGAAAGAACTGCGGCAAATCGCAGCCGATGCGGGAAGCGCATCATCACAGCCTGGACAATCAGCTCCATCGCCGGGGCCGAGCAGTAGGGGCGGGAGTTCGTCTCCAACTGTGGGCTCTGTTCCTGGTTCCGTGCCATCTCCGGTCGCTGCCTCAAGCATCCAGAACTCGCCGCCGTCTGGCAGAACCCGCAAGCCGCGTACGCTTGACCTCGGGCAAATCAAACCGGATGCAAGCTACCCTGCGGGGTTGAAACTTCTTCTTGGTGAGCTTTCTGAGATCGATGTCCCGAAGTATCCAAATGCCACTTTCCTCATCATCCGGGCTGTTCTGGAAAAGTCGATCAAGGCATTCGCGGAGGCCAAATCAATCGACATCAAGAGCACCGGGAATAGCCAGAATGGCTATGTCCAGCTTCATAACGCTCTGAAATGGCTCCTTGAGTACGTCAAGGCAAATGGCCCAACATATTTGATCCAAGTGATCGAGGGCATAAGAACCGGGAAGATCGTGACGTACACCAGCACGGCGGACGCACTAAACGCCACGAACCATAACCACCATTTCCTGGTTGATCGTGACCAAGTATTCGCGATGTGGGACTCCATAGACTCCCTGATGAAGTACCTGATGAAGCCATGAGCACCAGCGCCTTCAGAGTCTCGACACGTCGCCCACGCATCTCGCCCCTTCGGTACCCGGGCGGAAAGGCTGCGTTGTACTCCCGACTTCGAAAGACGATTCGAGACTGTGGGTTGGCTGGATGTACCTACGTTGAGCCCTACGCCGGGGGCGTTGGTGCAGGTCTGGGACTATTGGTTACGGGTCAAGTTGAGCGGGTCATCATCAACGACCTTGATCCAGCGATACATGCATTCTGGTCCACTTTGCAGTCTGAGCCCGGATGGCTGATCCAGCAAGTTCGTGAGGTCAGCTTGGATGTAACCGAGTGGCACCGGCAGAAGGAAATCTACGCGTCTGTGGACACAAGCGATCCATTGACGCTTGGGTTTGCAACGTTTTACCTCAATCGGACTAATAGGTCGGGCGTACTCAATGGTGGGCCAATTGGAGGACTGGACCAGTCCGGCAATTACAAGATCGGTGCGCGATTCAACAGAGAAGGGCTGGTCGAACGCATTCGCATCCTGTCGTTGTATGCGGATAGCATTGTTGCGACATGTCGCGACGGTATCGATGTGATATCTGAATATGCGCCTAAAGACGATTCGTTTATCTATGCCGACCCACCGTACTTCGAGAAGGCCGGGTCTTTGTACCTAAATGCCTTTACAAGAGAGGACCACGAGCGACTCGCTATGGTGCTGAACTCGCAGGCAGACAGACACTGGTTGCTGACATATGACAACGTCCCCAAGGTGGCGGAGCTGTACGCAGAGCGACGCCGCCGAGAGTTTGAATTGAGCTACTCCGCTCACCGGGTCGGAAAGGCGACCGAAATAGTAGTGCTTGCTGACGCCCTACCGGATATCGCCCCTGGATGGTCGCTAACGTCGGCGTATGCCGGGCAGGATGGCAGCTAGATGGACGGTTCGCGGTGTTTGATAGGCGCGATCGGCTTGGCGGAACGAGGCGAAACCAGGAAGGGTCATGTGTCGGTCTATGGTCCCGCTTTGGGACAGTGAGCCAAGACAGTATGGCTCTCTGGAGGCCGGATTCAGTGATGGGCGATGAAGACTTGGTGGCCGCAACCCTCTGGGAACTCTCAGGCACCTCTGAACACTGAGGTACCGGACCAGACGGGCTACGGCGGGACATGCCGGTTTGAGTAATAACCTAACGGTTTCGTGATACTTCTGCCGCTGATCGCCGTTTGCGGGACAACTCTTTACCAAAAATGGTAAAGTCTTGTCCGTGAGCATTCGAGACGAGTTGTGGGATGTGGCCGTGGAACAGTACGGCTATGTGTCCGATCTGAACGCCGAGCAGCTAGGTATCCCGATGATGGAGTTGGGCAAGCTGGCCGCGAGAGGCAAGCTCCAGCGCGTATGGCAGGGTGTCTACCGCTTCCCTGAACTGCCAGTGACCGCGAACGATCAACTGATGGAGTATGTGTTATGGACACGCGATCCGCGAGCGGCGCTGTCTCATGACACCGCGTTGGATGCGTACGAGTTGTCTGACATCAATCCCGCCGATGTGCACGTCACGATCCCTAAGCGGGCGAAGAAGCTGCGTCGCAGGGTCGTTCCTCCCGCTCTGATCGTCCATTACCAGGATCTTGTTCCGGAGCAGATCGGCTGGTGGGAGCAGATACCGACCGTGACTGTGCCGACTGCCATCGATCAGTGCATCGCTAACGGGGTGCGCGCAGATCTTGTGTTGCAGGCCGTCGACACGGCGAGACAGCGTGGCCGCATCGATGAGGCCACCGCTGAGCGTCAGCGGCGTGAGTTGAGGGGCGGTATGTGATGGCCATGTTCGATTTGCCCGACAAGAGGCGTCCTGTTCCCAGCGTGAACGCGCTCAACCGGTGGCTGAGCGACGCTGAGAAGGGGATCAACGTCAGCACCAAGCGGCTTGGCTGGCTGGTCGCCTCAACTGTCGTCGTCGCGGCGTTGCAGCGCGCGTTGGGTGATGATCAGCGCCCGGTGTTCCTGATCAAAGGCGGGGCGTATATCGAGTTCAATCTGGGACTTCGGGCGCGCACCACCCAGGACGTGGACACGTTGTTCCGGGGTGGCGTGGATGAGTTTCTTGGTCGTTTGGATGAGGCGTTGGCCGGGCCGTGGGGGCCTTTCACTCTTGACCGGACTGAGGTCGAAGTGATCGACGCGCCGAAGCTCATCAAACCCCGAAGGCTCTGGGTGCAGGTCGTCGCCAAAGGTGCGGTGTGGCGGCGCATCCAAGTTGAGGTGTCGTTTCCAGAGGGAGACATGGCGAAACGATCTCAACGTGTACGTCCCCCCAATATCGGCTTCTTCGGGTTGACGACGCCAGAGGAGTTCATCGGGGTGGCGATGGATTACCAGGTCGCCCAGAAACTCCACGCGGCATCCGATCCCGATGCGCAGGACTACGAGAACCAACGTGTCCACGACATCTGCGACCTGCTGCTGGTCAAGGATGCGTTCTATCCAGGCAGCCCGCCCGCTTCGCTGAAGACTGCGTGCGTGGATATCTTCGACTTCCGCGCCGACGAGGCAGCCCAGCTTGGACGCCCCGTGCGCCGCTGGCCGCCCGTGTTCGTGATCAACGAGTACTGGCGGTTGAACTACCCAGCCTTGGCCGAGTCCCTCGGCATCACGCTCACTATCGACGAGGCGGTCGCCACCATTGAGGCATGGGTCGCCGAGATAGATGGCGCGGACTAGGTGACGCTCCAGCGTGGCACCAGCAGGGCACCCACACTGGAGCGTCTCCGCTCACGTTTTACTCACCGAAAACGTCCCAAGACGACCCGAACTTTTCCCCGCCAACCGGGTAAACTGTTCCCCAACGGCATCACTAGATGCCGCTCTGACAAGGGAAAACCCGAGTCAACCGCGCAAAACCGGCGTCGACCCAAAAAGTCGACAAATCCGCCAAGGGGTCGCAGACTCAAATCCTGTCAGCCTGACAATGCCGTTGGAACGGTAGGGCTCCACAGTAGGCTTAGCTGATGCCGCACGACTTCATGCTTCCCATGTTGAGAGCTTTTGCGACGATCACCATTCCTGTGCTGATTCTGTTCGTGCTGTTGGGCGCTGTTCCAGCGCTCCTTCGACGTCGCCGTTACAACCAGAGTGTGTACCGCTCACTGACTGGGTTGTCTTATGGTGCAGTGGTGGGGGACAAGGGACGGTACGGCGAGTACCTGACCGGCTTCGAGCTAGAGCGCCTACCTGGTCATTATCGCGTGCTCTACAACCTGTATGTGCCCAGGGCCGACGGAACTACCTCGGAGATCGACCTCGTCTTCATCCACCAATCCGGCGTCTACGTCATCG
>Ga0123357_10004842_pt1 | contig 15948 bp, 7 predicted proteins | sample TergutEmb28metaG_FD_89873 | JGI IMG/M metagenome (GOLD analysis project Ga0123357, IMG submission 89873) | Embiratermes neotenicus P4 segment gut microbial communities from Petit-Saut dam, French Guiana - Emb289 P4 | ecosystem: Host-associated > Arthropoda: Insects > Digestive system > Gut ... | reverse complement strand
TCACAAATTATATGGAGTTACCAGACTACTATGGGTCCTACACTGCCAGTTCACTGTTTTCACCACAAGCTTTATATGGAGTTACCAGACTATTGTAGGTCCTATATTGTCAAGTAACTGTGTTCGTCACAAATTATATGGAGTTACCAGACTACTATAGGTCCTACACTGCCAGTTCACTGTTTTCACCACAAGCTTTATATGGAGTTACCAGACTACTTTAGGTCCTGTACTGCCCGGTCACTGTTTTCACCACAAGCTTGATATGGAGTTACCAGACTACTTTAGGTCCTGTACTGCCAAGTAACTGTGTTCACCACAAGCTTTATATGGAGTTACCAAAGTACTTTAGTTCTTACACTGCCAGGTAAATGTGTTCACCACAAGATTTATATGGAGTTACCAGACTACTTTAGGTCCTATACTGCACGGTCACTGTGTTCAACACATTTATATCTAGTTACCAGACTATTTTAGAACCTATACTGCACGGTCACTGTGTTCAACACATTTATATGGAGTTACCAGACACGTTTAGGTCCTATACTGCCAGGTAAATGCGTTCACCACAAGCTTTATATGGAGTTACCAGACTAGTTTAGGTCCTATACTGCCAAGTAAATGCGTTCACCACAAGCTTTATATGGAGTTACCAGACTACTTTAGGACCTGTACTGCACGGTCACTGTGTTCAACACATTTGCATAGAGTTACTAGACTACTTTAGGTCCTCTACTGCCAGGTAACTGTGTTCACCACATGCCTTACATGGAGTTACCACACTACTTGGCTTATGAGATCGCCATCTGCCCCCCTACCCTCCCCCAGCTTACCGATTTTCACGAAACGTGGTATGAACGTCGTCACTGGAGAGCCAATGGACGTAATTTATTACAACCAGTAACGTAGTATGGGCTGCAACAGTTCAGTTAAGTCGTTTGTTACCCCGTAACACTTTTGCCACTGTCCAGCCTCTAAGTACGACACCAAGTTCCGAGTAAGAACTCTGGAACGAGTGGAGGGTGACAACTTAGTATCTGAAGAAAATACCGAAAAGCAGCATGACGTACTTATTTGGCGACACACACACGTTTATATAATAAATTTAAAGCAAAGTTACGACTACACACCATTACAATAATGAGAACGCATGTCACCCACACAAAGCATTTATGCGTTTCTCATAATTCTCACAACATACACCGTTATTTATGGAAATAACACTAATCGGCACTGGAGAAAAGTGCTTTCTGTGACTCATGTGGAGCAAACACATAAATTTCTTCAAAGTGACAAAGGTAATGACTCTCTGCATTGTCTGGCAGCAGTTCATCATCGTGTTCACAGATTCCGGATATCCCATTACATACGCGCGCGCGTTTGTGTGTGTGTGTGTGTGTAATATAAGAAGAAGAAGAACTATCTGTGTGCAGCAGAAGAGGTGACAGATGATGATTATATTTTAAAAATAAAGGGAAACATTGTTTTCCTGGGTCTGCGTCTACCCAATATACTGCCTCGACACAAATCAGACTAAGTTTCTCAGGTTTATCTTGGTTCTTCTGGTTTGGGAAACGCTACAATGCAAGCAATTTGTTGTTCCCGAGTCGCAGTACTAACCGCTAGCAATTCAACTTGGACGAAGCAGCTCATATATCACATCCTTGAAAAATACGTACGTGAGTAACATCTCAAACAAACAGACCACATTTCTTACCTTCTGGAGATTCAAAATGTGCAGGTAACGCGTCTCGACAAACTCAACTCTTACCTGAAAAAGAAAGAAAAAGGCGCCATTAAAATCATGAATGAGGACAGAAATTCCTAAAAAGAAGAATGTTGGCGGATTCCTCCAACGCAAACACATTCAGATTTGCGAATGGACGTGAACAGAACAACTGAATCTGAGGGCATGCATGGGAGGCTATAACTGCATACAGCAAGACGGAGTGACTGCACAGAAGTACAGGTATGTGCCGCATAACGACGTATCTGTCAACGACGGACCGCTTATACGACGGTGGTCCCATAAGATAATGATATATTATAACACTGTAATACCATTGTGTTACAATTACCTACAGTATTCAATACAGTAACACGCTATACAGGTTTGTAGGCTAGGAGCAATAGGCTATATATAAACTAGGTGCATGGTAGGTTATATTATCTAGGTTTGTGTAAGTATTCGTTTAAACGACGACGAAATCGCCTAACGAACGCATCCCCGTCGTTAAGCGACTGCACAGAAGTAAAGGGGGTGGGATAGGGATTGCAATTCGTTCATCTGTCCAATTCAAACAACAACTTAAGGTCCCCATTAATCTGGTATGTGGCAGCGTTACTAGGTGATTGGTGCCCGACGTTTTGAGAAAACATGGCGGTCTCACCTTTAGAGATCGAAGTGTCCAATGAAGATATTCAACCCTTGAAGATGAGTAATGCTCTAAAAAAATGCGCACCGATCGTCCAGCGATGCAGCACCACAGCCCAGAAGAGGGGAACGGCAACTGTACAGCCGCGAAAGACTAAAATCTCGCACAACTACAACCAACCATCGATTAAATCTGATAATGGCAGTTTACAGTAAGTGCTGTGTAGCGTCTTTCATGTTAGTATCGGCAATATTCCTACGAGTACAGATTGTTTCACATAGCAATGAAGAGAAACTGGTGGATTTTTCGCAAAAGTTCATCATTTACAGATTCATAATTAATATAAATTACAGGCTTAATCAGAGGTGCATAAATCCCGAGTGCCACGCCACCAGCATGACTAAATTTTGTATGGTTGCGCCTAAAACGCGTGGGTCCTCGATATGGAAATGGCTTCCTGTCACTCTTCTGGCGTCTACAGAGTTTTGAGGTGGCTCCTGGATTTTTAGAAATTTTGTGCTTATCTATACTGACTTATACTCTACAGCTTTTAATGAAACAATTTTTTTTGGCGACTATTTTCGAAAACACAAAACAGGATACAGTGTGAATAAGTCTGTTACAATACACGTATTTGTCACTGATGAAACCAGCATTAATTTAGACTGCTAAATCCATTAATTTCGTCAAGAGCCTCACCAGCTCTCAAGTAAGCTTGGCAGACGAACAAAGTGTACCGGACATCTACCAATATCAGGGCTGATGTAGAAACAAAAACAGCAAAGATCGGCTCTAAACTAGGTGTCTAGAAAGGTAACGTCTTCCTTGTGGGGAGGGGGGAAGGGGGGAGACTGGAGACAGAGCTCCAAGCATCTTAACCTGTATACTTCAATTTTAAACAGGCATCTGTACACTCAAGCCTGAAATAGGCCTCCACAGCTTTTTCTAGAGTCCTTCATAAGCCCACGTTCAATTCCATTCTCGCTGCTGGTCGAAGAAAGTTTCACCTGTGTTTCTTGCTACCACAGGGACGGAGCGCTTTTGACTAATTTGGTTTCGCCATTAATTAATTATGACAGGGAGAGTGGATGAGCGGTCAGGTGCACAGCTTAGTTCAAATTACGGGGGAATGGACTTCTTCATCAGGGTATCTGCTCCGGCGAACAGGGAAGTTCGCGCTACAGGAGGGATGATAAAGGATTTGTTAGACATTATTAGACACAATGTGAAGTTACTGCAGAATATCATCTAACGCTCGCCGTTCCCGGAGGTCGTGCGGTTTGAGGCGTAGTTCTGCGGCCGCTCGACTGCTGGGATCGAGGGTTCGAATACAGCTGAGGGCATGGATGTTCATCTCTCGTGTTTGTTGTGTGTTGTGTAGGTAGCGGCCTGTGCGACGGGCTTCAGAGGAGTCCCACCGGGTTCGTTTCCTAAAACCTCAAGAGTGAGATGGCCTAGGCCTAAGGCCGGCTATTGCGCCACAGAAAAATAATAATTTAACACACACGTGATGACGGTTGTACAGTTAACATATACACTCTAACAGTAGGCATCTGGTAGCTGATGTTCGTATGTCTGCTCTTTTCTGTGTATGTGGGGGGTGTTTATTCTGAGTCTTTCCTACATAATGTAAAAAAGACAGCCGCTCTCAGTAGCTCCACGTACAGTGACCGACTGTCTAAAACTGAGTGATAACTTACGCCTTCCGTCATGTCAGTATTTCGCGTTCCTGAAGTGATATTTTTTAAAAACGTATATTTGATCATTCTGGCTGGATGGGAACGACAGAGATCCTTTCATAGTTGGTTGACAATATTTCTTAGAAGACACCACACAATCCACACTGATTAAATTCAGTTTTACAATTCCCGCATTAAAAACGCCCAAGGCAACATGCTAAAAAGTAACTTAAGCCTTTACGTAAAACAATTTAGTAACTCAACCCACTCTAACTTTAGGATCTAATAAAATCGTTTCAACAACGAATTCAGCCAGTTCTCATGTAATACAGCCTATTCACACCTGTCCTCACGATCTGAAGGCCGTCTGCTCCATCCGCAACCCGAGACGCAAATTTCGCTTTGGTGATATGACTAGAGCTGGTACAGTTCCAAAGAGTGGAAAAATAATAATTTAGACTCTTCATGTAAGTACCAAAATCTCACACGACAAGTTTATAACTGAACAGGTAGCGCAAAGGGGACTCGGCCTTATAATGGCCGATTTCGTATTAAAATCTTCTTAAGCAAGATTGTATGTACAATAATTTTGCTACCGGTGAGTATCTACGGGTGTTTATTTACGATAATGCACTAAAGTGAGGACGGCTATGTGAAGAACCAAGGCTAGCCACTTTCTTTCAGACGTGTTCCTTCGTCTTCAGAAGCCCGAGAAACTTGTAAATTAAAGGTACATAGCCCACTACGTAAGTGTCGAAACATCGCTAACAAATATGATGGAACTTCGGCACACAAAACGTCACAGGCATCATTACTGACGTATTCTCCAAAGCACATTATTTTGTAAGACATTTCAACACGCTGGTACTCGCAAAATAAATCAATAATCACAGTTGATGGACTCTAGAATGACTGGCACCAATATTATGTGGATACGACGCTCTTATTCTGCTTCTATGGCGCTACAGCCCAAATTGGGCCTTGGCCCCTTTAATCCTCCGCCTCCAGGCATCTCTATCCTCTGCCAACCTTCTCCAATTCCTGCATTTCAACATCCTCTTAGCATCCCTGTCCACTGAATCTAACCTCTCCCTCTGCGCCTTCCAACTCGTCTTTTGCTTCGTCCTTATCCATGCAGTGACCTCCTGGGCACCCTTTCCTCCTTCATCCTCATCACATGACCCGCCCACTGGAGTCTTCTTAATCTGATATTCTTGGTTAGCTCCATTTCCTTGCACATTTTACAGATTTCATTATTATACCTGTTTCGCCACCGTCCATTAACCAACACAGTTCCACAGATTTCCCTTAGTACTTTTCTCTGAAATGACTCGCTCCCATACCTTACAATGGACCTTATTAGCGCTTTATATAGTTTTATTTTGGTTTGCCCGTGTACCTCGGATACGAAGTTAGACACCGGGACTTTAAAGGTTCGCACTAAGACTAGCCCAATAAGGCTCATGAAAGGGAAATGTAATAAAAATGTCACAGCAAAGTAAAATATAATTACGCAGCGTAATACGAAAGGAAATAGATAATGCGTTGAAGCATTCAGACACAGAAGGTAACAGGGACTTCTCGCGACTACGCGAAAGCGCCTGTTATCTGGTGTAACCCTGCAATTTGTGCCTAGAACAGATAGCTATACAAGATCAGTTCATAAAATTCTGGTTCATTAAAGTAGTCCCCTACTGCATTCCAACGACGCTTCCATTGTTACCAGCATGCCATACACGATTCTGAAGAAATTTAGGTTAGCAGCTCCAGCGTCTTTTCTTGTGCTTCCTTTACTCATTCAGATCGACACCATTTTCAACTCAGTTTCAATTCGGGTCAGCTGAAAAAGTCTGCTAGACAGAGATCAGGGTTGTGTGGTGGCTGTGCATCCTTTAGAATTTGTTTTTAACGAGAAACGTCTACGTGGACAGCACCGTGTGAGCAAGTGCGGTGTCATGGTAAAGAAACAAACTGTGTTCCCGCCAAAGTTCCGGTCAGGTAGACTTCCTGACTCACTGTTTTGACCTGAAGATACTTTAAAATTTCGCCGACGGACTCATATCATATGACTGTCTATTCTCGACAACAAAACATATTAGGACGAAACGGAGAATAGCAGCAGGATCCAGTCTCGTAAACCACGATCAATTATCACGTTGCTGAGGGAGGTTTTGGGCGCGCAGTCCGAGAACTTTTTGAACAACCTTCGTATTATCAGATGGGCAAAACCTGATTCGTAGTACGAGGAGGGAGATAAAGAAAACAAACTGAATTTCTTTGTGGAAACAACAGAAAATGTACAAAAAGTTGGGAACCGACGAAAATTTTAAAAACAAGGGAAGGAGTTTAGTAAGCGACAACATTTAGAAGACTCTAAACAACACCATTGGTAAAACTTCCAAGTTTACTAGAAAACCTTCCACCTGCACAAAGTGATTCTTTGGTTATTAAGTGCAGCTTTGTCATCTACACAATTTAGAGGGCAATGAATGGAGTATTAGAAAGGACTTGGAAGGAAATGTCCATGGACTGCTGTCAGGTCGAGCAACTTGTCAGCCGGGACTAAGCCAAAACCCCCCCCCCCCCAAAAAAAAAAATCCAGAAGGGTATCCGGTCCACTTGCTGAGATTGGAACCACTGGTGACAGGTGGTGAAGACGGTAACACGTAACACCTAATAATTTGACAGGTCCGTGGGATGTAGAACAGCGAGTTGTCACACTTGGACAGGACCACACGTAGGCATCTCACTTGCTATTGTGGTCCTGCCGTTTCTAGCAAAGGAACTTCGGGCAGGAAGAGATGCCAACATTAGCAGCAGCTCGGCTCTACTTGAACCTGACTTATAGACATCCCAAGCTCCGCCCAGTTTGCGTTTGTATTATTCGCATGGGAATGGAATTACACGATACAACCAAGTTAACATGAAAGAAAACCCACAGCCATCAATACTCACTCTGGCGACGCAAATTATACGCCAAGACCCATGTTTACTGGGTATTAAGTGTCTTTTGTTCGCAAACGATATGAAAAAGTAACACGTTTTAAACTTGACTGATCTTTTGGACACAGCCCATCGTATAGGTTTACTATAAATAAAAAATGCCAAGTTTTAAACTTGATTATCTAACTAATTACATTGTTAATACAATTTTAAGGCATTTACAGTACACATTTATTATTAATCCCCTTATTTCAGTCTGGGCCAGGACCACATCAGAAGCCGAATTACGGTATGTGTAATGGAAGAAATGTGTTCATAGGGAGGCATGGATTGGACTGCGCTGGCTCAGGATATGGAGAGGTGGCGGGCACTTTTGAATGCAGTAATGAAACTTCGGATTCAATAAAATGCGAGCAATTTCTTGACTAGCTGGGGACCTGTTGGCTTCTCAGGAAGGACTCAGTTCCTTACAGTTAGATCGTTCGTTCGTCAGTTACTTAGTTACCGTTTATACGATTTACAGCTAACTGAATCATGGGACGTAAATGATAAGGAATTACTGACCGTCTTGTCCGACAAAGGCCTACAAGAAAATTTTGATTTTTAGCCCGTCACCATACAGACTACTATACAATCACATATATTTAATGCTGCGAGAAAGAAAACAAGTCGCCCGTTTAATTAAGAAGAAATTAAATGATTTATTTCTGTTTGTTTGTTTCATTCAGTTTTATCGGTTCCCATTTTCACAACATATTTAAATTCTCAGCTCATTTGTATGCTAAATCTCTACGTTTTCACCTCCATGTCGAAACAAATAATCCAAATCCATATTCCCACATTCAAAGAAGTCAGATGCGAGATTTCAGGCTTCCGCAGTGACGTAGTTAGGTCTTCGCACTTCAGGGACGCTGCGCGGCGTAGGTTGGCTGCTGGTTAATTAGAATTAACATGATTTTCGTGTCATCACTAAGTAATTACTGTTGCCATAACCCCGAAGTGTTGATATGGGTCACACTCAAAACTGAATTCAACACTCAAGCATCTTTTCACATTCCGGTTCACTGATTAACAACACCGGTGTTTGGTCTACAGGATACCCTGTCCTTCCTTACTACGGTAAACTCACTTCTGATCAGGTGTACAGCCGCAGAACTGTTAATCTTACTGACGCAGTTCACTCTGGTGTTGACACAATGTTTGCCAACTCACACACGAATAAGAGTTGTTGGTACCGGCGGGACGCGTCTGAAGAAGCGATTCAGCTTCTTCAACACATTATGTCAGGCGTCGGGGTGTCCTATTAATTCCGACTGTCAATGTGTCCCGCAACTGGTCTTTCCGTTACATCGGCGTTTTTATCAGAAAGTTACGGAATCACAAAATGTACCAACTGTAATGACCATCTTCGTCGTTGCACCGTGCATTTCGTGAAGTCATTTAATTAGCACACCAACTAATGCATATACATATTTTTTTTATATTAAAACCTTTAAAATCGCTCCAACATGTTTCGATCCTAAGATAGTCTTCAGGGAGCTACACTGTTCCTTGCTAAAGCATATTATTAAATTAAAAACCCTCACGGATTAATTTCTTGCATTTGTCTTTAATAACTTAACTTGGTTAATCAGTCAGTGTTTTTAATAATATGACTTTAGCAAGGAACAGTGTAGCTCTCTGAGGATGATCTTAGGATCGAAACACTGTTCCTTGCTAAAATCATATTATTAAAAACCCTCGCGGATTAATCTCTTGCATTTGTCTTTAATAACTTAGCTTGGTTAATCAGAGGGTGTTTTCAATAATGTGACTTTAGCAAGGAACAGTGTAGCTCCATGAGGATGATCTTAGGATCGAAACATGTTCGAGCGATTTTAAATGTTTTAATGTAAAAAAAAATTATGTATGTGCATTAGTTGGTGTGCTAATTAAATGCAATGACCATATTTATGGCCAGGCCTATAAAGATATTTTTATAGCTGAGACGCGGTTGCACGTTTCTTTTTACAACCAAAATACGTTTCCTGATACGCACTCGAAGTTTCGAGGGCACAGGGGCTCTCATGTCACTAACTTTTCTCGCATTGGTGGCACCCTTATTGATGCCCATTACCCAATTACCATACTAAAATGTATGTTTATATTTTATCTTGAGCCTGTTCATACTGTATCTGTGTTTGGACTGAAACACCTACCTTTACGCTCTCAATTTACTTACATGAAATAATTACTTGCCGTTCTACGCAGACACTACAAACACTGAACATTATTTGAATTCCTCATATATCGAGATAAAATCGCACATTTTGTACTGTTTTCATAGGGGATTGTAATGTTCCCGGCTCTGGTTTAATGGATTCCGGCAACCCAACAACATCTGCATACTGATATTAGAGGTGACGTAATTCGTAAGGCCGTGTGTTATTGGACGTACAACACATACAAGCATACAGCTCTCGTCAGAAGACTCTTCTTGAGAGAGCACAGAATGTCACAACGGTGTTTATGAGATGTTAAGCCTTGTGAACTCGTACAGTTACCGACAGTTTGAGGCACCACGCTGCCTCAAAACGTCGGTAATTAGACACCGGTCGACACGACGTAACATTTAAGATCATCTTATTGTTAAAACTTTTCCAGTATCGGTGTTACTACATCCAATTTTCCCCACAAGCTCCATACCCCCCTCCCCCAGTTAGGCAAGTGGTGATTATTCTAGGCATTATGAACATTTATCCCCAAATGGCTTGTCTTGTGCGTACTAACAGCCCGCGACAGACACTGCCCTAACTGCATGATGCTTCAGATCAAACTGTTCCTCTTAGACGTTCCTAATAGTTCAGGTATGCATGCTAAATTTCTAATACATTCATTTATAAAGAAATCGACTTCTCTGCTGTTCTAAGAGAACCAAATCTGAAATACGTTACGCTTTTTTTTTATTATTTGTTCGAACTATTGAAGTTCGACGAATAGTAGCAGCTTAAGTCCAATGCTCACAAACTTAAAAGTCAGCTCGAAGTTCATAATCATATTCTGCTAATTCCTATGTTTTGATGCTTCTATTAACCACTTTCAAAGCATTTTTACTCCTTCAGATCTTTTACGTAGTCTGATATTTCTGCTGCCGAAGCCGTCCGGCCTTTGTAAGCCGTCCTATACCTTAAACTGCGTATGTATAGCTGGAATTCCGACCGCCATATTTAGGGATGTTCTCACGCTTCTCTTCCGTAACAAACGTGTATTTTTAACCTTAGCATATGAAACGAAAGCTTATAAATAGTAGTACTGTGGAGAGTGCACACATACCTATCCCCACAGATAGAACGTATCCGAAATGTTTTGTACTATTAACCGTGATCAATTATAGCACATTTTAAAAACAAAACTCAGTACTTCTCAGTATGTTTGCAAAGACGTTAGCTTGGCTACATTCTTCAAAGCTCTCAGACATAAGGTGCATAATGTAAAGCAGCTGAATTCACTGCAAGTGTTAAGACAATAAAGTCAACTATTTCATCCGTCGAACACAGCTTTTATTTGTAGCCGTACAAACATACCTAAACGTTTCGTCTTTCAAAAAGCCGTCATCAGGCTGTGTACGTGTAAGAAAGTAGAAAGACAGAATTTTTATCGTTGAACCGTGCATTTGGAAATTTATGTAGTTCACTCACCAACAAATGCACTATTTATCAACTTGGTTAAAAGTTTTAAATTTACGTTAAAATACACAATAATATTGCTCCTACATGTCGCTCTATGACATGCTGCCACATCACCTAATGTATACAACGACGTAATTTTGCTGAGTGTTTTAACATAAATAGAACTTTAGTTAGGTACAGATAAAGCTCCCTGATGATGGTCACTGGGGACCGAAACATGTAGGAGGGATATTATTGTGCATTTTAATGTAAATTTAAAACTTTTAACCAAGTTAATAAATAGTGCATTTGTTGGTGAGTGAACTACGTAGAAAGAAAGAACTTTACAGCCGCAATCGATACTCACTCAAGGTTGAGATCTCAGTCTTGTTAAACATATTCATGATATCAACTACAAACGGCCGCAACAAGTAGCTGGGTTCACATCACTTAAAATTACAAGCTGTGCTCGACGTATAAAATAGTTGGTTTTGTTGTCTTAATGTTTACAAAACAACGGGAAGAATCGCAGCAAGATTATTTCGGAGTTATTTCGACATTGCTCCGCATTCTGTGCTTCCTATTCGACAGCAGGAACAGCGCAGTGGTTAGTGACTAGGCTTCGCGCTGTAAAACCACGGAATTTTCGTTTGAATCCCAGCATGAGCAGTAACCGATTTCTGTCTACTGCAGAGCTTCACGCTGGCTCCGAGTACCACCCAACTTTCTACATTCAATCGGAACAGAGGGTTATGTCCTCGAGGTTAAAGAGACCAAGACATGTATGTGACCACACACCACCGCCCCATGCTGAGATCAAGAATGAGTGGAGTTATGCCTCCAGATGGCGTGCACAGTGACGACTTTACCGCAGCCACAAGTACAGCAACAGACAGTACAGAACAAAACAAAGACGAGGACTTCCTCTGCGAGAGGCGTAACTGAAGACAGGAGCAGGTTTGGGTTACTTCTACTGCAGAGACAATTCGGAGAAGTTGTACCAATACTGCATAAACATAAACACCAGTTTTCTTTAAACGTATGCCCAGAAAGTGAGGAATTCGTGGACGTGAATTCAGTAAGACATAACCTCATGAGTTAACACAGATTACCGCACTTTACACAATTGTAAACGCGAGGACACATTATTGGGCACGAAATGCGAAGGCGTTGGTGTAATGATGATTTACCAACAGGTGATACCTGACATGCCTTATTACAATCTGTCGCATACACATGGGGCACTGCCCACGCCCCTGCGCAATAACGTGTGTCCATCACATCACAGACAAGGAGACGTCTCTGCACTGCATCCTCACGATGTCCTGCTTCTGCTTAAACAAGTTGCATCAGCACTTGTTCTTTGGACAGTTAGAAAGAAAGAAGGCTTATCTTCAATTACACCCCACTTTGCGTGCGGAACACCTACGCAGCATGTATAAACGATCGGACTCGACCCACGTCCCACATGATCGGGTTCTATGAAAGATGGTATGGATATCGGCCACAAGGTGCCACACTGATGCTGTTTTCTCCTTACCAGCGCAGTATCGTGTAGCGATAAAAATTACAGGCTTAAATCTAGGTCGTACTTGGTCACTGGCTGCCGCATTCCGTGGTTTACATCAGTTTCTCCCGACAGCCAGAACGGTGCATAAAAAAGACCATAATCGCCTGGTTAAAATCCTCAATCATAATGCAGAATCATCTCCCAACCTCATTCGACACTGTGCAAACTAAGTAATTGAAATAGCTACGCTAAAACAATATGTGCAATGTACGTATAACGCAACACCGAGGCGCGTTCGTGCAATCATTCTTGCAGTGGAAAAGCAATGAGTATTACATATTCTGGGCGTGCGTTTGTAGCCTTAGGTATCCAGCATGCAATGCGCATGGGCCATATTGTTATCCGTGGCCTGCCCCGCACATTACACATTATCTCACAAATAGCACGATTTTCGGGAGGGTTACTGTACATAAAATGTGTGTTTTGATTTTCTCTACAACTTCTGTCCGAGATATTTCTCATTCTAAGAAGAAATGAGCGCGATATTATTTTTAAAAAAAATGTACATCGGTCTTCATGTAAAGCACCCGTTATTCTTGTTTGATTTTAACGGGAACTGAAATTTCTCGGAAGATTTTTTAAAAATGCTCATTTCGTGAAAATCCGTCCAGTGGAAACCAAGTTGTTCCATGCAGACAGACGGACGAACAGACATGAATAAACTAATAGTCACTTTTCACAATTTTGCGAACGCGCCTAAGAAAGCAATGAATCTATCAATCAGCTTCTTTCCTACACCAACATTTGAACAGCCAGCAAGGAAACGTTTGTGTGGGAGAAAAAGCCCAGATTTCATGGCGCTCGACTGCAGACTACCAAAAATAAGGAGGACTGTATGACCTCGTTTCAGGAAGCAATGAGAAAAACAAGGCGCCCTTCGCTTTCTGAAGCAATAACGCCCAGTGCTGCCTTCCCGCAATAGCTGATTCTTTTCCTTTCTTATGGCACATGCGTATATTCACGAGACCCCCATAACACTTGAAATGAACGATAAAATGTGTTTTCGCACACCAACAACAGGAGATGCTTATCGGAGGGGGAGCACAAAATAAAGTCTGCAAAATAAACGTACCCCAGCCGTTTGTCAGTTATTATTCTGACACAGTGAGAATTGCTAAGGCACAAGCTATTAGACAAACCCCAAATTTTTGGTCTTCAGCATACGCAGGCCTATCTAAAGATTTTATGTTCAATATATCCTTCCGCCTACGGTGCCAGATCATCCTGATATTTCCATTGTACGACACCGAATCTCTTTCGTTACAGGCCTACAAGTATAACAGCATTTAAATCAACAAAATAAATAGTTTACAACTCAAGTAAATCAAAATGTAACCACTATTATGACTGGTGACAATGTCTGGTGTTGTCTTGTAAGGAAATATCTGGACGTCAGGGCTCGACCCAGTGACGCCTCGGAATAAATTAATATTTTTAAAGCCCAGTGGTTACTTTATTAACCACCAGGCTGGAAATTCAGAAATTTAACATTCTGTACGGATCTCAGAACAAAGAGCGATTGTTTCCCTATACGACATTAACTGTGTGTTTTTTTTTTTAATTTCTTCGGTGCGTGTTAATGTGTGCTACGAGATGAATATTTAAAACCTCCATCAATCATCCGGGTTAACTGTTGTCTTTAAAAGGCCGTGCCCTGCCTCAGGAAGTTCGATCCCTTGCCAGTCCATTTACGATTTGTGGTAGACAAAGTGGCATTGGGACAGACTTTTCTCCACGCACTACGACTTTCCCCTCCCAGTATAATTCCACCAAAACTCTTGAACTCATCTGTATCTTCACACCACTCTTAGAAGAAGAGCCTGCAGACGAAGCGTGGGAACCTTTAAAAAAAAAAAATGTACTTCCAGCAGCCGGAGAGCATTGGAAAGAAAATTACTTCCACGTAATTTTCGCCTTTTAAGGGTTAACTGTGAACTTGCATTTTTCCATAGTATGTTATGTAACGCCCCAAACCGCTAGATGAACGATTATGGAAAATCCGTGGAATGATAATGACAAGAGAAAAAGGAACTACTCGGAGAAACCTGCCCCGATGCCACTTCTTCCACCACAAACCCCACATGGACTGGCATGGAAGTGAACCTGTGTCTCCTCCGTGGCAGGCCGGCACCCATCCGCCCAAGTAATGGCAGGAATCTAGGACTTGCTAAGTGGTGCTAGTTATCAATGCGACACGGCGGACTTAGCCTGTAACGGTGTCGGTTTATGTTCCTGTCGTTTGCTGTATTTCCGTGCCACAAATTATTATATCAAACACAGTCAACGCTTAAAATTTACAAGTCCAATTATTTTCAGTCGAAAGTAGATGCCCGACAAATTAGAGTTAATAGGATCAATTTACAGAATAGTAAGCAGAATATGGTAAGCCTTTTTCCAGAGACGGTGGTGCTATAAACACGCGACGTTTTACACCTCAAGTTCTTGCTGTGATCTGCATAATCAGATGAGCTATGGTTATAAGAGCGTTTGAAATTAGGTGCAGATTTTCAAACTAAACACTGGCGCCTAGGAAGAAGGGAATTAAGTCCGCTTAGTGTGGAACTGATTACGTACGACACGAGACTGGCTCACGGGCCGACAGCATCGAGCAGCCGTGCAAAGCGGCATCGCAAATCGTATATGGAGAAAATGTCTTAGTAATACATGAGGTTCAAACGGGGTTCCTCACTCACTGCAGTATAACAGATACAACTTTCAGACAGACTACAACGCCTCTTTCCTAATACTGCCTTAATCGTCCAAACGTAATTCAGATACGCCCCTTTCTTTACAACTGTTAAATATAATTTCAGAGTCACTGTAGTATTATGACACTTAAACCCTGAAGAGGGAACTAGCAAGTTACTCCGAAATGTTGACAGTTTTCGTCGTTTCGATAAAATCGGATATCCAGAAAATTACATCCGGATAAATTCAGTTATGAACAGAGTAGGCGATTGGACATTTTCAAAATACAGGTTTGGATCTTATAGAAGATTGTTATGATATTTATCGCGTCACGGCATTGCATTCTTACAGCAGTACACATTTCCAATGCTTTTCAAAATTATGTCTCACCACCTAAGATCTCTTAACTCACTACGGTCCGCACGCTACGAATTTGCAGAGCCCGCTACAAATGCTTATTGCGCAGTAAACTGGTGAAATTTTGAACATAACCGTCCCTTCCTTAGCAGTTCTTTCAACCAACGCATTGGACTGTTGCCAAACTAGAACCTGAAACCTAATTTGGCCTACTACCAGCACTAACAAGGCCCACTTTCTCCAGACTGCTCCTGTTGCTGCGCCAGACCTCCAGTTGCTGCCATGTGAGCGCGTTTGTGTCTTGTTTTTACATCTCGGTGAAGGGCGAGACTTTCCACACTCGTCCAGCCCGGCCCTGGGGCCCATCCAGCCCCCTACACAGTGGGTACCGAGTCATTCCCGGGGGTAGAGCGGCCGGGACGTGGCGTTGACCACCCGCCGCATCCAGAATCCAGGTTAAAGAAAGAGTAGAGCTATACTTCTACTTCCCTTTTGGGCCTTGAAGGCTGTTCTTGGGTAAAAGTTACCTTTACCATTACACTTACTCCATGGTGCAGAGTCCTTCTTGAGAAGCTAACTGGTTTGCAGCTAGTCAAGAAATTCCCCGCATTTCACGGAACCCAAAGGTTCATTACCGCACTCACAAGCGTCCACCACCTGTCTCTATCCTGGGCCAGCCCAATCCAGTC
>Ga0123357_10004840_pt1 | contig 15949 bp, 8 predicted proteins | sample TergutEmb28metaG_FD_89873 | JGI IMG/M metagenome (GOLD analysis project Ga0123357, IMG submission 89873) | Embiratermes neotenicus P4 segment gut microbial communities from Petit-Saut dam, French Guiana - Emb289 P4 | ecosystem: Host-associated > Arthropoda: Insects > Digestive system > Gut ... | reverse complement strand
CTCCTCCCCCCAAACCGCCCGCCCGCGATGGGACAACGTCCCTCGGTATAATTAAATTTTTTTGGTAAATAAAAAAAATTGTCCCCCCCCCCCCCCCCCCCCCCGGGCCTACCACCAAAACTTTGACTTAGGCCTAATGCAGTTCCGTCATGCTAACGTCCTTCGAATCGCCTTCCGACGACTCTACAGCCACAAATGACGCTGGTACAGGTCTACGATAACAGTGACACTGTGTGCCTGCCTGTACTGGCAATGTCAGACGGACTGCAATACTGCTATGGCGAACATCAGTCTGGCTATATGCTGACGGCCGCAAAACGTGAAGATGACTAAATCTGACCCAAACTTGTGCAGTCTGTAGTTGTTGCGCTCGGACGGTAACGGTGCAGGTAACGAGCCTGAACAACTGCCACCAAATTCTCAGTACTTTGTCGCCCGGCACAAGTGGCTACACCAGATTTACTCTCGATCATTTCATTTTTGAGAAGAATGTTCAGAAAGAGCTGTGGTTGCTCCCGAGAGGGCGTATCATAACCACTGTGCACTAGCAACCTATCTGGAGATAAACAGGGTTTATACAAAGTATATACGAAGATAAGCATGTTGGAATGTATTGCTAAGGTCCGCATTACACGGCAGATGTCACTCAAGTGTGAAATTCGGCTGTAACCGCTTTATGAGCAAGACAGTTCATTACCATCGTGTTTCTGAATTATCAGAAATGCAATACGTCTGGTCCAAACACAGTATTGTTCACATATCGTACAATCTGCTACACGTTGCGGTCAATATGGCCATCAAGAGGCTGTTGGCAAGAATAAATATTGAAACGTACCTGCAGGTGTATGCTACTGTGATTTCAAAACTTCACACATATATGTTACAACGGCTGAATGAGGCTTGGTGACTTTCATTAGGCATCAAAATTTATGTTTGGCAGATACGGTATATTTCTTTAGAATCAGTAATTTTGTTGACAGGAAATTCTAACAAGTCTGTATAGCAGCTCAGGGGGAGACAGCACACAGACAGTGCCGGTCGGATTAGCAAACCTGCATGTCGGTGTCAAGATTAATGGTTTGGAGCGGGCGAAATTTTACACTTCGACAGTTTCTTGGCGTCTAAGATCATGCGGGGGGAGGGGATACCATGTTGGTCACACCTGCACGTTAAGAGAAACAACCAGCAAGACGCGTGTAGGGATTGACATGAGTTACGACACGGAAAAAGGCGTCAAATCAGGCAATGACGGGATGGTATTCAAATTTATAACTTTTGGACCTATCAGGAAGTAGTGAAATTTAACAGTCAGCCAATTAGGAACAGCAAGAAAATTTACAGAGCGATGAAATTTGAAAAGTTCCAAGTTTGTAAACCTAACGCCAATCAGCGGATGTTTTGGTGGGATGTCACATTTTGGCCACGCCACACCAATCCTGATCAACTGTTCACTTAATTCATACACAGAAATTTATAGTTATTTGCTTACAGGGAATGGTGTGATTGCAGCAGTGAAACTAAGTGAGCTGCTTGCAAGAAATAGGGGAGTCTATCCGCCATTTGTATCAGTTACAGTATATATGTGCAATGTCTGTTACGTGAGCATAAATACAGACACGAGGTGCATACACTTGGCAACATCACACACACACACACACACACACATATATATATATATATATATAATCCAACTTTGTTGCAGAACATATGAATAAATTTTACTGTGACATTATTTGCAAAACTGTACCTACGCTATTTAAAACACTTACGTTGCCTGTAATTCATATGAGCTAACCGATTGTGAGCTGAGACGGGCTACAATGTTTTACGTACAAAATATATACAACAAACAGAATAAAACCTATAAAACTGGATAAACTTGGGCTTTTAAAAGAACGGATCAATTTAAATAAGGAACAGTAAGATTTACAATATTAAAACACTTGGCACATGGAAATGACGGATTGTACGGTGGTCTGTCGTTTGAAAGTGCACACCATCCTCGAAGCACTGATGTTACGGTGCGATGTTTTTGTTTATAATTTTAAACACGTACAATTACAGCAGTATTTGAAATACAAAAGTACAATACGATAAGACAGTATACCGACATTCAAACGGCAGACCACCAAAACCATGCGATTACGTTGCCTTCGTGGTTTAATATTATAAATTTATTGTTCCATATTTTCATTGACGCAGTCTTTTAAAACCCCCAAATATACGCAATTTTATAGCGTTCATTCCCAAGGCTATCTAGGTTGTGTATATTTGTTACATAATGTGTGTGTGTGTGTGTGTGTGTGTGTGTGTGTGTGTGTGTGTGTGTGTGTGTGTGAAGTTCCGATGGTGGCCATGTTGGCAGAAACATGTTGCTGATTGTATGATGAACAGAACTGCTGTGTTCTGACCGGACATACTGACGGTGAGGAATCAGGTATTTACGTTGTTATGCTTCAGCAGCACAGTCACTGATTCCCAACGTTTCGAAGAAACGTCCCGCCCCTCTCTTCACAGGTTAAGGAGCGCTAGTGTAGGATTTCTCAACCCGTAAAGACGAAAGAGGTACGTTCTTTCGAAACGCCGGTATCAATAACCCTACTACCCAGCGTAACAACACAGCAGTCCCTCAACATTCACTACACAGGCCTCCACAACACAGCGTTATATAGCTCTGCCTCTGCAACAAATATAAGCGTTCGCGCGTTCTCATCGAGGTGCGAAACAGCTTACAGTCCGTCTTTTTCATTCGGAACCGCCTTAACCTACGGCACTAAACTTTACACTACATGCACTGTAAACGCAGAACTACATGCGTGCGCCTGTTAAAACACTGTCGCATTTACAAGAGGCGTGTTGAAGGGCCGACCGCAGGCACCACTGTTTATTACTATGTTTTACCGCGCCGTCCTTAACGAGGGGTCCATTCTGGTCCTTACGCTCTTGGGTCTTAAACCGTTTTCTAGAAACAAACAAAACATAACTGAAAAACAGAGCCGTAAAAACGGGCAGGAAATGGGGCAATAGCCCCAGGCCGGGGTGCTGCATTGAGGAGCGCAAATTACAATCGTTAAATTATATATATATAAAATACATAAAAATTATACCATTTTATAATTATATGAAATATATTCGCGTCGAATACAATATATTTAAAAGGTTCAACTTTATATATCTAACAATGTTAACATATACGCCTATTTTCAAGCAAACGTCAGGACTCGCCTAACGTGCATGACTAACAGCCGACAATGGGCGCAAATGACCACAAGACCTGACGCATAAATCGCGCATTCCATAGCCAACAATGGCAAAAAAAGCAACCTCAGACAGCCTATTATTACGGGACTACATTGTATTACTACAATACAACGAAAGTTACAATATATTTACTACAGTTGCTATTCATTAGATAAGCCAGCATTTTATCACTACACTCATATCTTTATCGTCAACTCTTTGCATTCGATGCGCAATGAAATAAACTGATACAAAAGTTGAACAAATGTGCCCCTTATTCAAGTTGGGCTGGGGGTGGGAGGGTTGGCTTTCAGCAGTTTGCCGAAACCAGAACACATTCGATACGGCTCTGACGTACAGTCTGCCTTGCTGACTGAGCAATCAGTCCTGCAGGACTGCACGACGGCAAAGAGCAGCCAAAATAACCAAAGCCCGTCCTGTCTCGTTCCCACACCACAAATCCTCACCAATCCCACCCACACCACTCTAAACTGACTGCCACAGCGGGCTGTATAATTACACAGCGCGGTACAAATAGCGCATTTCACGAATTCCCGATAACAGCGAAAGCTACGTCTATCGGCCGGACAGGATCGCCTGCGTTCGCGGTGCCACTTGGACATCAGTATCGTGCACTAGGGCTCTTTGCCCACACAGAGACCATCTTGACTGAGGTTCTTCGCAGGGAGCTGCCCTAGTAGTACGGTCAGAAAGAGGCACCGGCAGGCCCTATACACTGGCTCGGTGACTCCTCACACGCACAGTAAAAAAATCCAGACTGGCAAATCGACTTCGTCTACCAAACCAACCAATGTTCATACAACATACACAATACTATAGTCTTTAACACTGCAACATGTTTCGGCACTAATGTGCCATCTTCAGGGAGTTCTTGCACCAAGTATTAACACTACCCAAAATATTTAATGTGTAATTTTACAGTCTAACACAACCTCTAAAATGATATATATATTCTATAAATTACTGAAAAGCACAATGGGGATGCCTCACCTGAAAATACCTAAAATATGATACACTACTTTCGTAATATCTGTATATAGCATTTCGCAGCTACTTTCAATTTGTAGGGTGACTTTTTAGGTTAAACGTCAAGTTTTGTTCCAGTAATACCAGTTAATAAATGAATACACACAGCTGACAGAACTAGCTCTGGTACTTGTAATTGTAGTAACATGTTTCGAACTCAGTGGGTCTTAATCAGGGTGATAATGTTCCATCGGGGTCGAAACGTGTTGTTATAATAAACAGTATCAGAGTTGGTTGTGTCAGCGGTTTTTAGGCGCGTTCGCAAAATTGCGAAACGCTACTATTAGCTTTGTCATATCTGTCCGTCCGCATAGAAATACTCGCCTCCCACTACGAATTTTCATGAATTTGATATTTGAGTATTTTTCGAAAATCTGTTAACAAAATTCAAGTTTCATTAAAATCTGACAAGAATAACGGGTAGGTTACATGAATACCACCATACATTTTTTTATCATATTTCGCTCAGTTCTTCTTAGAATGTGAAATATTTCAGACAAAAGCCGTAGAGAAAAACAAAACACACATTTTATGTTCAATAACGTTTTTTTAACCGAAAAACGTGCCGTTTATGAGATAACGTGGAAAAATACTTTACAGAGTCGGACAGGCCACAGATGACAATATGGCGCACGCGCATTGCATGCTGGATGGCTATGGCTACAAACACAAACTCAGAAAATGTAGGCCTAATATTTACTGCGTTTCCACTGCAACAGTGGTTACGCGAACGCGCCTCAATGTTAAGTTATGCGTACATTGTGTGTCTTGTTTATTAACTGATTGTAGGGTGGTGATTAAGGTACACGCAGTGATCAATTTCGAAATGGCAAATGGTCGCTACACAGAGAACCAACGCAGTGAAAGACATTCATTATCAGTTCAACACAGTCCCTACCAAACTCGTCTCTACTCTAGTCACTACATCGCAGAATTACGATACTTCCAGTGACCTACAAACCACATTAAGTTTTTGCTAGCCATCATTATTACGGCTAAATTCCCACAAACTGTTGTGACGGAATCTGCACATAAATACATGCAATAAGCAGCCGTTTTTATATTCGGGATTCGGGCTTCGAAGTAAACGGCGACAAAGCTCGCAAACTTAAGCCTAACAATTTGATCTGTGGTTGACCGTGCATCGTAGTTCAATGTGGAATAAGAAACCAACTAGATGTCACTTAGTATTATATTTATTTCTCCTTGTAAGTTGTTCTTTATAAGTTGCTCAACATGTTTCGGGCCACCTTGTGCCCATCTTCAGGAGCTGACGACTTAGTGGTGTTTTTTCTCGTGTGGTGTAGTGCCGTGGCTGTGTAGGCAGTCAGATCCGGTTAGCTGCTTGTGTGTCCATTGGGAAGTACGAAGTACTACACCACACGAGAAAAAACACCACTAAGTCGTCAGCTCCTGAAGATGGGCACAAGATGGCCCGAAACATGTTGAGCAACTTATAAAGAACAACTTATAAGGAGAAATAAATACAATACTAAGTGACACCTAGTTGGTTTCTTATTCCACATTAAGCCTAACACTTTACACTGCCCGTCGGCAGAAGAAAGCAGCAAAGCCTCACCTACTCCGCCCACTGTCAGCACGTCGCTAGGGTCGGCAACCCTGACGCGCTATTTTCATTTTTCATTTTCGTTTACGCAGTTTTGTTTCTGCGCGCAAAATATTTTACGTCCAACCATGCCAGCAGCGCCCTGCGATCACATCTGCAGCTTAATGTCTCAATCAGACTTACGGCTCATCCAGTGTGTAAAGTGCCAAGAGTGCAGGCGGAGGAGATGCACAGCACAGAACAACGACCCGCTGGCAGTCGGCCAAAACCCAATTTATACGAGAAACTGATTTAACAGTTTCACAAACAAATACGTAGGGTGTAACTGCGTATCAATCGTGCCGGCAGTTTTACAACATTTCAACCACAAAATGTACCATCATCGTGTGGAATACTGCAATATTGCTTGCATGGTTGGGTAGTTCTTAAATAATGAGCCCATAGATTAGGCGTGCTACAAGCCTGCGTTCCCTTGAAGCTTTCTGTTTGTACACACAAACCCTACAAAGTTAATGACATTGTAAGCGCTACTGACTACTCATCAGGACCTGTTCATAAGCATAATTTCCATTAGCTGGTTACAAACGACCAGAAGGCCAGCACTTACTAACCATTCATTCATTCATTCATTCATTCATGCATTCCTTAGTCTGCCTTACGAGAGGTCCATAGCCCCTTCCCTAACGAGTTCTCCATACAGAGCGATCTAGTGTTTCCTCTGTCAATTTACAGTATCATCTCATTTCCTTAAGGTCATCCAGTAGCTGCTTAAGCCTTCTTCCTAGTCTTCCCGTCACTTTTATCCTTCCCTGTATCTGTACCGTCAATAACGTGTTTTAGAAAGTGGTTCCTACGTAATACGTGACCAGTTATCCTTCCTACTTTTTACTGTCTGTGGGATATTCCGTGAATGTCTAATAGTTCTTCATTTCTCACACGATCGGCCCAACTGATCTTCTCGAGACTTCTCCAGCACCACACTTCAAAACTAACTGTACCAAAACAAAGAAAATTAGTTTTGTTCGACGGGCACAAGCGATTTGTTTGTGAACAGGCCAACTGCGGCACATGGCAGTGCAACACCAGAGAGCTGCCGTCATGCCTGTGCTTTACACCGCGCGCGCGCACGCACGCACGCACACACACACAATGTATGCAATTTAGGCCTGTAGTCATCCCCATCTCCATCCGTGTTACAATGATGCCATTATGCTGCGCCATCAGCAGCGTCACACCGCTGCCCGAAGTATCGGAGACCGACTGCGTCTTTACGAATCATCCCCTGACGATGGAGACAGAAAGTGTCTCCGAGTGTTTGCAATATTGGTCCGCACCGTCGCGGCTGCCTGCCTTATAGGATGTGTTCATATTAGTGACTGCAGAAGTTTGACACCGTACCGACCGGCATTCCGCATTCACAGAACACGCAGAGGAACACTTCGAAGTGCGCGTGTTCCGACGTCTGCAGCACCCTGCTCACAACATCGTCAGTACACGTAATGCAAACAAAGACCGTTAATAACTCTACAATTATAGCACTACTATAAGACTTCCCTCTACATGTTGTACAAACATCCTTACAAAGTCGAAACACGTGTCAAGTGCCAGCTGAATGCTGGCCAGTGGTCTAAACAAAGTGTTGTGTTCACGGAATGCTCGGTCCTTATTTCAAGTCCAGTGAACATCCATCTAATCAAGCGACGGACGGGCGACAGTTCACAATGCAACATTAGCAGTGCCAGGCCTCTATCACATACTCCACAGCCAATCATGACAACCTGTCCTTAGGGTCTAGAGGACTCTATCGGTTGTGTACAGTCCTTTAGCACGTCGAAATGATGGGACAACTGAAACACAAGACGAGGCTGAACACCGTCAGCGTCTAATCACAGCAGATCGCCTGCAGTTCATGTGGCAGGAACCTTTAAAGTACAAAATATTCAGTTTAAACACAGTTATTTGTTGCTGAAAGAAATCTACTGACTTACTGGAGAAACAAATAGGCCTAGCACGTATATATTTACTATACCAACTGAATGCACATATACAGTTCCACACACATATATATTATTTATCAAACGTTTGCCACATGTTTCGACGCATACTGCACCATACAACTACTGTCACCTGCTCAAGACTGTCTGCTTATTGTAATGCGGTTACATTGGTAACAGAGCATGATATATAGCATATGTGGGCGTTACAGCGTTATTTACAGATGGTAGTACAACATGTGGCTCTCTGTTATGTCTTAAAAAGAAGCATAACAAACAGCTACATATCTTCCCAATAACTGTAAATAACGATGTAACACCCACATAAGCTATAAATCATGCCCTGTAACCAATGTAACCGCATTACAATAAGCAGACAGTTTCGAGCAATGACAGTAGTTCTATGGTGCAGTATGCGTCGAATCATGTAGCAAATATTTGATAATATATATATATATATATATATATATATATTCAACTATATGTGCATTCAGCTGATATGTTAAATATATAATTGATATACAAAAATGCACGCAATGTAGAACGTCACCACACACAGGCCTAGTTGTGTTAGGCTGAACATTTTGTATTCTCAGTTGTACTGTTGATACAGAGGGCTATGTCAGTCACTATACTATACAGCACCCAATTCACGTTGACAGGCAGTTGTACTGACAAAGGGACAATGCAAACAATATGTAGGCCTAATTGTACCCAAAGGGACAATCCACAAAAGTAAACAAATAAAATAAAACCGCTGACACAACTAACGGCGCAACTTTTCTGCAGCAACGGTAAATTTTTAGGCAATTCATCTCATCAGGTAGGTGCCGACACCAAACTGATGACGGGTGATCTGGACAGCCGAAACATGTTGCAGTGTACAACAGAATTCTTATGTACTAGATCCTTAAGGTTGTGTTTGGTCGGATAATTAATACTTTATTGATAAGAAACGCACATCGGACGGATAATTAATACCTTATTGATAACAAATGCACATCGGACGATGTCACCGGAAATTACATTAAAGAGTTACGTTGAACGTAATCAACGATGGATTATTGCGGGGCTTTATGCTCGCTGCATCAAATGCATGTCAACCCGCAGTCTCAATATACATACGCCTCCCCCATCTACCGAGCAACCCAAGACTTATCTGAGGCAGAGTTGTCACGTTCGAGTTTTGTTTGGTAATGTTACGCAGACAGAAACACGGAACCTTCCTTTACATTAACATCAAATTGAGTACAGTCCTCTTATTTAAAATGACACACGGTACAAACATTGCTGGGGCAAGAGGTCGTACAAGAAACTTAACCTTACGACGTTAGCTTCGACACCATTACGCCGCACGGTAAAACCAATTTTATGTACAGTTAACAATGAAATTAACCATCTGTAGACCGAAACTAATCTACATTTATATAAAATTCAGTTCCTAACCTCACAGAGATCGAACTCTGCATTACTACGTCCAACCGATTACGGCTACTCATGTCAATAATCCGGAGACCTACATCAATCAGATTGTGTGGGCACAACAAACAGTTTGATGATGTTGCAGTGGGTGCTGAACACTGGGCTCGAACTGTTGAGTGTCAGCACGAGGAACAAACAGCGCAGTGTGTTACGTTACCGGCCAATCTATAAACCCAGTCTCCACTAGACACGCACCGACAGACGCTCATCTATTATTAATAACAAGTAAGGGAGAATAATTTGTACAATACATATATCACACGTGATTTGGTGCTTCAAACAGGCACCCGGTACTACAGTAAAGATTTGCATCTACAACAGTCCTTTGCCTGAGTGAAAAACAAAAAGAGTAAGGTACGTAAATTCGCAAGAAAAGAGTTTGGAAAATGTGTACTCCCTGCAGTACAACTTTCCAGTCTTGTCTTGTCTTGTCTTGTCTCCATCAGCTGATAGCGCCACCAACGGCAGTGTGCCTGCTCTGTTCCAACGCCAGCACAACAATACCTGCGGTTTGTAACAAGTCGGGCTAAATCAATAACATAACTCGCAAGGGATGGGGGCGAGATTACCTAATTATAACGCACGCTTCCAAAATAAGCGGCCGAGAAAGGAAGCCATAATTTGGTTAGCATCGATTGGCGTGCTTTGCTATATACGTACAGTCGACCATTACAAAGCCGAGAGACTCTCCAAGACTTCATACAGGGACACAGTGAGTTTGTAGCCTGCACACAGGGACACAGTGTTTGTAGTTTGCACATAGGGGCACAGGGTGTTTGTAGTCTGCAAACAGGGGCACAGCGTGTTTGTAGTATGCAAACAGGGACAGAGCGTGTTTGTAGTCTGCACACAGGGACACAGCGAGCTTGTAGACTGCACACAGGAACAAAGCGTGTTTGTAGTCTGCACACAGGGACACATCTAGTTTGTAGTCTGCACACAGTGACACAGCGAGCTTGTAGACTGCACACAGGGACATAGCGAGCTTGTAGACTGCACACACAAGGGGACAGCGAGTTTGTAGTCTGCACACAGGGACAAGGCGTGTTTGTAGTCTGCACACAGGGATATAGCGTGTTTGTAGTCTGCACACAGAGACACCGCGTGTTTGTAGTTTGTACAAAGGGACACGGGTTTGTAGTTTCCACACAGGGGCATAGCGTGTTTGTAGTTTGCACATAAGGACAAGGCTTGTTTGTAGTCTGCAAACAGGGACACGGCGTGTTTGTAGACAGCACACAGGGACCCCTCATTACTACGTCTGCATTCTATTTATACACACCTCGTGCCCCTACTCAGAGACCTTTCACACAAAAGCCTGAATTCAGGCAACGCTACAGGCCCACACTGTGCAATCCATCACTCACTTATCGTTCTGCCATCCAACAGTATACAGTTCGACATGCTGACAGCGCCGCTGATCAACCAGTTATACATAACAGATACCCAGCCCATTACTGGCCTCCCCATTCACCAGACTTCAATTTATGGTTTTTCTTTCAGTCGTGCCAACAGGACACACGAACCAACATTAGGGTCCTTAACAGCCACCATTCCCTCAACAGTACTGGCTGCGGTCACTTCGCGAATTCAGCGATAAACTGCTTAATGCCAACGAGTGGGCACAGTTTTAGAGTAAAAGAAGAAACTAAACAGCTCAAATTGCTACCGAATGTCATTACTACCTACTGGTCTACCTGATCTGAAAAAACGTTTATTTTTTGTTTAATCGCAAATTGTAAAAGATCAATTGTATTCTGTGACGTTCTGTCTGCCTGCTTTCCTGCCTGCCTAACAACGTATGTGATTATTAATATTAGTATCAATATTAGGCGCAAGTCACCGCACTGTCACATCCCTGCTGTTGATACCCAAACTGTGCTCGGCTTAGGCCACTAGCAGCAACGGCACAGCTGCAGGTGTAGCGCGCCTCACAGTATTCGGCAGGGTGAATCAAAAACAATCATGCAAGTCGTGGTTTGCCCCGTCACTCCAGGCAACTACCGGTACACTTGGAAATGGTATGTAGTTAAACACAACTGTGTCAAAAAGGTGTATTTAGTGACTATAATGGGCAACTACATGTTTCGGCCTGTACTGGCCATCTTCAGGTTGTCTTAGGAGAACTTAAGATCTTACTATAAGCATAGCGCGCGCACGTTGTGTAGAGATCTCTACATACAGGCCTTATTTGCAAAAAGTAAAGATACTTTGTGGAGGTGTGCTCGGCAGGTATGATGGTTCTGTAGTTGTGCGGAGGCCTGTTCTCCGTCCTTCTCCTTGATTAGGCTGTGTTGTGGGGGGCTCGAGTGGCCTTGGGTGCGTGGTCCCTTGCCTATGCTCCTGGTGTTGGAGTGTTCCGGCTCTTTCCGGGTTTACCCTGGGTGGGTGTAAGTTCGTGTGGGTGGTGGCGCTCACTGTTGTTATCGCCATGTACTGTTTCTCTGTGTGTAGCTGACTACTTCACTGTATACACTGTGGGGTATGTTATACTGTTAATTGGACCTATTGTTCACTGTGCGTAACTGTTCTTTCACTGAATTGTAGGTGTTCACTGCAAGCCACTTACTGTACTATTATTGGCGCTATATGACGTATTCCTCTACAGTAAGCGGCTATGTTATTTACACTATATGTGCGTGTTGGTTTGTTCCTTCTACGTGGTGGTCTCTTCTTCACTGCTGTATAATGCTGCTGTTTGTCTCAATACACCTTTTGTGACACAGTTGTGGTTGACTACATATCATTTCCAAGTTTCATACACACAACGGGGATGACACACTCCCTAGAACTAAAGGTATAGTCCCGTCAATCCTACACAACAGTTTCCTTCGACATTCCTCCCGGTTCATCAAACATATTACCACTCAGGGTCACACAGTCTCGTCAGCTCTTACCATGTCGCACCAATCAGTCAACCCAGCCATATTTATAATGACGGATTCTGGGCAAAGACACTGTGGTGAAGGGAGAAGGACGGCACTGACTGTCACGGTTCTGATTTGCTGTTAATCCTGTGGCTTCTACTGCCACAGAACAAGGTACACTGCACACTGTCAACAGCGGGTCCTGCTTTACAGTCTAGGTTAAGACAATCTCGAAACTTACGTCCTTTCCGTCGACTCTGGATGTTCCGCAGACCGACTGCGACCCCCCATCCGTTTACTGTGAAAAGTCAACATTCTGAAATCATGAATTGTTTGTTGCACTGACTTTACGAGTACCGCTAAGCAAACCGTTTCCTTTATTCAGTATTCATGTTGTGTATATTTCAGAATACATTTTTTTTTTCATCGGAGAACAGTTGGCTACACGAGGAAAAACAAAACGCTTTCTTCTTCGTTGATGTCAGGCACCGGCCAGACCATCATGATGATCTCTTTAGATACAGCGTGGTCAAAACATCTATGCTGCGGTCTCCTCACTTTATGTGTACACGGCAGTACTTACTTCGGAACACCTTATACCGAACTTTAACCTGTTTCTTTCTAGACACTCTATTGTACGAATTAAAACTTACCTTCAACGAAGGCCCAGGGTGACGATCCAATTATCTGTGTAACAACACGCATGTTCCATTATCTGTGTAACAACACGCATGTTCTATTATCTGTGTAACAACACGCATGTTCCATTATCTGTGTAACAACACGCATGTTCTATTATCTGTGTAACAACACGCATGTTCCATTATCTGTGTAACAACACTCATGTTCCATTATCTGTGTAACAACACTCATGTTCCATTATCTGTGTAACAACACGCATGTTCCATTATCTGTGTAATACGCATGTTCCATTATCTGTGTAAGAATAAGCGCGTGTCCATTATCTGTGTAAGAATACGCGTGTGTCCATTATCTGTGTAACAATACGCATGTTCCTTTATCTGTGTAACAATACGCATGTTCCACTACCTGTGTAACAATACGCATGTTCCATTTCCGAAAACACTGAACGGATTTCGATAGAACAGGGTGGCTTTTCTTTTGACCAAACGGACAGTTGCCGGCCGCATTTAGGCCTAACTTCGGTCCAATGCAGGTTATGACAGTGACCCCACAAAATGGCTAATCACAACCTACTAAGCAGAAATCAGAGTGAGATTTGCTGCTGCATTTTTTCTATTTGAACCACTTTTCGGAACGATTAATATGGCACCTGAACCCTAGAAACGAAATTTCTGTGTGTAATAATTCAGTGTGTGTGTCAGTCATGTGACTATACCCAACTGCCACAGTCCTCTGCCAGCAACAGTAACGCCACTAAGGTCACAGCGTTTGAACAATGCACGTAGGCCTACGTACTGGAACTCCATTACGTTTCACTTCAGACAAAGGGCTTGCAAAAGCAGACAAGCTCGAAGTGGAGAAGGAACTATAAGAACCGATACTGAAGTCTGCTGTAAATGCGGGCAGGTCATATGGCCAGAATCGACGCCCGTGTGGTCCGAGACGAGCGAGCAGACGTGTGGACGACAAGAACTATTGGCCTGTCTTTAAAACTAAATTCGAATGAAAGACTCTGATACAGTTTTCGATTCCTGAGCAATTTGTAACAAAGAATTGTGTCTGCTCAAATATCCTGGTGCACGATCTGATAGCAAGCCGTTACCAATATCCATATGCCTATCTGTCGTAAAAGCGCCCCCGGATTTTATGTTATGGGATGTTTTGTTACCATTTTCACAGCCGCCATTGGCCTGTCTCTTCAACCACACGAATTCAATCTACAAAGTCCATGTATTTTTAAAAATCGATGCTAATATATTTCCATCTATGCCTAAGTCTTCCAAGTTCTCTCTTTAATTCAGGTTTTCCCATTAAAATCTTGTACACATCTCTCTTCCCCACTTGCGTGTCTCAAGGCACACCCAGTCGGCATTTTACCGAATTTTATTTGCTCTTGATTTATTCTGATCCGCTAGTGTCGTCCCAAAATACCTGAACTCTGAAACATTTTCCAAAGCACTCAATAGCTAACTCCCTGTAGTGTTACCGTTCTGCATTCCGCCAACCACACACAAACACATCACTACAAATAACTTCCTCCTCTCACATTTATTGCCGGACCCACGTCCTTAGCAGCAACCAGCATTGATCAGGTTTGTAGACTGAAGTCTTCTCGGATGCTGTCTCGTGTCGGTCAGTGAACACGTACCGACGTTTCGAACGACCATAGTGCATTCATGTTTGGGTGCATGCAGTCCTCGAACAGTGACTATTTTCCAAACGAAGGTGTGCAGCGTCACTAAAACTTGAATCCCCAGTAAAACTGGCGTGTGAACCTCCAGCTCGTACAGGTGCGCTTTCGTCGACTGACCAAATCAACAGCAGCACAGCGGGTCAGCAGCCGGCGAGTACAGTTCAGTGTCACTCTCTTCAGGTCTGCTTGGACAATGCTAAAGCCATATTGCAGAGACAAACTGATACATTACGATGCAGCACCTGTTTGTTTCAGATCATTCTGAACAGGAAACGGCCGAACTAAGCAAGCGGGCCAGCCGGGTAGATGCTCGGGGCGCCCAAATGCACAGAGGCGCTAAGACGTCGCTGGAAATGTGAGCTGGTAAACTCAGGTTGCCACACGCTTAAGTTCTCCCAAAACTGTCCGCAATTTGGGCACCAGGCCTTAAAAACATTCGCCAGCCATGTTCTAGGTCGAAAAACTTTAAAGCACATCAGCTTGTAGGAGTGCAAAGTTATCAGCCAGCCCGGGGTGCCTGTATCTATCAGGCCATTGTCCAGGCTTTAAAACTGGGTTCATTTAAACACATTTTAATCAACCTAACTAGTTTCACGGGTATGCCACGCTCAATTAACAAATTCTACCAAATCTGCCCCCTGATTCACTCAAAGCCTCGTTTTAAATACATGCAAGGCCGAGGGGGTGCTGTCTCACTGTATACCTATATGTCACAGTATCCGCTCTGTAGTCAAAACCGACACTAATGGTCTACACAAATTACTTCGAAACTTTAAGTTCGAAACAAAGTTCATATTGCGAATAAAACGGATACAATTTTATACCCCCGTGCAGTTCGTAATTGCAATGTGCCTCGACAATTCCTACAAACACAAGCAATATTCCTCTCATACAATGACAGGCTCCTGCCACTGTAACGGTAAATTTTCCCTATTCGAAACACAATTACTAATCTCATTGTGAGGGCCAGGCTTCGATCCCACGCCAGACCACGTGGGACCTGCGGTGGTCCAAGTGTCACTGGAACAAGTTCTTTTGTCCGTATGTTCCCACCAACGCTCCGTATTGCGCCCTTAGTCCGTCACCATCGCTCAACAACGCCAGTACCTGACACCGTCGGTAAACATCGCACTTAAAATTACTAAATGTGCTGATTTCGCGATGTATCAGTCACTGCGTCTGTCAGTCAGTTCTGTGGCTATTCTACAAACAGCTGACGTCACGTGCTTATCTACTCACACAGGCCGCCGGAATGCTCAGTCGGTACAGCCACTCGTTACGGGATGGACGGTCCGGGGTTCCAATCCAGGTTGAGGGGGGGGGGGGGGGGGGGGGGATTTTTCACCTCCCCCCCCCCGCGGCCCGGGGGCCCGCCCCCTCCTCTATCTATTCCGCCTTCCGCGGGGCCCCGCGG
>Ga0123357_10004839_pt1 | contig 15949 bp, 12 predicted proteins | sample TergutEmb28metaG_FD_89873 | JGI IMG/M metagenome (GOLD analysis project Ga0123357, IMG submission 89873) | Embiratermes neotenicus P4 segment gut microbial communities from Petit-Saut dam, French Guiana - Emb289 P4 | ecosystem: Host-associated > Arthropoda: Insects > Digestive system > Gut ... | reverse complement strand
GGAAAGCATGAACGCCGCCGTTGTTGCCAAACTTACAGGCAAGGCTGTTATTATCCGGGGAAGCGAGAGCCTTCCCTTGGCCCTGGATTCCGAACTGCAAACCAGCGATTCGGTGCGCACCGAAGCGGGCGCCAAGGTGGAGCTGCTCTTTACGGACGGCGCGACCATTGAACTCGGCCCGTCCACCCAGGTGGAACTCAAAGATTTCGTCTTTGATCTCCAGGGCGCGAACCCGCCCTCCTTTGTCATGCACATGCTGGAGGGCGCTGTGCGCTCGGTTTCCGGCAAGGTGGTGGAGCAGAACCCGGAAGCCTTTAAATTGACCAGCCCTCTGGGCGCGGTGGGCATCCGGGGCACCTCCACTCTGCACCTCATCTATGCAAACCATGAGGTCCACGTTGTCCAGGACATCTCGGGCAACCACACCGTTCAGCTCACCACCCCGGACGGTCGCAGCATCACCATGACCGGGTCGGCCTTGGGCGTGACCATCACTTCCGGGGACTTCTCCCCCTTGGTGCTGCAAAATATTTCGCCAGGGGAGATGCAGGATTTGCTGAAGATCTGGCTGGAGGACAACAAAGCCTCCGAGTCCATGCAGCGCTTTGCGGCAGGCGAAACAGCCGACCTTATCCACAAGCTGGCCGCGCTTTTCATCGACGGCCATCTCGGCGTCGATACCCTGGACGCGAACTCCCTGGTCAGTGCCTTGGCCGTGGATAGCGACGAGTTGCTTCCCCTTGCTATTTCCGAGACGGAGGATTTGGATCCATTGGGTACTCCCTTTCTGGTCAACCCGCCCAGCAGTGAGCCTTTGGTGTCGTTGAATGTGTCGTTGAATGTTATATACGGTACGCCGGGTGACGACTGGCTGCTCAGCTCGGCGGGCGCTGATTTGATATACGGATTTTCAGGCAACGACTTTATTTGGACAGACGCAGGCAATGACACGGTGTACGGCGGCTACGGTAGCTCAGACTTCATCAGCTCAGACTTCATCGTCAAGCCCTACTCCATGAGCGACGGCACCATCTTGTGCGGCGACGAGGACATTCTACCCGCTGGCGCAATTGGGGACGACGATTGCATTATTGTCGGTGCCGTTCCGGAACTGTTACCTTCCTCTACCTTCCCGTGGCCTTATCCGACTATTATTGACCCGTACAACGACTCCGTCGCATACGGTCCCGGCGACATGTACGGCGGCGTCATTTATGGCGATGCCCGCATCATGGAGGCCGGCTCCACCGCTGGCAACGACCTCATTATTGTGCATGGGGACATGTACGGTGGTGTCATTTTCCCCGATGCTGCCGAATATACCGGCGCAGTCACTGGCGCGTCGAACGAAATCTACATATACGGCAACATGTACGGCGGCACGATTCACTGCAGCGAGGGAGGTGGAGGTGGCTACGACTACATATGCATCGGCTATGAGAACGGCGACATGTACGGCGGCGCGATTTACTGCGGCGACCGCGGCGACTGCGTCAGGGTAGTTGGCAACATGTTCGGCGGGGAGATCAACGGAGGTGCCGGCAACGACATTGTCATGTGGTTCGGTGACATGCGCGGCGTGATCAACGGCGGCGCGGGCAACGATAGCATTGATGGGTTTAGCATGTCCGGCGGCACGATCAACGGTGGCGCGGGCAACGACGTGATCCAGGTGACCAGCGTCATTAACGGCACGATCAACGGCGGCGCGGGCAATGATTTCATCAATGTTTCGTTGGGTATAAGCGGCGGCACGATCGATGGCGGCGACGGCGACGACACGATCTACTTGGTCAACGCGAACGGTGGAATCATACGCACCGGCAGTGGGACTGATTTAGTCTCTATTGGCACACTGTCGGGCACCGCCGCTACGGTCGAGTGCGGTAGCGGCATCGACAGCATCACTATTCAAAACGTGGATAATGGCACCGCAATGACCATCAACAATTTTAACAGCACCGAAGATGTTCTTGACCTCACCGGGACAGGGAACTGGGAACTCTCAGGGTTGGATACAGACTGGACGCTTATTGGCAATGGAGGCACATCGGTGTTCACCTTCATCAACGCAGATATGACAGATACGACCGCAATACTGGGCAATCTCATAATTGTCTGAACTGTGTTTTGCCGCCTTGAAGCGCTTGACCTGACCGAATTGTATGGGTCTAGCTAATCGACCCTGAAATCATTTCTTTTTCAGCCAAGGCATCATGCCGCGCAGTTCGGCCCCGACTTTCTCAAGGGGATGTTCGGCTTCCAGGCGGCGGAACGCCTTGAAGATCGGGTATCCGGCGCGGGCTTCGAGAATAAAATCCCGGGCGAAAACCCCTTGCTGGATTTCCTTGAGCACCTTGCGCATTTCGTTTTTGGTCTCGTCGGTGATGATGCGCGGTCCGGTGCGGTAGTCGCCGTATTCGGCTGTGTCGCTGATGGAATACCGCATGCGGGCCAGACCGCCTTCATACATAAGATCCACGATGAGCTTTACCTCGTGCAGGCACTCAAAATACGCCATTTCCGGCTGATACCCGGCTTCCACCAGAGTTTCAAAGCCGGCTTTGACCAGGGCGGAAAGACCGCCGCACAGCACGGCTTGTTCGCCGAAGAGGTCGGTTTCGGTTTCCTCGCGGAAGCTTGTTTCAATAACGCCGGCGCGTGTGCCGCCCACGCCCTTGGCATAGGCCAAGGCAAGCTTGAGCGCGTTGCCTGAGGCATCCTGATGGATGGCCACCAGGCAGGGTACGCCTCCTCCCTCGGTATAGGTGCGGCGCACCAGATGGCCGGGGCCCTTGGGGGCGATAAGGAAGACGTCCACATCCTTGGGCGGCGTGATCTGGCCGAAGTGGATGTTGAAGCCGTGGGCGAAAAGGAGGGCATTTCCCGGTTTGAGATGGGGCTGGATGTCCTTTTCGTATACAGCGGCCTGGATCTGGTCAGGCAGCAGAATCATGATGAGATCGGCCTTGGCTGCGGCTTCAGCGGCCGGCATGGGGGCAAAGCCATGTTCCTTTGCCAGATCATAGTTGGCCCCGCCTGGGCGCTGACCAATCACAACATCCAGACCGGAATCACGCAGATTTTGGGCGTGGGCGTGACCCTGGCTGCCGTAGCCGATGACGGCGATGGTTTTGTTTTTCAACAGCGTGAGATCCGCGTCTTTTTCATAATAGACTTTCATATGCATCCCTTGTAGGAGGTTACATGTTATTGTAGGGAGCGGCGCATGGCCATCGTGCCCGTGCGGGCCATTTCCCTGATGCCGAAACGCTGCAAAAGCCTGGTGACGGCATCAAGTTTTTCCTTGTCGCCCGTGGCCTCCAGGGTAAGTTCCGCCGCACTCACATCAATAACCTTGCAGCGGAAGATCTCGGCGATGCGCAATATTTCGCCCCGCTTGGCATCTTCAGCCTGCACTTTGAGGAACATCATTTCGCGTTCCATGATCGGAACGTCCGTCAATCTGTCCACCGTGATGATCGGTATCAGTTTGTGCAGTTGTTTGGTGATTTGTTCAATGATCTGCTCATCGCCATAGGTGACGATGGTCATGTGGGATACCCCTTCTTCAAGGGTAGGGGCCACGTTAAGAGATTCAATATTGAAGCCGCGTCCGCTGAAGAGCCCGGCTACACGGGAAAGTACGCCGGGTTCATTTTCCACGCGTACAGAAAGAATATGTCGCATCCGGCCCCTCCTACACTAAAAGCATTTCGTCAAGGCCGGCGCCTGCCGGAACCATGGGGTACACGTTTTCTTCACGGGCCACGCGTACATCAATAATGGTCGTGTGAGGCGATTTGAGCGCCTTGTCCATGACGGGTTCAAGATCCTCCGGGCGTTTGATGCGAAAGCCCTCCGCGCCGTAGGCTTCGGCAAGCTTGACGAAATCCGGCTGAGCCTCCATGCAGGTAGAGCTGTAGATACGCTTGTAAAACAGTTCCTGCCACTGGCGGACCATGCCGAGATAGGCATTGTTGAGGATCAGGATTTTGATCGGCAGTTTATGGCATACTGCGGTAGCCAGTTCCTGAATGTTCATCTGGATGGAGGCGTCCCCTGCCACATCCACGACCAGTTTGTCGGGGAAGGCGAGCTGTGCGCCTATGGCGGCCGGGAAACCATATCCCATGGTGCCGAGGCCGCCGGAAGTCAGAAAAGTGCGTGGCCGGGCAAAACCATAGAACTGTGCGGTCCACATTTGGTGCTGCCCCACTTCCGTGGCGATGATGGCTTCGCCCTTGGTAAGCTTGTGCAGGCATGCGACAACCGCTTGAGGTTTGATGGCTTTGCCGCCTTCTCCGTCTTTGTAGTCCGGCGGCTGTTCGGAACTCCAGGAAACGAGTTGTTGCAGCCATGCGGCATGTTTGGCCTGCCATGCTTCCGAACGCATATGTTCAAAAGCAATTTCATGGATGCTCTTCAATGCCTTCGACGCCGTGCCTACCACAGGAACATGCACCCCCACGTTTTTGCGTATTGAGGTCGGGTCAATGTCGATATGGATGATCTTGGCCTTCGGCGCAAAGGCGGAGAGCCTGCCCGTGACGCGGTCGTCAAAACGCGCGCCTATGGCCATAATGACATCCGCATTATTGACGGCCTTATTGGCCGCATATACGCCGTGCATGCCTACCATGCCGAACCAGAGTTCTTCGTGGGCCGGAAAAGCGCCGAGGCCCATGAGGGTCGCCACAACAGGCAGGCGCAGCGCCCGCGCCAGAGCGGACAGATGCTGCGAGGCGTCAGAGGCGATGACTCCGCCTCCCGCAAGCAGGAGCGGACGCTTCGCTTCCCGCAGATGCTTCATGGCGAGATGCAGATGATGAGGATTGGGTGTGCTTGTCGGGTTATAGCTGCGCATGGGGATTTTCTTGGGCCAGATGAACTCTGTTTTCTGCGTCGTCACATCCTTGGGCAGATCCACAAGCACCGGGCCGGGGCGGCCTGAACGCGCGATGTGGAAAGCCTGACGGATGACCTTGGCAAGCTGGCTCACGTCCTTGACAAGAAAGTTGTGTTTGGTGCAAGGCCGGGTAATGCCGACGATGTCCACTTCCTGAAAAGCGTCATTGCCGATGAGCCTGCTGGGCACCTGGCCGGTGAAGACGACGAGCGGAATGGAGTCGCAGTACGCTGTGGCGATGCCGGTAACCGTATTGGTGGCGCCGGGACCGGAGGTGACCAAGCAACAGCCCACCTTGCCGGTAGCTCTGGCGTATCCGTCCGCGGCGTGTACCGCCGCCTGTTCGTGCCGCACCAGAATGTGCCTGATCTCGGGATGCCGGGAGAGTTCATCGTACAAGTCGATGACAGCCCCTCCGGGATAGCCGAAAATAAGTTCGACATGTTCTTTCTTCAGGGATTGAAATAAGATCTGTGCGCCAGTGATTTCCATGAATACTCCTCTGTTATCCCATGCACCGCCCTATGCCTGCGTCTCCTCGGAGCGGTACTTGTCCAGGATGGCCATGAAGCGTGTTTTTCCATCAAGTTTTTGCTTCTTCAAGTGTTTGAGGGTTTGCGCTTCTGTCGGTGTACGGTACGGCTTGTTTTCAAGTTTTTCAATCTGCTTTTTATACAGGAGATGATCCTCCCAGAGCGCTTTGAGTTCGGGGTCGTTCTTGGCGTATTGTTCCAGCAGTTCGATTTCGTGGGGTTCCATGCTCCCTCCTGTGCAGGTTGAACGGCTGTCCGGAAAGTATTTGCCGGTACGGACGGCCTGGGCGCCGGCGCGTCATGCCTCAAAAAGCCCATGGCTGGAATGTTATGCCAGCCTGAGGGCGTATTGATACAGCGAGTTCACCACAGCGATCTCAAGCAGCTTGATCAGCAAAAGAACGACAATAGGTGAAAAATCAATTCCCGCCATGTAGAGGAAAGGCAGGTGTTTGCGGAGGCGGTAATATACGGGTTCTGTGAGCGCATTCAAAGTGCGCACGATGGGATTGTAGGGATCGGGCCGCACCCAGGAAAGCACGGCGGAGATGATCACGATCCAAAAGTATAAGTTGAGTACTATACTAAGCACATCGGCGATGGCTTTTATCAGGTTGGGCAGAACGATCATGGGTGCTCCGGTGTTGACGTGTTGGGTTTGGGGGCCCACCGCGTTATCATTTCATAGATTGGGAAGAGCTTTCAAGTGAAATTTCCCGCAACGTGTGTTCCAGTCCGGCAAAGGAATCCACATGTCCCCGCGCCTGAAGCCGAGGATTGCGGTATGCGAGAAAACACGCTCCGGCCGCTTCGGCTGCCAGGGCGTCGAGCAGGCTGTCGCCCACAAAAACCAAATCTTCCGGCGGACGCCGCCAGCATTCGGCAATGCGCAACAAGCCGTCCGGCGCCGGTTTGGCCTTGACATCCCCTGCCGTCATCACAGGATCGAAGTACGAGCGCAGGTTAAAACTGTCAAGCACCATGCCCATGCCGTTGCTGCCCCGGTTTGTGAAGACCGCCAGACGCAGACCGCAGGCGCGAAAACTCTCCAGGCAGGCATGCGCTCCAGGTTCGAGTCGCACCATGGGAAGAATGTCGCGCACATAGTCCACCTTTTCGGCGAATTCTTTCAGCCGTGCATGCAGTTCCTGCGGGAAAATGCGGATCAGGCTTTCCCGCACGGTATGCATATGGGTATAGTTTTCTTCCTCCGGATTCATGGAACCGAGGCCGCCGATTTCGCGGATCCTGTTGTAATAGGCTGTGTTCGCTCCGCGTGAATCAATCAGCACGCCATCGCAGTCAAAGACTACGCCGGCGATGCGGTTGAGCGGCATGGGCCGGAACGCTTCGTTCATCGTGTATCGCCCCATACGAGAAAAGAAAAGACCTTCGCAAGCCAGGGCCGTTCAGGACGGGCGCTTTTCATGCCAAAAGCTTGCCATAACGGGGCTTTGCCCAATTCCGGCGCGTGGGCCGGCGGGGTCTGCCCGGAAAGATAATGTTCTACTTGAATGTTTGCAAATTGCAATGGAGTTTCGCGTAGTTCGGAACATAGTGTCCTGTCCGCAAAGAGCAGCGTACTATGCTCCGGCAGAAACAGGGCCGCGTTTTCCAGGACAAAACGCCAAGAGACGGCGAGCTCGGCGCTATCGTCAAGACCTTGCGTGTGCTGGATCAGCAGAAGGGCGTCTTTTTCCTCTTCCTCCAGTTCAACGCCGAGTGCGGCGTTCAAATCGCCGGAGAATGTCCGGCAAGACTGTGCAAGCTCCTGAATCTCCATGTGTCGTTCTTCCAGCAGCCAGAGGCACAAAAGAGCTTTTTGCGCGGCGAGAGCTGCTTCTCTTGCATGATGGGCTGTGGCTGGTTCAGCTTCCTCGTCTTGAGCAAAGGCGGCAATATCCCGCGCCTCCTTCAGCCTGTCCGGATGCCGCGTCTGTTTTTCGGCAGCGAGCAGGCTATGTACCGGAAGATGATCCGCAGCGGCGATGCCGGCGTCCCGTACCTGCTCCAGGTACTGCACGGCATCTTGCGGCGCAAGGGGAAAGCCGTCCGGGACATAGTATCCTGTGCGCGGATTCGGCAGGCCGGGCCAGAGTTGGAGTAGAGAAGAGGGAAGCGCGGCGGGGCAAAGCTCTTTGTGCAAAAACGGCATGAAGAGCAAGGGCGTGGCGGACATTGTCTTTCGTTTCTCCAGGAATGGGATGGCGATTTGAACTATACCCACGCATTGCAGGCGAGGCAAGCCCAAGCTCCACGACAGCCCAAGCTCCACGAACCCTCCCGTATATTGTCATACGGTGGTATTCACGCCGGAAAACCAGTCTGTTCCTTCGGAAGAAACATTCATTATGGAACTGGCGCTGCTTTCGGCATCCCACCACACGCTCATATTTTCAATCTGCAGGCGTTTTTTGAGTTCCGCAGGATTGATGTCCATCCGACTCCTGGCGGCCTCAAGATTGGCGAGCGTCTGAATTTCCTTATATTGTTCGACCATCTCCGGGTGATCGTCAAAGTATTTCTGCACCTTGTCCTTATCTGGGTGATTCGAGCTGACCGTCAGACCACCTTCGTCATTTTCCTTGAGCTGAAAGACTATGTTCGGATCCACTCCCAACAGATCAAAGTCATTCCGGAGCGTCTCGGAAAATTTTTGTTCCATCTGTTCGCGGTATGCATTGATCTGCCCAAAACTTACCCGGTCATCTTTTCCGACGCCCATTTTATCCATCATGGCGCGCGTCAATTCTATGACAGAGCTCACGGTCTGTATGGCGGAGTAATTCGCGGCGCTTGTACTGCCCGCGTTTGCCGTAGCGTTTTTGTTATCCTGTGCGAACAACTGCTGCATCTGATACGAATCCAGACCATAGCCGAGTATGCTGGAAACAGCCATATCGAACCTCCTGAAAGAAAGGAAACGTCATTTTCATCTAATTAGCATTTTTCATGCCACAAGGATACAAACACGCGCATGGACAGCCTGAGCAAAATCAGCTATGTGGACGTAACATCTTTGTTCTATGAGGTTCCATGACAGTAGAGGCGTATAGTCAGGAAACGCTTGAGTTTGACGACCCGGTGCTGGCCGGCCAATTATTCGGCCCGCATAACGTCCATTTGACGAGTCTGAGCAAGCGTAGCGGGGTGCATCTTGATTCCTGCGGCGCCAGTCTGATAATTCATTGTGCCGATTCCGGCACACGCAACAGATTATGTAATCTTTTCACTCAGTTCTATACATTACTTCGCCAAGGCTATGTTGTAAGCCAGGCGGATTTACTGCAAGGCTATGTTATGCTTGGGGAAGATCCTACGCTGGAACTCGGCGCTGTCTATCGCGATGCGGTTTTTCTGCAATCTCCCCGCAAAATCGTGACTGCGAGAAATCTGGCGCAAAAACGCTATCTGCACGCCTTGCGCAGTTCTGAGATGGCGTTTGCCGTGGGGCCGGCAGGTACCGGAAAAACGTATCTGGCTGTCGCTATGGCTATTTCCATGTTTGTACAGAACAGGGTTAAACGTATCGTACTGACACGACCGGCGGTGGAAGCCGGCGAACGTCTCGGTTTTCTGCCCGGCGATCTGGCGGAAAAAGTCAACCCTTATCTCAGACCGCTTAACGATGCTTTGCATGACATGCTGCCCCAATCCAAGGTGGCTTCCATGTTGGAAACCGGCCTTATTGAAGTTGCTCCCTTGGCCTTTATGCGCGGACGGACTTTGAATGACGCCTTCATCATTCTCGACGAAGCCCAGAACACAACCCAGGAACAAATGAAGATGTTTCTGACGCGCCTGGGCATGCATTCCAGAGTCGTCATCACAGGCGACATCACCCAGATTGACCTCCCCGTGCAAGCGGGGCAGGATGTTCAGGCGCGTTCCGGTCTGGTTCGGGCGCTTCACATCCTCGCAAAAGTGCCAGGCATAGCCTTCATCCATTTCACCGAGCGGGACGTGGTGCGCCATCCTTTGGTCAGCGCCATCGTCGGAGCCTACGATGCCTATAAAGACGCACACAACGCAAACTAATTCCGGGTTGCTTGCAAGCATCCGGGAGATGCTTTCCCCGTATCGTTACGACCACAGCATCTGGATGCTTGTTATTGTACTCTTTGTTCTTTCCCTGCTTGCCGGCAGCAATTTTGAACGGAGCATGTCGGTGTACGTTGCCGGTGAAGTGGCGGAACAAGATGTTATTGCCGAACGGGACATGCAGGTGGAAGACATTTTTGCGACCCAAACCCGGCGTGAGCAGATTATTGCCTGGCAGCCTCCGGTGTTCGACGTAAGCAGCGATATTGCCGCCCGTCTGCATAAAATGGTCTTGCGTTTGTTCATGGAAATTAATGAAACGCCCCCGGAAAAGATTGCGGAAAAAAAGGCGCAACTTGAGCAGGAACTTGGCTTCGAATTCACTCTTGAACAGTATGCGGACTACGCCGACCCCGAAATCCAACGCTATGTCACCAGCCAAATACTGCCCAAACTCGAAAGCAGGCTGAACGACGGTGTTCTCCCGCAGGTGCGTCCTCAGCGTATGCCGCGCTCGGGCATACTGATCCGCAACCTTGATACGGGAACCCAAATCTTGCGAAGCGACAGCGCCGACATTCCGGATACTTCAGGTCTGCTTGCTGAACTTTCTATGGATCTGAAGGCGGATAAAAGTCTTTCGTTGAAAAGTAAAAAGTCGGTAAGCAATCTTGTAGGGGCATTGCTTGTGCCCTCACTCTCCTACAACAGTGAAGAGACCCGCGTCCATGCCCTCATTGTGGCTAGAGCGGCTGAACCTGTATATTACCAGTTGAAGCGAGGCGAGCTGGTCGCCCGTAAAGGCGACAGAATCAGCCGCGAACAACAATTGAAGATACAGGCGATTTACGCCAATGCCAAAGATTTGCTGGATCCTAAATTGGCGGCCGGGATCTTTGCGCTTGCCCTTGTGCTTTCCATCGGTCTTTTTGTTGCTCCCAGCGGACGGGTGGACGCGCCCCTTGCCAAGAAGGATCTGTTACTGCTTTCCCTGCTCCTGTTGATATGCTGTTCCGGCGCCAAAGCGCTGTATATGCTGGGAATGCATTTTCAAGACGCCATGCTTTTGGCGAATTTCAGTTATGCCTATCCCGTGGGAGCTGTGTCGGGACTTGTGGTCATGGTATTTGCGGCCAGACGCTATTGCACCTTTGCTCTGCTTTCCGCCATGTTTTGCACGGCCATGTTTCAGGGGGGCCTTGCCTTATTCGTTTTTTATTTTTTGAGCGGCATGCTTGTAACATGGCTGGTGAGGCGTTCACAAAACCGCCAAGATGTCGTTTGGAGCATAATTCCCCACTTTTTTTTCCATCTGGCTATTTGGCTTGGCGCAACGCTGCTTGCCCAAAATGAGGTAACAGCCTACCCGGGACAGATTGTCGCCATTGCCGTCAACAGCATACTTACCCCCTTGCTGCTTTTTGCCGTCAGTCCCATCTTGGAAATACTGTTTGGCTACACCACCCGCTTCAGGCTCATGGAACTCATGAACCTTGAGCAGCCGCTGTTGCAGGAACTGATGCTCAGCATGCCGGGCACATACCACCATTCGCTTCTGGTGGCCAATCTTGTGGAAGCAGGGGCCAAAGCTGTAGGCGCAAACAGCTTGTTGTGCAAAGTTGCCGCGCTGTTTCATGATATCGGCAAACTGGCCTATCCTGAATATTTCATAGAAAACCAGTTCGACGGCGTAAACAAGCATGACAGGCTTTCGCCCTCCATGAGCGCACTGGTTCTTGTCTCGCATGTCAAGAAAGGCGTAGAGTTGGCTGAAAACAACCGGCTCGGACAGGAAATTTGCTCCATTATCCGTGAGCATCACGGCACACGGCTTATGCCTTTTTTCTTTAAAAAAGCCGTTGACATGGGCGAAAATCCACATCTGGAGGATTATTGCTATCCCGGACCTCGCCCACAAAGCAAGGAAGCGGCCATTGTCATGCTCGCCGATGTGGTGGAGGCCTCAAGCCGCGTATTGAGCGACCCCTCTCCCGCACGCATTGCCGGACATATTGACAAAACGCTGCATGATATTTTTGTGGAAGGGCAGTTGGATGAAGTCGATCTGACCTTCAAAGACGTACACAAACTCAGTGTAAATTTCCGCCGTATTTTAATCGGTCTTTTTCACCAGCGTATCGCCTATCCTGAGATCACGGCCGGACAAAACGAAAAGCAGGGCGTCAACGCGCAGCCAAATCTGAAGGAAAACGGCTTGGCGATGGAACACGACGCCCGGCGAGATCCTTTGGGACAAGTTTCAACGGGCTGACATGCCTCAGGTACGCCTCACATGCCCTGCCGGGGCGCGTTTGCCGCTTCATCCCCGCGAAATCCGCCTTTTGCTTCTGTGCATGCTGCAAAAGCTTGTTCCGCAAAACGCTGATTATGTAAGCCGGCATGAGCTGGAACTCCTCTTCGTCCGTGACGCTGAAATCACTGCCTTGAACCGCCAATATCTGGATTGCCAGGGCCCAACGAACTGTCTCGCATTCCCAGATGCCGAACGCTCCGGCGTTTCTCTCGGGGGCAGCCTTGTTGTTTCGCTGGATGCCTTGTACCGTGAATCTATGCTCTATGGGCAAGCCCCAAGCGTGTATCTGCGCCGTCTGCTGGCGCACGGACTTGCGCATCTGGCCGGATTTGACCACGGAAAAGCGATGGAAGCCCTGTGCGCAAAACTGGAAGAATGCCGGTAAGCTCTAAAACATATGGTCGCGAATGCTCAAAGAAACATGCCGTGAATCCTTTGTATCTTTGTGGACTTGTTGATTCCGTTCTCGATCTGGCGCATGCCTTTGTTGCGGAATGCTGTCTGCCGGTCTGGGGCAGTGTGCTGGCCGACAGTCAGCGGTATGGCAGGGGACAACAACGGCGGAAATGGGTATCGCCGCCGGGAAATATCTATGCGGCCCTGCGCCTGCCGCTTACGAAACCCTTTGCGTCCGGCGCCGCCTCCCTTGTTGCAGGTACGCTTCTGGCCGAGGCATTTGCGCGGCGTAATATACACCTTTTACTCAAATGGCCGAACGACCTGTTGTTGTGTCCGCCATTAGGGCGCCGGACGCGTCATGCCTTGCCCTTCGGCAAAGTAGGCGGCATTTTGCTGGAAGAACGCGCCGGAGCCCTGATCGCGGGCATCGGCATCAATGTGGCGTCAGCCCCGGCTTGGGAACATATCCGGGAAGGGGGGCTGCCGGCAGCCTGCCTGAATGATTGGTCGCACAGCAATATCCTGACGAAAGACGCCTTGTTGGGTCTTTGGTCTTGCCTTGTGGATTCTTTCTTACTTTGCTACCATCACTGGGAAAGGCTCGGTAATAATGCTTGGCTGACAAGTGCGGAGCAACGTCTTGTCTGGAAAGGCGAACGTGTGTTGCTGGATGATGGCGAGCGCCACGAGGGAGTACTTGCGGGTCTCGCCGCATCTGGCGGCGTACGGCTTGTATGCAACGGCGTTGAAAAAGAGTTTGTGTGCGGGACCTTGTCCCCCCGTTCACTGTCGTCTATTTTGTGAAGGTTGATCCTCTCCATGAAAACCTTTGACCAAGTTTTACAGGAAGTGAAAGGCAGACCCATTCTGGTCGCCAACCGGGGCATCCCCGCCCGCCGCATTTGCCGCGCCATACGGGAACGTTTCGACGCTATTGCCGTCATGGCCGCCACAGACGTGGACAAAACCGCTCCCGCCGCCTCGGCGGCGCAGGAGCTTCTGTTGCTCGGCGCTGATCCTTACGGCTATCTGGATCTCGATCGCATCATCAGCCTCGCCAAGCGTAGGGGTATCATCGCCATTCATCCCGGCTGGGGGTTTGCCTCTGAAGATGAAAGTTTCCCGCGCAAATGTGCGGAAGCCGGCCTGATCTTTATCGGTTCCAGCGCCAGGGCCATGAATCTGCTCGGCAATAAAGTACAGGTTCGTAAGCTGGCGCGCAATATGGGCATTCCTGTTGTGCCCGGTTCGGAAGGATCGGTGGATTTTGCCGAGGCGCGCGAGCTTGTCGAAAAAATCGGCCTGCCCATTATGCTGAAAGCCGAAGGCGGCGGAGGCGGACGAGGCATCTTTCTTGTGCGCGACAAGGCTGAACTGGAAGACGCGTTTTTTAAGGCATCTTCCATGGCCCAAGTCTCTTTCGGCAATTCCCGGCTTTTTGTGGAACAATATCTGGAAGCCGTCCGGCATATTGAAATACAGGTTGTCGCCGACATGTACGGCAACGTCTTTGCCTTTGACGAACGCGACTGCACAATCCAGCGCAATCACCAGAAACTGATTGAAATTACGCCTTCCCCTTGGCCGGGCATCACGCCGCTGTTGCGTGAGGATCTCAAGGAATATGCGCGCCGTCTTATCCTGGAAGTCGGCTACCATTCCCTGGCGACGGTCGAATTCCTGATCACCAGGGAGGGTAAAGCCTATCTGATTGAAGTAAACACCCGCCTGCAGGTGGAGCACGGCATCACCGAATGCCGTTATGGCGTTGACCTGGTTGAGGAGCAGATAGCCATCGCCTTCGGAGCCGGTTTGCGTCTGAATGAAAAGGACAATCTGCCCATGCACTGGGCCATGCAGGTGCGTATCAACTGTGAGGATCCCCAAAACAATTTCACGCCCAACTCCGGTTTGGTCACGCGCTATGTTTCACCCGGCGGCCCTGGTGTGCGTTTGGATTCCAACATGTCCGCAGGCTATGAGTTCCCCCCCAACTATGACTCGGCCGGCGCCTTGCTGATTGCGTACGCCACGGACTGGAAAAAGAGTCTGGGCATTATGGCGCGCGCCTTAAGCGAATACACGGTCGCCGGCCTGAAGACCACCATTCCGTTTTACCAACAGATATTGAAACATCCGCGTTTCCGCGAAGGCAGCTTTGATACGAACTTTATCACTGCCACGCCGGAGCTGATGAGCTACAGCGATCTCGCGCCGGAAGGAGAACGCTTGGCGCGGCTGGTGGCGGCAATTTCCGCGAAAGGCTATAACCCCTATGTGCAGCTCGGCGAATACCGGACCGAAGAAACGCCGCGTATGGGGGTATTCGCGCCTGTGCTGCCGCCCATTGATCGCGATGTAAAACGTACTCCTTCACCCTATCCCAGGGGCGACAGGAAGGTCTTGCTGGATTATCTGCGCGACTCCGGCAGCGTACACTTTACCGACACCACGCCCCGTGATTTTACCCAATCCAATAGCGGCAACCGTTTCCGTCTGGCGGAAGATGCCCTGATCGGTCCTTACCTTGACAATGCCGGCTATTTTTCCATTGAAAACGGAGGAGGCGCGCATTTCCATGTGGCCATGATGGCCAACATGACCTATCCCTTCAGGGAAGCGGCGGAATGGAACAGGGTTGCGCCGAAAACTCTGAAGCAAATCCTTGTGCGCTCCACCAATGTGCTCGGTTATTCTCCGCAGCCGCGCAATCTGATGCGCCTCACCTGTGAAATGATTTGCAACCATTACCAGATTATCCGCTGCTTTGATTTTTTGAACCATGCAGAAAACATGCAGCCTCTGGCGGAAGTTATCCTGTCGCGCAAGGATGTGGTATTTGAACCCGCAATATCTTTAAGTTGGGCCAAAGGCTTTGATGTTCCCCATTATCTGGCTGTAACGGAAGCCATTCTGAATATGTGCGCCAAGGCGTCGGGCATGGGGCGCGACGAAGTGACGGGACACATTATTCTCGGGCTGAAGGATATGGCCGGAGTGTGTCCGCCGCGTTTTATGACGGAGCTCATCACAGCTCTGCACAAACATTGGCCGCAACTTGTGCTGCACTATCACAGGCACTATACGGACGGACTCTTTGTGCCTGCCGTCGGTGCCGCAGCCAAGGCCGGCGCGCATATTATCGATGTAGGCCTGGGGGCTGGGGTACGTTCTTACGGGCAGGGAGATGTGTTTGCCACTGCAGCGTATATGGAAGATGAACTCGGCTTGCGCACCCATCTGCATAAAGAATCGCTCCGTGACGCCAATTTCGTGCTCAAGCAGATTATGCCCTATTATGACAGGTATTGCGCACCGTATTTTATGGGGACGGACTATGACGTCGTTGAACACGCCATGCCGGGAGGCGCGACATCCTCATCACAGGAAGGTGCGTTCAAGCAGGGTCATATCCATCTTTTGCCGTATATGCTGAAGTTTCTTGCCGCGACGCGCAGAGTGGTGCGCTACCATGATGTGACCCCCGGTTCGCAAATCACTTGGAACACCGCATTTTTGGCTGTAACTGGCGCCTGGAAACGCGGCGGAAGCCAGGAAGTGCGCTTGCTTCTTCAAGTGTTGGATGAAGTTTCTACACAGGCGGAACATTCCCTGACGGAAGAAATGCGCAATGCCCGCCTGAATATTTACAGGGATTGCAATGACGCCTTCCGGAATCTGCTGCTCGGCAAGTTCGGCAGATTGCCCTTGGGCTTTCCTCCGGACTGGGTATACCGAAGCGCCTTCGGCAGC
>Ga0123357_10004838_pt1 | contig 15951 bp, 12 predicted proteins | sample TergutEmb28metaG_FD_89873 | JGI IMG/M metagenome (GOLD analysis project Ga0123357, IMG submission 89873) | Embiratermes neotenicus P4 segment gut microbial communities from Petit-Saut dam, French Guiana - Emb289 P4 | ecosystem: Host-associated > Arthropoda: Insects > Digestive system > Gut ... | reverse complement strand
TGCTTTGTCTTGGATCCTGTATCCACTGCAGTTTAGCCCGCTTCCTTCGCTCCAAAAAACCTAAACATTCTTCATCAAACCACGGTTTATTCTGCTTCCATTCGTGCAGACCCAGACTCTCTTGCGCTGAGGTTTGTATATTCTCTTTCGTACTCTCTACTATCTGCTATATATTTACTATTTTTACTCCAATGGCGCGGCGTAGTAACTTAATTTGCAGATATCATATTCTAAAACATTTAAGATGTTTACTCAGCAAAGAAAGACATGTGGACAATTTCTGTTGTATGGGTATTAATTGTTTGCTGTGTTGTAGCAAAATTCAAAAGACAGAAGGAGCAAAACTGCGTAGAAAAAAGGATTCTTCAATGATTACACTTTTCTATCGAATGCAAGATGGTGCCTGAGAAATGGATATTTATTTAATTTTTCTTTTTAAGGTGTTTTATTCTAATATTGGTAAGCTCTCAGATAATAAGGCTAGAGTTTAGTTTCATAGCAATATTTGTGAATATGGCGCCCTAGAGGAAAGTTCTTTATTTTCTTTTCTTCATTACATTTGATTTATTTGATTCATCTCTTTACATGCATCTGAGTCCCTGTTAACACAGAATTTTAGTTGGGCTTATATTGTTGCCCATTTACTTTGGCCCATCTCCTCTATGTTAACACGGCTACAGTACTGACACAGTCTACTCTCACATTTTCGGCAAGTTCTACGTATTAGTGCCGTATTGACATTAATTTCACATTTATATGTAGCTTTAAGCAGGCATTTAGCCATGCTTTGCGTGTCTACTTCATACTTCATAAGTTAAAAACTTCCTATAAGCTGCACGTTCCTTCCTTCGATTACTAACTACGTACTGGTTTACTCAATGTTCTTCTTCTTTTCCGAAAGTTTTAAAACATATGCTCAATACCCACCTAACCTAAGACCAGAGACCATCTCTCTCCCGTAAATTTTTCATCGATCTCCGTATATTTCAAAACACCTCTTTGAAACTTTTATCTTAGAAAGAAGGAAATAAATAAATAAATAAAGTTAAAAATTAACATAAACTTTTTTATTATTTAGATCAACAATTGCACAATATATTAACAGTAATGCCTATTTCGTAATTTACTGTTTATATAGTTGAAGAATAAAAGACTAACTTGATATCACTTGCTATTTTATTTCACTTCTTATGTGCTTAACATGTTTCGGACATTAATATTTCCATCATCAGGAGCTTGCGACTATTCTATTCAATTGCCACATTGGTTGTATTGTTCTTGGTTCGATGTGTGTTGGAGTTTCGGTTTGGTTGGTTTGGAGTGGTATCCGTGTTGTAGGCTTCAGCCTGCAACACGGATACCACACCGAAACTCCAACACACATCGAACCAAGAATGATACGACCAATGTGGTAATTCAACAGAATAGTCGCAAGCTCCTGATGATGGATATATTAATGCCCGAATCATGTTGAACACATAAGAAGTGAAATAAAATAGCAAGTGACATCAAGTTGGTCCCTTATTCTTCAACTATCACAATGATGCAAGGTCCAATAAACATAAGTACCTTTTATATATTGTGCATTTGTTGGTCTAAATAATAAATTATACACGGTACACGTATGATAACAGCAATTTAGTTTCTGAAGATCCCGTACGTAGGCTTGCTTTACTCCAAATTGTGTTGCCCATATCTATGTGTTACGGATGATTAGCAATAAATCGCATTCACACAGCTATCCAACACGCCGCATTGTGGCCACACGTATACCAACGCATATGAATTGGACTTTCCGCTGCCACTCTGAAGATATTTTTCAGTTTAGCTAACTTCACAGCTACGTTCTTTTATGCTTTGTTCGTTCTGTAGGATAAACTAAACAATTAATGTAGACTGTTGTAGACAACCAACAGCAGCCAGTATTTCTATAACACATTTCAAGTTACAGATATAGAGACAAACTACTCAGTCCTTGTGCAGCCCCGCGTCAATTATATTTAGTAACTATTTTACTCGCCGGTCCCAGTGACCGCGCGGTCTAAGGCGTGAGTCTGCGGCCACTCGCCTGCTGATATCGTGAGTTCGAATCCCACCGGGGCATGGAGGTTTTTCTGTTGTGAGTGTTGTGTGTTGTCGGGTAGAGGTCTCTGCGACGAGCTTATCACTCATCCAGAGGAGTCCTGCCGACTGTGATGCGTCGTTGTGTGTGATCTAGAACCCTCAGGAATGAGGAGGCCATGGTCCGGGTTGGGCCGCAGCGCCACAGGAAAAAGAACTATTTTACTGAGTATGTTGAACATAACGGCATCTTTAGTATCTCAGATCGAATACTAGTGAATGAGAGTGGGATTAAGTGGAAAATATATTGGTAAAGACGTGGAAGGTAAAGACCCTGTGGTCGGAAGGGTTAAGAATTATATTGAACCTATCGGAAATCGAACCCTCGACTTCGCGGTTTGTAGGGCATTGCCCCAACAAACTGTGCTACCGCGTACCCCGATTTGTTATAAGGAATATATTTATTGGTTTATATGAATGTGTAAATATCAAGGCGATGGAGATAACGCAATATGTTAAAGAATATCCTAAACAACGCGCATATTCCTGCTTGGAGCACACACTTCTGCCCTGACGCGTAACTGAGGATCGCTTGCAAATATAAATTCAATGTACAATGTAATAACGTAGAATGTTAGAGTTTATTATAACCCTCCATTGAATACTACATGTCCTAACTAGTAGTTATAAAATTTCTGTGATCCCGAAACTGAGTGGACATACAAATACTTTCATGTATTTTGCGATAATGCTTGCAGTCCTTAAAGCGGGGATACTTCTAGCAAAGCTGATGGGTGGTTCTTTGGTTTATTGTAAATAGGTCTGTGCAAAACTAAAATATTGAGTTATGTTGCAAGGTGAGGGAACGACAATGAGATATAAAGAATAAAAAGGGGCACGCGGTCCTGTAGTGGGGGGCTGTGAGGGTTAGCCTGAAGGTCTTATTCTTAAATTCGCTACAATAAATATGAACCAAGGAAGGATAGAAGTGACAGGGAGAAGATGACTGGCAGAAGCTGGATATGTTAAAGAAACCAGAATACTGGAACCTGAGAAACAGATTACCAGATCGACCTCGAAGGAGAACTGACTTTACCAGAGGCTGCAGACCTGCCGTACGACAGACTGCGGCACGCTTGAGCGATACAAATACAGAACCACTGCAGATATTAATAATTTTACAATTAATTTTAACTAGATTACACATAAATCTTTATCTACTACCTCACAGAAAATAAAATGTGTTACCTTTTTTATGAACAACAGTGTAAGTTAAGCAAATTCTTACATCTGGTCTGCCGTTAATCTTCCTTAGTTCCTAAGTACCCATCATTCGACGTGTACTATTTAGTTCATTTCTGAGATATCATTCACTATGAGACTTGAAGTCTATGCAGATTCCTATCTTCTAAAATGTGACATTGTGTAATTTGGTGAACATGTAGGTCTAGAGACGGCTCATAAAAACGTGATGCCTTCACCGACAGGGAATGTGCTGCAGGTTGTAGATTACAAGTCGTCACAAACCGGAAGTTAAAAGGTAAAGGTAAAGCAGTCCTCTTACCGGTCTGGAGTGGCCCAGAGGTTTCAAGGAGGTTAAGAGTGACAGATTTCATGACAACGGCACAGGATGTTGGTAGGGTTGTCAGCCTTACGCACCGGCCGTCTTTACCCCCAGGAAATGCTCCTGGTACTCATTTCTGTTAGAGGCTGAGTCGACCCCAGGGTCATAGTGCGATCGGAAGGATTTTATGTCAATGAAAAATTCCAATAACACTAACTGGAATCGAACCAGGGACCTTCCAATTTGTAACACAGCACCTTAACCACTGACCTACCGTGGTCCCCACCCCACATGCGAGAAGGTAGCAACCCTAAATAAATGACAAAAATTAGTTTCATGTCTTATGTACAGTTATATACTACAGAATATTAAGCACATATATAAATATACAATTCGCATAATTGGTTATTTGTAAGAAGGCTTTTATAGTCTCCCAGAATACAATTGAACAAGAACCTATGTCCACACGAGTATAAGGACACGCTGTCAGCCGACGGCAGGATTCTAATTTGCAGAGTCCCAGTATTTGTGCATTAGTGAAATTAATATCGATGATGAATAAACGTTTAGGCACTATTGCAACATAACATAGTGGCGCACTCGCGTGATGCATTATACTTCCTCGGCCATTCAAACAGTTCGATGCCATAACATTCGTAACTATATGACAATTTAATGTTACCGGCAACAATAAAACACAAATCAGATCTTCACGTAAAGTGTCCGACATTTTGTCAGATTTTAACCGAACATGTGTTTTTCTAAACAGATTGTACCGAAATCTGGCCAGTGGGAGCCGCGTTGATATATGTAGAGAGAGAGACGACTGGACGGAAGGAAGGACATACAGACGGATAGAAATAGGGACAGACAGACAGACGGATAGACAGAAGGAAAGACAGACAGACAGACAGGCGGAAGAACAACAGGAGACAACGAAAATACTAGGGGGTTTTCGCGACTGTGTGAACGCGCCAAAAAAATTGATATTTTCAAAAATATGAAACTATTACCGTGTTAAACAACGTAACAACCGTTTTAAAAGCCAATAAAGTAAAGTGAAACTGAAGTTGTCTCTGTCCATGCCATAAAGGTGTACAGGGGAGTGGAGTATAGCTCCAGTCGTTCTGAAACTTGGCCTCAAATGAAACTAGTCGTAAGCCACACATTACGACCGCTTTACCACAGAGGGAGAATGATCCGCTATGCATGAAATAGGAGGTTGGGCGGGTCTCCAGGGTCAAACTAGGTGTTTTGGAAAAAAAATGTAAATCTCTAAGAAGATACAAATCAAATTTTCTACGTCATGTAACAAGAAAGAATAGCAACAGGATGCCAAAAATAATGCTGAATTATAGACCAGATGGACTAAGACGACTTGGAAGTTCTTTGAAGAGGCTATGAGACAAGGCCGGAACAGGTCTCCTGAGGAATAACTCGTGACGGATAATGATTATAAAACTCTTGGACCCGCTATGAACAGAATCACGATTCGTCGGCTGTGCAAACCGTAGTTGAGTCAATATATCGAATCCCTCTTCACATCCACTACGAATAGTAGCGTGAAGAAAGAACCAGAAACAACATTAAACAAAATGCCTCCATTTCGCTTGCATTTGAACATAAAATATGTAAGAGTGTGTTACAAGCATGCATTAGTTTTATGCCAACTAACAAAATTCATCTCTTCCCAGTACAAGACTTTACAACTGTAAGCAGGAAAACAAAAAAAAAACACTATCGCTTGGTCGCCAGTCGGAAGAGACGAATTTTTGCCGAAGACATTCGTCCTACTGTGCGTCCAGCAGCTGATATTCAGTATTCTAACAGTCTCCATTAGTCACTTGTGGCACAGACAAATGGCTAATCGTATCCAAGGAATTTAAACCCAATAAAATATAAAGGCATAGCAATTAATCGTCCGTTTAAACCTAACAGCACTCCATTATCTCCTGTCTGGTCTGCATGTGTTTAGGACAGGAAGTGAAGCCGTAGCAAGAAATTAATCTTGTGGGCCGAACGGATGCGGCAGCAACTTCTAAGGCGCCACTCCATACTGACCCACTTTTTCCGGTGACCAGATGTTTTCTGGTTACCAATTTTCCATGACTTTTTAAACATTCCTGCAGTTACTGAATCAAGAGTTCATAAAAATTATGAACATATAGGGGATCCAGCAGACTGGAATTTCATTTATTCTGCATCAAGGGCTTAACATCTACAGGACTAAACAAGACAGGCAATGTAGGTGAAACGTTTCATTGAGGTGCGTTGGTGTAACCATTGTTAGAGTAAAAGAACTAAAAACGTTATATATTCTGGGTGCACATTTGTAGCCTTAGGTAAAGCAAAAAGTGCATCCTTGTACAGGCACTGAGGTTCTGTACAGGCCATACGGCCCATAGGGGGAGTAGAGGTGTAGCTCTACTCTTTCTTGATCACGGCACTAGAAGGGGTGAGGGGTCAGCGTCACGCCCCGGCCGCTCTTTACCCCCAGGAAAGACCCAGTACCCATTGTACAGGAGGCTGGGTGGGCCCCAGGTCCGGTCTGGACAGGTGCAGAATATCTCGCCGCAATCGGGATTTTTTTTTTTATTTTTGATCGCCGGACCGTCCAGCCCGTAGCCAGTCGCTATACCGACTACGCTACTGGGCCCACTGTTGCCTTAGGTACTCAGTGTGAAATGCGCGTGCGCCATATTGCCATCTATGGAAGCTCCGGCTGTATTAAATTTTTCCATATTATCTCTAAAACTGTAAGATTTGCTATAGAAAAACTTCACTGATTATGAAATAAGTGTTTTGATTTTCTCTACAAAGTTTGTCTGAAACATTTCTCATTTTAAAAAGAACTGAGCGAGACATGATCAAAGTTGTTTGTTTGTCTTCATGTAAAATAACCGCAATTCTTATCACTTGCAATGAAGCTTGAAGTTTCTCGACGTATTTTCGAAAAGTAATCATATATTAAATTTCACGTGAAACCTTCCATTGGGAGCCGAGTTTCTCCATGCGGATGGACGGACGGACGGACTAGCACACAAACAAACGCACAGACGGACAGAGGGACAGACGGACATGACGAAGCTAAAAGTAGGTTCACGCAATTTTGTTAAAGGGCTTAAAAGGAGAAAACCCATAATCTGAAAGCCGAAAAAAAAAATGTTTATCATTTTTGTCCCAGTAGCTGCTGTCAATCATTATATCTGCTATGAAAAACTTTTGCAAATAAAACACACATCACACTCTGTGGGTCTCCTCTGGACGAGTGATCAGTCCGAAGCACACAACCATACCTGACAACACACAACAACCACACGAGACAGACATCCTTGCCCCGGCGGGATTCGAACTCGCAATCCTAGCAAGCGAGCGGCCGCAGACCAATGCCTTTAACCGCGCGGACATTGGGATCAACTATATGTAATAAGCTTCTTTATTTCTTCAAGTTGTTGGTTTTTATTTTGCTGGTGATCACGTGCGTATCCAAATTAGACAATTTTAAAATGACATATAAAACTACACTAAATCACACTTGAAGTTAGGCGGGGGAAAAAAAATCATACGTAAGTTCAGAAACTTATACGTTTTTGAGACCTCAAACACTAGAAATTTTCTGCTTTCCAGTCTGTAATGCAAAGTCGAGGGTTTCCCATCTACCATCTCCCCTTTATACCTTTACAAATAAACATAGGACTTGGACCAAATCCCGATCGCGCAGCTCTGTCGCTTCATCATTGCCAACAGGGTGACCGAACGAAACTTTGTGTTACGAGAAATATTACAGGTAACCGATATAAAGTTTTTAATTGTATAGAATAAGATTTCTTTAAGATTTAACAATAGGTAAATTGCCAAATTAGAAAAGACAACAACAAAATCCCGAAAATATTTTTAATGTTGAATATTCGTCAATTTTTAATAAAAATTACACTTGTGTGTTGATCTTATGTTTATTGGAGCGTGCATCATCTTGATAGTTGAATAAAGAGAGACCAACTTGATGTCACTTGCTTTATTATTTCTTTATTTAATGCTCAATATATTTCGGATGTTAATTCATCCATCCTAAGGAGCTTGCGACTTATTTGTTGAGTTATTTCATGGGTTGTATTGCTCTGGTTCCATGTGTGTTGGTGTTACGTTGTGGTTTGGCTGTGGTGGTGTGGTATCCGTATGCACGGATACCACACCACCACAGCCAAACCACAACGTAACACCAACACACATGGAACCAGAGCAATACAACCCATGAAATAACTCAACAAATAAGTCGCAAGCTCCTGAGGATGGATGAATTAATATCCGAAACATGTTGAGCACTAAATAAAGAAATAATAAAGCAAGTGACATCAAGTTGGCCTCTCTTTATTCAACTACTGTGTGTTGATGTTTTAAAAACTGTCTGCAATACTGTATACAAGGATGTGACGCCGTGTAGTGTGGTAAAAACCAAACAGTGATTCTCGGAAACCTGCTACGCTATCTACAACAAGATAACGGTGTCTCAGAAACGTCGCATTCATACAGCTCCACACTTTATAGTCACATCCATGAGAATGTCAAATGTCACACGTCAGAAGCAAGTTTAATTTTACTGTCTGCAAAACCGAGTGTCCATCTGGAGCTAACGGTTGCTCAACCAGACAAGAAGGACATATCTTGCTGACCTCGATATATCCTTATTGTTGTCATAAGAACCTCCCGCTGATCCACGCGCTGCGATATACGCGTTCGGTCGACAGTTTCACATCCTACATCTTGAAGAGCTCTTTTAAAGTTGTCACATCGACCGGCGGGTCATCCCTCTACCCTTCTGGTTTGCCCACTATCATATGGTATGCTATTCCATTTCACGGTCTGCAAGCCCCACCCGTCAAATTTGACAGTTCTGTACCCCTAATATTATTCGTGCCGGTCGGTCTAAAACCTAGGTCTACGTCGTTTCTATTGCTGGGATCGCAGGTTCGAACTCCACTGAGAGTGCGGATGTTAGTCTCTTGTCTTTGTTGTGTGTTCTGTAGGTAGCGGCCTCTGCGATGTGTTGATCACTCGTTCAAAGGAGTCCTACCGGGTGTGAGCGTGTGTGTGTGTGTGTTTGTGTGTGTGTGTGTGTAATTTTATGTGATTTAGAAACCTCAACAGTGAGGCGGTCTAGGCTCGACTTGAGCTATAGAACCACAGAAATAGAAATAATATTGGTAGGCTGCAAACTCACAACTTTCCCTTTTCGCCATTTTTGTCAGTACAAGCTTGTGAGTAACCACTGGGAACTCTAAAGAAGCAGCCTTCCCACTAATGACTAGAATTTCAAACAAACGGCGCTACAGCTGCTTAAACTAACAAACATACCTAACCAGTTCCGTGAAAGAAGCTGATAGTCACCCATCTGATCAAGAAAATATCCAACTGTAATGAAACCCGAAGTTTCATTACAGTCTCCAAACACCACTTCACTCAAACCTTTAACTGGATCAGAACGTCCATTACAGTCTAGACAACACACTACTAAAGCCTATCTTGAGCCACTTAATATCAGTCCAGACCCTCACATCCTATTTTTCAGCGTCTATTTTATTATTAACCTCCGAATAACACCTAACCTCTCATTCTATATATTCCCTTTAGAGTTTCCGACTACAGGGTGGTTGAATTTCCTATTTATCTCATCCGTGAGACACGCCTTGCTCATATCACACTACTGAGTCAGTAAAACAAACCGTCCTGCAGTGTTCAATTCGGTTTGAATTTGATTCAGATTGTTTCCATCCCGTTGTGTATATGTAACAATGTAAACCATGGGATCCCATTTGTATAGCGAAAGAATGTACCTTAATTAACACCATCTCTTTGTAAGCCTGATGATGGCCGAACAAGGCCGAAACATGTCGTTTAACTAACCAGTTGTAGATTTGCAACTGTTATTTGTATGTTGTGTAAAGACGGTTCATTCCAATAAATTTGTCAATTCGGTTTGGTGATAGGAATAATAAAAATTTCACTTTCGCACTCTTTCCTGGAGTAACCCATAATTCCTCTTACTGTCACACTTCAAGAAATTCAACAAAATTGCTGTCAGTTACGTACACAAAAAAGCCTGGGTAGAGCAGTCGGATAGGTACTAGGCCACGGACTGGAAGTCGAGTAATCGATGTTCGATTCCCGGCATTTCCAGGTATTTAGCTATTTTGTAAAGTGTTCAGATCATTTGGGGGACCCAAAAACCCCCCAGATTTAATGTACACCGGGGGTACTTTCCCAAGTTATAAATCGGGCGGAGTGTAACGCTAACCACTCATCTCTATCCAAAACCAAGTCTGATAATAAGTGAAGTTGTAATTCTACTCTCACATATGCTGGCATGGCGTGCAAAATGAACTTACCATTCAAAAACACATAAAATCTGGTTAGTTTAGTGACTTCCGGTGTTCATTTCAATTCGGTGGATAACATATAGTGTTATTCTGCGACATTGCCTAACGCTTTCTAATGTTATTTTGAAAACCTACTTGTACGAATACGCATGACTTCAAGCAATATAGGTCGATTTACTTCATACAAAAGGAATAAGGTTTTGACGTCACAGGAATGGTATGACAGGCTTGCATGCAAGAGTTAATTAGAGATATTGAACGGTATTTACATCACACGCCGAATTACTGAAGCTAGGTGGTAACGAATTGGCTTATGTGGAAGTTAGAAATGGTCTGTTTACAAATTCATAATCACATTACCTATTACACGGGGCAAATTTTAATATATCTTAGAGGTGTTTCGAATAGGTGTCATGAAGAATGTTGCTACGTCTGTGGCGGTCTCCATCTCTGATCATTTTTTGTGGCTCTTTTTTTTTGTACTGAATGATAGACGAAGATTATGCGTTCATATGCAAATTCTCATGGGACCTATTCATATGCAAATTATCATGGGACGTGTTCTTATGTAACCTGTCATGGGATGTGTGCATATGCAAATTTTCATATTTGTTTCATTAATTGCATCCATTTTAGATTAAATTGGGTGTGGTTGTTCCTTTACCAGGGAGGTAAATTTTACACACACGGCGTGCTTTACAACATTTATTCTTGTAAGGGTATGTACAGAACAAAACTTCATTTAACTCCGTCTTTCCCATATACATGGTGGCGTAAAAAGAACGCATGTTTTTTTATATCTGCCTGCGATTTCTTTCTTTAGGGTTACCTCAAATCAAAGTCTACGTTCGGAAACCTCATACAGTCGACGATCTGAAAGTTTCCATTCGCGAAGAAATTGCAACTGTGCAACAAGAAATGTTAGTAAATGTGATGCAGAACTTTGAGGAGAGGCTCCGGACGTGCGTACGGCAAGAAGGACACCATCTTTCCGATATAATTTTCCGTAATTGAGTAATCAATGTAAGTAATCAAAACTGCATTTATTAGAGGTTGTTTTGGTGTTAATATAATTTTTTATATTGAAAACAAAAAAGTAACAATTATTTGAAAAAATGCGTTCTTTTTGCGCCACTGTGTATATAGAACTATGATCGACTCCGATCTGATAAAGAAATTCATGGTCAAATTCATAATCTTGGCATAAACAACCCCAATTTTAATCGAAAACTTTTCACTTCCTCTTTTACTTTTTCATGCTTTGAAAATTCAGTACAAATTCGTTCTATGTACAATAAGTTAATTCGGAACTTCACTTCAGTTATGAAGCAACACACTTCAATTGAAGCCATGACAAGTAGAAGAATAAAGATTAGCCTCTTAGATTTTCTGTATTGGTAAGCGCATTTTGTGGTAATGATTTAATGACAATGATTAATTACGAGATGGATTAGGCATAATTGGAGATTTCAGCCAGAATATTCATTTAGGCTTTAGCGTCGTCTTAAAATAAGAAAAGATTTAAAAATGTATGAGTGTAAAGACGCCACTTGTGTACCTAATAAAGTCTTCAGTACGGCACTTAAGAGTTATAAAGCCGATGTATACAAGCTTTCTTCCTTGCGTCTAAGGATGTCAAAACTCAGTATCAAAAACCGAAGTACCTACAATGTGTCACAGTTTCCTTGTCCCTGACGAGGTGTTTACGTTTCGTTCATATTTCGCGTCTTATTAGATCTAAATCGCATAATAGCCCCTTCAAAAATGATTGCTTTGTATGAGCACGTGGCTTCAAACATAGGCGTAACATTGTTAATTCTCAATTTAAGTGACAATTAAATACGTTACCTGTGTTAACTGAAGAATAAAAACCAATTAGATGCCATTTATTATTTTAATGTACTTCTTATAGGCTCAACATGTTTCGAGCATTAATATGCTCATCTTCAGGAGCTCGCGACTATGATGTTGATTACCACATTGGTCGTTTCGTTCTTGGTTTGCTGTGGTTTGGAGGTTAGATGCGGTTGGATTCGAGTAGTGTCCGGGCTGCAGGCTATAGCCTGCAGCCCGGACACTACTACAACCAAGAACGATACGACAAATGTGTTAATCAACATCATAGTCGCGAGCTCCTGAAGATGAGCATATTAATGCTCGAAACATATTGAGCCTATAAGAAGTACAATAAAATAAAGTGGCATCTATATGGCATTTATTCTTCAGTTATCACAATGATACACGGTCCAACAGACATAAAAAAAGTTACCCGTGTGTCTGAAGCGACTTAAAATTATGCTTGGAAACTTGAACAGAAAAAATTTGCTATCAAAATTCTTAAACCAGGGAGCAGTAAATCCAGCACAAAATTTACGTGCTCGCTTGTAAAGAAAAAAACATTTGAGAAGATTTAGTGCATGTAGCAGTAGATGGAGGATTTTGCAAGCAAAATCTCGCCAAACTTTTGTTTAAAAACCACAAAGTGCACGTGCTAAATATAAAGAAGCAACCACGCCTCTGCCCATAAATATATTTTGAGCGAGAGAAACTGCGTTTTGAAAATGTAACTCAGGCTGTGTTTTAAAGTTTATAAAGCGAAATGGAAAAAAGAAATAAACACGTGTCTACAGCGAAAAGTGCACAGAAGAATACATTTAAGAAAACGCCGCGAGAACATCAAATCGTGTGGCCAAAAGGCCAAAACATTGAATATATCGCATTACTGAAAATGTTGAATGAAAATGCTTTTTTGAATAATTTCTGGGGCTGGTCTTTTTGTTGCACGGGAATTCTAGTGAATTAGTACAGCTAAGGTCAATCTGAATTAATGTGAACGCTGATTTTTTAAATTATAGTAGCATACTGTAAAGACTTCAATGGAAATTTTGGAACGATCCCCAACATCTCTGTAGAGTAAAACAGAGGTTGTACCTTTTTTACGGTGCACACTGGCACATTTCTTTGGATGGGTGTTACGAAAGTTATTGCACTTGACACGGGATATAAAACGCAAGAGGCCATAACATTTTAATTGAAAATTCTCCTAAAGAAGACACTTGAAATATAAAAGCGAAGATGTGAAAATATTGTCAAAATCTATTCTTGAAAAATGATAAAAATTTTCTGAAATGACGAGACTTTTCGTACTGAGATCAAATGGCAGGATACTGCGAGGAGAGCATCTAGCATTCAGGTTGCATAATAATATTGAACTGTTTTGCGAGATAAAATAAATACACAATATATTCTAGAGGTAAACTACACTTGCAGCTGCAGATTGTCAACAACTAATGTGGGCACAAAAATTTTTTTTATCTCTAGTTTTCAGGGTTGAATCCATAATCCTTCCAATATTTCATTTTGTGCCAAACATTATCATAATATATGAATTTAATGATCTCATTTCCATTAAAGCAATTCAACTTCGAAACACATGATTTGTTCTCGGCACTTGACATTTTATCTGAGCAATGCATAGGACTTACCAATAGTGTAGGTTGCCCCATCTATCTGGAATGTAGCACTCTTACACTTTTTGAAGAGTTTACTGGCAACAGCTTGACGAGTGGGAACCGTTACTGTGCCGCTGGCACTGGTTCCAGTTGACGGATCAGTGGGTCGCCTTGTGGCACCTCCTGCTAAATCCTTCTCGTCTGAAGACACTGGAGAATTAGATGTTGATGGCGGCGAAGATTTCTCCATTATTTTACCGTCTGTAGATCACTGATTGATAAAATCCTTTTCAATGATTTTAATCACTGTGTGTCACACTACACTTTGGAAGAAAACACGTCAAGAAGCTGCGAATCACATGTAAAGAAGATGCTCAAGAGGGATAAAAATTACGACCTTTCACCACTTTTCACTTTAACTAGAACGCGTTAATAACAAGATTAACACAGAGCGGTTAATTCTGAAACGAAATAGAACGATTAAAACACACAGAGACTTAAATATCCAAATTACAAATGATTTACATTTTATAAGTTACATCGATACACCAGACCCCGGTGAAAAGGAAGTTTTCGAAAATACTCATTTTCGTGATAAATCGTAGAGAAAGTTAAACCCAAATAATATAACAATGAGTGGCGTCTGGCGTCGAATGAGCGTCGTTCCGCCTGCACCTCCTTCTTTCCAGTCGCCACGTGGTTTAATGTTGGTTACAACCGAGTTGAGCGCAGCGAGACGGTAACCCATAGCCAGCAAGCCGGGCATGCGCGCTTCTGTACCACAACCACTCAAAACTCCATTTGTTTATTTTGCTATGCACAATACCGTCTAAAAATATCTGTCCAGGTGAAAGGGGAGGTTTGCCCTTGCGGCGAATTTCCATGCATATATTCGATATCGGGTTTAATGCTTGAAGATGTGTGCCATTAAATTGGTTTATCGCGAGGTTTATGCAATGTTATGCAATACAGAAGAAATAAACAATTATGTAGCCACCCAGTCAGTCACATATATGTTACAAATGTTTTTATTGAGAATCTGCATTCCACTATGGTCATGGTGTTCAATAATTAGAGATTCCATCTCCTATCAAATGCTGAATTCTTGCGGTAAAATAGCAATTTATAACACAGTTCACAACTCAAGTTTACAGATGACACAGTTAACTAGAAACACAGAAATATATATTTTTCTTCCTTTTTGTATTTTACAAAACCATTATATTTTAAGGCAGCAAAGAAGGGCATTGTTTAGGCAGTGTTATTTGTGATTTGAACATGATGATAGTCCGTTTCCTAGTGACATGTAATGACAAACTTGTGTGTCAGAAATAAGTAACAGATTTTAATATGTAAAGAAACTGGGGTATTGTTGATCTGTAACACAGTTTTTACACTGTAGTTCATTAAATACATGCCACATCGAAAAACTTTTTAAAAATATTTCTAGGCCATATAGAGAGAATATATTCTGGCCTTTATATAATTTTTATTACAACATTTGTCCGATATATATATATATATATATATGATTCTTGTATTTATGGTTTATGTTATACTGAAGTTAAAGAGAACCGATACCAAAGCGACAAAAAATCGATTAGTAAATGTCCTTACAGATTCTCCGATACAAAACATAATAGAAATGTGATCGGTAGTTTCAGTGTGAAATATGAGGACGCACAGAAAGAAAAAAAACTCCTCAAAAAAGAACTTAATAACAAAATGCGATAATTTTCCCCATTCCATTGGGCACTCTGCCTTATTTTCACGTCTCATACACCGTGAACATAAGCAACTCAACAACGCAGGAAATTTAGGCAAGTTTTTAAAGGCATGAGTGGGCTTCGTATCGAAAAAGCGCACGGCATTAAGCCATTCCAACAACAGATACATTGGTCAGTTTGACTTCGAACTTTGCAGCCCTGGGCGGTGTTGGAACTGTAGTTCAAGAATTGAAATTTTGGAGAATTCCATTCTTCTGGCATATTAGGACACGTCATTAGGAAATAATTTCCGGATGTTTCGAGTTACTTTTCCTTCGAAACGTCGACAGCCGATTACCCACAGATACAGTCGAAACCCTCAAAATCGCACTACCGAGTCAACAAGCTTGCCTTAACAGCCAATTACCCAGAGATACAGTCGAAATCCTCAAGATCGCACTACCGAGTCAACAAGCTTGCCTTAACAGCCGATTACCCAGAGACACAGTCGAAATACTCAAGATAGCACTACCGAGTCAACAAGCTTGCCTTAACAGGCGATTACCCAGAGATACAGTCGAAATACTCAAGATCGCACTACCGAGTCAACAAGCTTGCTTTAACAGCCGATTACCCAGAGATACAGTCGAAATCCTCAAGATCGCACTACCGAGTCAACAAGCTTGCCTTAACAGCCGATTACCCAGAGATACAGTCGAAATACTCAAGATCGCACTACCGAGCCAACAAGCTTGCCTTAACAGGCGATTACCCAGAGATACAGTCGAAATCCT
>Ga0123357_10004837_pt1 | contig 15951 bp, 16 predicted proteins | sample TergutEmb28metaG_FD_89873 | JGI IMG/M metagenome (GOLD analysis project Ga0123357, IMG submission 89873) | Embiratermes neotenicus P4 segment gut microbial communities from Petit-Saut dam, French Guiana - Emb289 P4 | ecosystem: Host-associated > Arthropoda: Insects > Digestive system > Gut ... | reverse complement strand
GCAGCGACGGGATGGCGTACATCAACGCGGCCAGCCCCAGCAGCGGCTTCCCCACCCAGCCGACGCGGTGGGCCAGCCGCCCGATCGGGACCGCGATCAACACGCTGATGGCGATGGCGGGCACGCAGACCGCCAGGTGGACCCAGGCCAGTTGCACCACCTGTGGCCAGTTGGCCGCCAACCAGGTCACGACAGCACACCCACCGCGCGTCCGGCGTCATCGACGGCGATCGTGCGTGTGCCGACCTGCCGGGTCGTCAAGACGCGCTCGGCCCGCCCGGCCCCGATGAAATCGCGCACGAATTCGTCGGCGGGGGCGGCAAGGATGTCCGCTGGCGTCCCTTCCTGCGCGACGACCGCGTGTTCGCGCAGCACCACCATGTCGTCGGCCAGGCGGAACGCCTCTTCCACGTCGTGGGTGACGAAAACGATCGTTTTGGCCAAGTCGGATTGCAGGCGCAGCAACTCGTCCTGCAATTCGCGGCGCACGATCGGGTCGACGGCGCCGAAGGGCTCGTCCATCAGCAAGATATTCGGGTCGGCGGCCAGGGCCCGCGCCACGCCCACGCGCTGGCGCTGCCCGCCGGAGAGCTGCGCCGGGTACCGTGTCGCCAACGACGGGTCCAGCCCCACCCGCTCCAACAGGTCCAACGCCGCCGCACGGGCCTGCCGTCGCGGCGTCTTGTTCAGCACCGGGACGGTGGCGACGTTGTCCCCGACGGTGCGGTGCGGCAGTAGGCCGCCGTCTTGCAGGACGTAGCCGATGGACCGCCTCAGCGCGACGGGGTCGCGGTCGCGCACGTCGTCGCCGTCGATCAGGACGCGCCCCGACGTGGGTTCGACCATCCGGTTCACCATGCGCAGCAAGGTCGTTTTCCCCGACCCCGACGAGCCGACCATCACGACGATGCGATGCGACGGCACCACCAGGGAGAAGTCCGACACGGCCAGCGTCCCGCCCGCGTACGTCTTCGACACCGACTGGAACTCAATCACGATTCCTCATCATGGACATGGGCTCGCGGGCAAGGGAGCGACACCCGCAACAGCGACACGGGAAGCATACCGGCTGTTCATGTCAGGCGGTCATGAGGCCACCGACGTGGATGCCGTCACCCAAGCCGCAAGGCGCCCAGGATCGAGCGCAATTCTCCCACCGGCACCTGCCCCGGCGCGGACGCCTGGGACGCCGAGCCAAACGTCGCGCAGGAGCCGAAGACCTCGCCGCTGACCCGGCTGACGACGCCCAGCGCGCCCATCGACATCGTGATCAGCGGCTGCCGGGCGTGCTCGCGCGCCATCCGCTCGGTCGCGTCCAACAACGTCAGCACGTCGCGGGGCGACTGTGGCATCACGGCGATCTTGAGGATGTCGGCGCCCTTGTCCTGCATCAGGCGCAGGCGGACAACGATCTCGTCGGCGGGCGGCGTCGAGTCGAACTCGTGGCTGGACATGACTACGGCGATGCCCTGGGCGTGCGCCGCCGCAACGGTGCGCGCCACCGCCTCGCCCTCGCGGAACAATTCGACGTCGAGCAGGTCGGCGGCGCGTTGCGCGATCACCTCGTCATAGAGCGCGAAGTAGTCGGGCTCGGGCAACTCGCGCACGCCGCCCTCGCCGGTGGTGCGGAACGTGACCAGCACCGGCTTGGCCACCACCGTGCGCAACTGGCGGGCCAACCGGGCGGTCCCGGCGGCGTCGCTCACCTGGTCGTAGTAGTCGACACGCCACTCCACCAGGTCGCAGTCAGCCGACGCGAGCGCCGCACCCTCGTCCACGATGCCCGCCGCGCTGGTGCCGACGATCGGCACGATGATTTTCGGCGCGCCTTGGCCGAAAACAACGTCGCCAACCGTGACGGTATTCATCCGGGCGTTCTCCTTCGAGCCTTCGTAATCAGCCAGGGAAAAGAAGATTTTCGACGTAGTCTACGGGCATGTCGGCGCCGGTAAACAGCTTGAACGCCGCGGCCCCCTGGTACAGCATCATGCCGATGCCGTTCAACGCCTTCTTCGCGCCGTGCTCCTTCGCAAACGTCAGGAGTTTGGTCTCCAACGGGTTGTAGACCACGTCGAAGACCACCAGGTCACCGCGCATCAGCGCGGGGTCGTCGATCAGACTCAGATCGTCCAGGGGTTCCATGCCCACGCTGGTCGCGTCGATGTACAGGGAGCTTTCGGACAGGGACTTCCTGAACGCGTCTTGGTCGCCCAACGGCGTCAGCGTCGCGTGAGCCGGCGTGTGCTGGTTGATTTTCTCGACGGTGGCCAGGCCGTTGGCGTAAAACTCGTCTTCGCGATTGAAGATGCGCAATTCCTTGACGCCGTCGAACGCCGCCTGGATGGCGACGGCGGTCCCCGCGCCGCCCGTGCCGGCCAACGTCACGATCTGGCCCTCGACGGGCACGCCTTGAGCTGCCAGCGCGGCCATCGCGCCGATGCCGTCGGTGTTGTGGCCGACTAGATGCCCGGCGCCGTCGGCGTTGACGACCGTGTTGACCGCGCCGATCAGCTCGGCCTGCGGCGACAACTCGTCCAGCAAGGGAAGGATCGCCCGCTTGTTGGGCATGGACACGTTGGACCCGCGCACGCCCAACGCCCGGATGCCCTTCACGGCGTCCTCAAGCTGGTCCAGGCCCACCTCGAATGCCAGATAGGCGTAGTCGAGCCCCAACTTGGCGAAGGCCGCGTTGTGCATCGCCGGCGACAGGCTGTGCCGGATCGGCGTCGCGATCAGGCTGATCAGCAGCGTGTGCCCCGTCAGCCGCTCGCTCATGCCAGCCCGCTCACAGCGTCTTGTCCGCGTTGTCAACGGACGGCGCGACCCCAGACTCCGGGGGCTCGTCGATGGGCTGGCCGCGCCGCAGCGCCTTCAAGGCGTCCATGTTCTCCCGGCGAACGCGCAGGTACTCGTCCAGCGGCATCGGGACGGCCTTGCGGTTGCCCAGATCGGCGGCGCGGATGCGGAACGTCTCCGGCGACGCGAACGCCGCCAGCGCGGACAAGATCGTCATGCCGAACGTGATCGAACCCACGACGAGGATGATGTGGCCGAAGTCGGTGCCCGGCCCGCAGATCGCCGCGAACAGCACGGCCATCAGCGACGACACCGCGGTGCCGACGTTCTGCGACAGCGCCATGCCCGTCACACGCGTCCCCGGCGGGAACTGCTCGGGGTAGAACGCCGCGTACACCGCGTTGTAGCCCTGGTACAGCGCGCCCCACATGAGCAGGGCGAGGATGATCGCCAGCGCCACGTTGTTTTGCGTGATCGCCCACAGGTAGGCGTAGGACAGCACGCCCGACGACAGCGCGCCCGCGATGATCACCGGACGCCGCCCGATGCGGTCGGTCAGCCGTCCGACGTACGGGATCAAGATGACGGCCAAAATGTTGCCCGACACCGGGATCCACAGGTACACGTCGGCGTTCCAGCCCAGCCCGTACGCCTTCTGCGTGGCCATCGCCGCGCCGAACGTCGTCGTCGTGGTCGGGACGATGTTCATCAGCGCCATGATGAACACCAGCCCGACGGCCTTCGGGGATTCCTGGAACACCCGGGCGATCGGCGCGACCTTCTTCTCGACGACCGGTTTGATCTCGTAGGTGCGCAGCCGGATGATCATCGCGAACACGATCAGCACAGCCGACAGCAGGAACGGCACGCGCCAGCCCCACGAGTAGAAGGCGTCGTGCGAGAGCAGCCGGGCCAGCGGGATGAACAGTGCGGCGGCGAGAATCTGGCCGAACTGGGTGCCCTGGTTCGTCACGCTGCCCCACCGGCCACGCAGGCCGGTCGGCGTCTGCTCCAGGATGAACGCCGCCGACGTCGACTGGTCCCCCGCGACGCCGAAGCCTTGAACCAGCCGCAGGAAAACCAGCAGGGCCGGGGCCCATAGCCCCACCTGGACATAGGTGGGCAGCAGCCCGATGCCGAACGTCGCGATCCCCATCATGATGATCGTGAAGATGAGCGTGAACCGCCGTCCCACGCGGTCGGCGACCGCGCCCATGATGATGGCCGCGATGGGCCGGATCACATATCCGACGCCCCAGGTGGCCAGCGAGCCGATGATGGCCGCTTGGGCGTTGCCCGTCGGGAAAAAGATGCTCGGGAAAATGATGGCCGCCGCCTGGGTGTAGACGAAGAAGTCGTAAAACTCCAAGGCTGCGCCGACGGCGCCCGAGCGCCTGGCCCATTTGCCCGCGATGTATGTTTTCAACGACACCTGCGTGGCGTCGCCCTGTGGCTGAGCAGTCATCGTGGCCCTTCTCCCGTTATCAGCAACGTTGCTACTAGCCGGTGAGTATGCCATCGATACCCGCCACGCGGACGCGATCTCAGCTAGCGGTCACCGCCGAGGGTCAACGCGTTGTCAGGCCACCGTCAACGCCTGAGACCCGGCTCCCGACCGGAGCTTTGGCCTCTGGGCCGACGCGCGCGCATGAACCAGCCGCACACGACGGCAACCAGAGCGCATCCGCAGGCGTAGGCGCCATAGCCGATCGCCAGCGTCGTGCCGAAATTACCCGTGTCGCGTTCCGATTCGGCCAACGAATACGCGCCGACGACGTACCCGCCGTCATACTTCACGGCGACGGTGGCAAATCGCAGCCCCGGTTCCGGCTGCCAGGTGACGCGGTTCTCCCCCGACGCGTCCACCTGGTCGAAACAGGACGCCGGGTAGACGAGCGCCGAATCCAGCGTCCCGCCCGACGATGCGACCAGACGTCGGCTGGTGTCGAAGATGAGGACGAAGGGCGTCAATGTCGACGTCATATCGGTGCTGGCCGGAAGCGCGTCGGCAGGCGGCTTGCCCGAGGCCAGTTCGTACACGGCTTGGGATGCGGCGGCAGCAGCCGGTTGGTTCGCCTGGTCCCGCCCGGCCTGCTGGAAAACCAGGTAGGCGCATCCCGCCGCGAATCCCCCGGCGATCATCAGCACGACCCACGCGGCGACCACATGACCGATGCCGACCCTAAAACCTGTCACGACACGCTCCTTCCCTGGGCTGGCACTGCCGATTCGCACCAGCCCATCCGTGGGCGACGGCCAACCCAAAGACTCAGCCTCGGCCCCATCGTCACCCGCGGCGTCGGGCGGGGTTGCCCGATTTGCCAGCTTTGCCCGATTTGCCGGACGTAACCGGTTCCGACTTGCCCTCCGGGAGCGCCACGGACGCGAACAAGACAGCCAGGCCGATCACCGCCGTCACGCCCAGCCACAGTGTGGAGGGATTGGCCGCGCTTTGGCCCAAGAACAAGATGCCGCGCACGCCCTCAGCTATGAAGCGCTGCGGCACCCACGGATAGACGGCGTCCTGCCAGAAGCCCAGGAGCGCCTCGTACGGCAACAGCAGTAGCGGCAGGCCGAGCAGCAGGATCACCGCCGGAATCGCCAGCCCCCACATGCCCAGCCAATCGACGCTGAACAGGACGATCGTGGCGAAGGCGAAAAATCCGACGAAGATGAAGATGGCCACATTCAAGTACGGCAGCGAGGCCCCGGCCACAGCGCCGAGGGCCCACGGCACCACCAGGCCCGTCACCGCCGCCAGCGCTGCGGCGATGCCGACCTGCTGCAGGATCGCCTTGGCCCGGCCAGCCCGCTTGGCGTAGTCGACCGGTGCGGCCTTGGCCAGGATGATCGTCGTGATCAGGGACACGAACACCATCAGCACGGCCAACAGCGTGGCCACCATGCCGCCGCCCTCGTCGCTGGGGACTTGGTTGACGTAGCTGGTCTTCAGGGCCAGGCCGGAGGTTTGGCTGACCTGTGCCATCATCTGCGCCACGGTCCCGGCCATCCCGGGATCCTTGCCCTGGTCGATGGTGACAGCGATCTGGCTGGCTGTGGTGGACGAGCTAGCCTGCGCTGCGACATAGGACGACGTGAAATCGGCCGGGATGACGATGGCCGCGTAGACGGTGTTGCTCGACAACGCGTCGTTGATGCAGGTCTGGTTCTTGCACATCAGCCACTTGACGGGCAGCGACAGCCCGCCAGAGGACGTCGTCAGGTTGGTGATCACCGTCTGGCCGAAGTTGGCGTCCTTGCCCTGGACTTTCGCGGTTTTGTCCAAAGACAGCAACGCGATCGGGACGTCGTGCGGCGACGCCTTGGCGATCGGGGCGACCACCAGCGTGATCGCCGCCAGCGCGCCAATCAGCCCGACGAGCGGGATGAGCCATTTCTTCATCGCATACCTCCGCAGCAAGTGTGCTGCCACCCGGTCTCAATCCGTTAATCCACGCGCCACGAGAACGCCAGTCTTCGGCTTGCAGCCAAGGGCCGCGACTGGCGCCATCGTCGTCGCACCACCGACGCAACCACGGTATGGGGGCCTGGGGGCTTGGCCCCATCGTCATCGAAAACGAGCAAACGGTGGGTCGCGTACGTGACCACACCTCGCCCATGTGCGGGTGGGCGCAGAGGGACTTGAACCCCCGACCGCATCCTTGTAAGGGATGAGCTCTGCCAACTGAGCTATGCGCCCGGACGTGCCATTGTAAGGCACCGCCGCCTCAGCGGCGCGACCCCTTGGGGCGCACCAGTTTGTGAGCCTGCCACGATGCCGACACCGCCGCCGAGTTCGCCAACGCCAGGCCGGCTGCCAGAGCCGCCTCGGTGATGTCGGTGGCCTCGACGTAGCCGTCGCGTCCCACCTTCGGCGTCATCAGCCAGACGCGACCGCGCTCGTCCAAGTCCCGCAAGGCGTCCATCAGGCCGTCCGCCAAGTCCCCGTCCTCGTCGCGCCACCACAGCAACACGCAGTCGACGGCTTCGACCGCCTCGTCGACGAACTCGTCGCCGACCTCATCTTGGATGCCCGCGCGCAACTCGTCGTCGACGTCGGCGTCCCACCCAAGTTCCTGAACGGCTTGCCCGCGCGCGAAACCCATCGCGGCGGCAGCCGGCACCCGATCCGACGGCGCGGTGCTCACGCCCCGAACCCCCGCTTCCAACCACTGGCACTCACAGCACAAGCCTGCCAGAAAGCACGTCGGTTGGAAACATGCGCGCCCCATGAAGCCCCCGGCGGTATGGTGGTTGCCAAGCCACACACCCGAGGAGGACTAGCCATGACATCGTCAGTCATCGACGCCTCCTGGTGGCCGTCTTCGCGCGCACGTGACCAGATCGTCCGCCGGATGACCGCCCGCGTCGGCGCGGTGACGACGGCGGCCATGTCCCGGATCGCCGCAGACCACCCCTGGTTCTCCGAATTGGACGCGCAACACCGCTCGTGGATCGGCGTGGTCGCCGCCAACGGCATCAACGGCTTCGTGGAATGGTTCGCCTCGGGCGGAACGTCCCAGGCGGCGCTGCGGGTCTTCGACGCCGCGCCGCGCGCGTTGACCCGCAGGATCGCGCTCAACCAGACCGTCGACCTCGTCCGTAGCACCATCGACGCGGTCGAGGCCGAGATCACGCAGATGCCGAAAGCCGACCAGGCGCCCTTGCAGGTGGCGATCCTCCACTACTCCCGCGAGGTGGCGTTCGTCGCCGCCGACGTCTACGCCCACGCCGCCGAATCGCGCGGCGCCTGGGACGCGCGCCTGGAAGCCCTGGTGGTGGACGCCGTCACGCGCGGCGACGCCGACCAGTCGCTGATCTCGCGCGCGTCCACGTTGGGCTGGTCCACCCCCCAGACGGTGACCGTCGTCGTCGGCTACGCGCCCGAGGACGCCGTCGGCGCCATCGAAGCCATCCGGCAGGCGGCGACGGCGCTCGGCATCGACGTGCTCGCCGCCCCCCAGGGCAACCATGTGGTGCTGCTGGCCGGCGGGACGGACCTGGCGATGGCCGGGTTGCCGAAGATCGTCAAAAGCCTGGGCGACCGCTTCAGCGACGGTCCCATCGTGATCGGCCCCAGCGTGGACGACCTGGACCAGGCCCCGCGCAGCGCCCACGCGGCCCTGGCGGGCCTGCAAGCGGCCAAAGCCTGGCCGGGCGTCCCGCGTCCCGTCCTGGCGGTCGACCTGCTGCCCGAACGCGCGCTGGCGGGCGACGAGCAAGCCAGGCGCGAGATCGTCGCCACCATCTACACGCCGCTCGTGGACGCGGGCGGCGACCTGGTGTCGACCGTCACCGACTTCCTCGACGCGGGCGGGTCCATCGAAGCCACCGCGCGGGCGCGCTACATCCACCCGAACACGGTGCGTTACCGCCTCAAACGCGTCACCCAGATCACCGGCCATTCGCCCACCGACCCCCGCGACGCCTACCTCTTCCGCATGGCGCTGACCCTGGGACGCCTGCTGGCCTGAGCCCAACCCGTCCCAGCAGCGCGACGCTCTGGGTTGTCGCCACCCTCCGCTGTCACGGTGCCCGTTTTCGGGCCAATTGTGGGACTCGCACAAATGACCCCCCATCATTTCGTGCGGTTCACGGCCACCGATGAGCCCCCTTTTCGGCCAGAGTGGACATGTGCTTGCGATCGTTGCGCCGGGACAAGGCGCCCAAACCCCCGGATTCCTCTCATCCTGGTTAGCCGACGAGACCTCGGCTGCCCACGTGGCCTGGCTGTCGGCGGTCGCCAATCTCGACCTGGCCGACTATGGCACCAACGCCGACGCCGAGGCGATCCGCGACACCGCCGTGGCCCAGCCGTTGCTCGTCGCGGCGGGGCTCGTCGCCCTGCGTGCGTTGTTCCCGCAGCCCCCCGTGTCCGCCGACGTGTTGGCGGGCCATTCCGTGGGCGAGATCACGGCAGCAGCCGCAGCCGGGGTCCTCACCGAGGAGCAGGCGATGGTGTTCGTCCGCGAGCGCGGGAACCAGATGGCCTCCGCGTCGGCTGCCCGACCGACATCCATGTCGGCGGTCATCGGCGGCGACCGCGACGAGGTGCTCGCCGCCATCGAGGCACAGGGCTTGGAGGCCGCCAACCACAACGGCGCCGGCCAGATCATCGCCGCCGGCCCGGTGGAACAGCTCGCGTCGCTGGCCGCCTACCCGCCCGCCCGGGCGCGCCTGGTGAGCCTCAGCGTCGCCGGAGCGTTCCACACCGTCCACATGCGTCCGGCGCAAACCCACATGGCCAAGATCGCCCAGGCGATCACCCCGTACCACCCCGAAACCCGGCTGCTCTCCAACGCCGACGGACGCGTCGTCAACGACGGGCGCCAGTACCTGGCCGGGCTGGTGCGGCAGGTGGCCAACCCCGTCCGCTGGGATCTGTGCATGGCGACGATGGCCAAGCTCGGCGTCACCGGGCTGCTCGAACTCCCGCCGTCCGGCACGTTGACCGGCATCGCCAAACGCAACCTGCGCGGCGTCGAACTGTTCGCCCTGAACACCGCGGACCAACTGCCGCAGGCGCGCGATTTCATCGCCCGCCACAGCCAAGAATTCCGCGCCCAGGAAGCCGCCTGATGAGCAAGCCGCTGGCAGCCAGCACCGGGTCCCCCTACTCGCGCATCCTGTCCGTCGGGTCGGCTGTCCCCTCCCGCACCCTCGACAACGATTACCTGTGCCAGTTCATCGATTCCTCCGACGAGTGGATCACCCAGCGCACCGGCATCAAACAACGGCGCTGGCTGGGCGAGGGCGAATCCCTGGAGGGCCTCATCCTGCAGGCGTCCAGATCGGCCATCGCCCGAAGCGGCGTCGAGCCGGCCGCCATCGACGCGCTGATCCTGTCGACCATTTCGCGGTTCCAACAAACCCCGGCGTTGGCCCCCTGGATCGCGCACCAACTGGGGATGAACGAGCCCGCCGCCTACGACATTTCCGCCGCGTGCGCCGGTTTCTGCTACGCGCTGGCGCAGGCCGACGCGCTGGTCCGCACCGGCCACGCCCACTATGTGCTCGTCGTCGCCGCAGACACGCTGAGCCCGCTCACCGATATCCGCGACCGTTCCACCGCCTTCCTGTTCGCGGATGGGGCCGGGGCGGTGGTCGTCGGACCGTCCGACGTCAACGGCATCGGGCCGGTCGTGTGGGGCTCCGACGGCGAACATGCCGACGTCATCTGGCAGACCCAGGACTGGGAGCAGGCCGTCAAATCAGGCCAGCAGCCCGCGATCGGCATGAACGGCTCGGCGGTGTTCCGCTGGGCGACCAGCCACATCGCCGACGCGGCGCGCCGCTGCCTGGACGAGGCAGGGCTGGCCCCCGAAGACCTCGACGTGTTCCTCCCCCACCAGGCGAACAACAGGATCACGGACACGCTGTTGCGTTACCTCAAGCTGCCCGAATCCGTCACCGTCGCCCGGACGATCACGAAATACGGCAACACGTCGGCGTCGTCCGTCCCGATCGCCATGGACGACCTGCTCGCATCCGGCGAGGCGACTTCCGGCCAAACGGCCCTGGTGATCGGCTTCGGCGCGGGTTTGGCCTACGCCGGCCAAGTCATTACGCTTCCTTAGACCCCTGGGCCCAGCAGGCCCAGACAATCCACCCACCACCGAAGGAGAACAGACCCATGGCAACCACCGAGGAGATCCGCAGCCAGTTGGCCGACCTCATCAACGACGTGGCCGGCGTGCCGGTCGAAGATGTCCAACTCGACAAGTCGTTCATCGACGACCTGGACATCGACTCGTTGGCGATGGTCGAGATCGTCGTCGGATGCGAGGAGAAGTTCGGCATCACCATCCCCGACGAGGACTCCAAGAAACTCGTCACCGTCGGCGACGCCGTCTCCTACGTCGAGTCCCACAGCTAGCGCTGTCCCGGTCCCCCGCCCCACCGCGTCTGCGGTGAGGTCTGTGTGACGTACCATCTGCCCGCCTTTCACCCTAAGGAGCCGACTGTGACCACCGTCGTCATCACCGGAATGGGAGCGATCACCCCCCTGGGGGGTGACGTGGCCTCGACGTGGGCGGCGATGCTCGCCGGGCAGTCGGGCGTGTCTGTCATCCAGGCCGAGTGGGCCGCCGAACTGCCCGTGCATATCGCCGGCCAGGTCGGCACCGACCCGTTGAGCGTGCTCAACCGCGTCCAGGCCCGCCGCCTCGACCGCGCGTCGCAGTTCGCGCTGATCGCCGCCCAGCAGGCGTGGGAGGACGCCGGGTTCACATGGGGGTCGGCGGACGAAGTCGACCCGCTGCGGCTGTCGGTGTCGGTCGGCACGGGGATCGGCGGGCTGCATTCGCTGATCGGCAACTGGGACCTGCAACGCGACAAGGGCTACCGCCGGGTGAGCCCGTTCACCATCCCGATGCTGATGGCCAACGCGCCAGCGGCCAACGTCGGCTTGGCCGTCCACGCGAAAGCCGGGGTCCACGCGCCCGTGTCGGCGTGCGCGTCCTCCAACGAGGCGATCGCGCTGGGCCTGGATCTGCTGCGCCTGGGACGGGCTGACGTGGCCGTCGTCGGCGGGAGCGAGGCGACGATCCACCCGCTGCCGTTGGCGGCGTTCGCGCAGATGCAGGCGTTGAGCAAACGCAACGACGACCCGCCCGCCGCCTCACGCCCGTGGGATGTGGGCCGCGACGGCTTCGTGCTGGCCGAGGGTTCGACGATCCTGGTCATCGAAACCCTGGAACACGCCCAGGCGCGCGGCGCACGCGTCTACGCGACGCTCGCGGGCGCTGGCATCACGTCCGACTCGCACGACATCGTGCAGCCCGAGCCCACCGGCGAGGGGCAGTCCACCGCCATGACGAAGGCGCTGGCCGACGCCGGGCTGGACGCCCGCGACATCGTCCACGTCAACGCGCACGGCACCTCCACCCCCCAGGGCGACACGACCGAGGCGCACTCGATCCGCCGGGCGTTGGGCGACGCGGCAGACGACTGCGTGGTCACGTCCACGAAGTCGATGACGGGCCACCTGCTCGGCGCGGCGGGCGCCCTGGAAACCCTCGCCTGCATCCTGGCGCTGCGCGACCACACCGTCCCGCCCACGATCAACCTGGACGACCCCGAGCCTGACTTGCCGATCGATATCGCGTCGGCCCCGCGCCCGTTGGCGTCCGGCGACCTGGCCGCGATCAACAATTCCTTCGGTTTCGGCGGTCACAACGTCGCCGTCGCGGTGACGAACCAGAACGCGACGCGCTAAAGCGTGCCGCCCGCGCCCACGGCGACGCAGGCTCGGTTGCCCGCTGCTGCGCGGCTAGCGCCCCGGGGCTACGCCCCGATTGCGGAAACCTCTACCGCCAACGCGCCAGCGTGGGGATGAAGGCCGACAGTTGCTGGCGGGCGGCTTCCTCGCCCACCTTCGTCGCCAGATGCGGCACGCCGATCTCGATCACGTCCTGCACGGTCGCGTCGGGCTGGAGGAATTCGCCGTCCTTGTAGCAGTAGGCGCAGTAGGGGCTTTCGGTGCCGTCGGCCTCAAGGGCGTGGATGTCGCCGTGGCCTTCGAACGGGATCCCGCAGCTTTGGCAAAACTCTGGCTGCGTCATTTCGCCTCCCCCAACTGGCCGCGCATGTGCGCCGCTGCCGTTGTGAACTCGTCGACGCATTCCGGCTTGAGCAACGCGATCATCTTGGGCACGACCTGGCCCATGTACTCCGCGTCGAAGGTGCCGTCATCCTGGCGCTGGAAGCTTTCGGCCATGATGGCTTCGATGGCAACTTCGTTGCCGGGCTGTACGCGTTTCATCACGAAATTGTGGAATATCTGTTGGCTTTGGTTCATGATTTCCTCCCTGGGAAAAAATCGTACTCACAATTCTGTGGAGATTCTGTGGGAGACGGGATCCTGGCAGGAACACCCACTCCGGCATGTCCAAGCCTGGCATGCCCACGCCGGCCCTCACTCAGGCGCGGCGTTGGGCGGGTTTGGACAGGAGGGTGCGGGTGACGACCAGGGCTCCGGCCACGCCGGCTGCCTCGATGAGCGCCCACCACGGGACGCCGGGGCCCTGGGCCGGCGGGACCGGACGCTCGCCGACGGCGGCAGCCTGCGGCGGGGCCGGGATGCGTTCGCCGCGCACCAACAGCCGGTGGGAGTTCACCCACAGCGGAGTGCAGGTGACCAGCGTCACATAGTCTTTGCCAGGAACGATCTGGAGGGCGTCGACGTTGGTGGGGGCGACCACGAGTATCTGGTCCACCCGGTAGTACAGCGTTTCCCCCAGCACGTCGATCATGAAGGTGTCACCGAGGGCCACCTTGTCCAGGTCGGTGAACAACGGGGCATTGGCGAGCCCCGAATGGGCCGTGATGACGGCGTGCGTCCCCGCGCCGCCCACGGGCAGGGAACTCGGGGGCAGGTGGCCCGCGCCGCGTGCCAGCGTCTCTTCGTCGGTGCCGTGGTAGATGGGCAGGTCGACGTGGATAGACGGGATTCGCACCCGTCCCATGACCTGCGTGCCGTCGGTGTTCAGCAGGGAGCGGTACTGCTCGTTGGCGACCTGCGTGGCCGCCAGGTCGGTGCCCTCGCCAATGGTGTACGGGTCGCGGAAAGGGCCCGGTGGCAGGGAGGAATTGTAGGCTTCCGCCTGGGAGAGCAGGTCGGTGCGCACCTCGTGCGGCATCGAGTCGACCTGCTGGAAATATCCGGAGATTTCGGCGGCCTGGCCCCGTTCGAAGAACCACTGCGCCGCCGACGGGTACAGCATCAGGCCCAGGCCCAGCGCCGCCGTCGCGACGATGCACAGGTCGCGCACCCATCCACGACGACGGCTTTTGCCGGTTGGGGAACCAGCAGGTCCCCCAACCGGCAAAGCGTGCCTAGGCCACAACCGTGTCATCAGATGTCGGAATCGACCGTCCTGCGACGCATGCGCACCACGACGACGATCACACCGGCCAACACCAGCACGCCCGCGCCGTACAGCAGCCAGGTGCTCGCAGCGGCGGTCCCGCCGGTCAGCGGCAACGCGATGTTGCCCGTCACGGGGACGTTCTTGATGGTCACGACGGTGTCCACCGCGTTGACGTCGACCTGGACCGGGGTCGCCAACAGGGCGTACCCGGAAGCGGCCTTCGTCTCGACCAACCAGTACTCCTGATAACCGGCCTGGCCGTCGCTCACCGCCGCGCCGTTGGCCCAGCCGGAGTAGCGCAGGCCGGGGATCGTCACGGCGCCGGTGGAGTCGGTCGTCCAGTCGGTGGTGCCGTCGATCGAGACCGGGTTGGTCTGCGCCGTGGCGTCGGCTTGCGACAAGAAGAGCTCGAACGTCACGCCGGAGATCGTCGCCCCCGTCACGGAGTCAACCTTCGAGATGTCGATGTTGCCCCACTTGGTGGTAACGCCGGGGGGAGTCACGATCGGGGCGTCCGGCGCCGGCGGCTCGTCCGGGTTGTTCGGGTCTGGGGGCTGCACGTCGAAGCTCGGCTTGTTGGGGTACACAACCGCCTGGTTGGAGATCTCGCCGACCGTGTTGACCGCCGTCTTGATCACCGTGATGACCTGGTTCGCCACGTCGTTGTCGGTCAGCACTTGCAGCCCGGCGGGGGTGAAGGTGACCGTCACCGTGTTCGTGGACGAGTCGAAAGCGACGGTGTAATCGGTGCCTTCGGCCACCTTCGCGCCGTTCTTCAGTGCGACCGAGGCGCCGGTGTACGTCAGCTTCGAATCCAGCACGTCGACAACCTTGTAGCCGTCGATGGTGTCGCCCGCGCCCACCTCGGGAACGTCGGAGGTGATGGTGAACGTCACCGGGTCGCCCAGCTTGACGGCGTCGGCGTCCGTCACCGTCTTGGTCGCCGACGTGACGGCGTTCTTCGGGTAGACGTTGATGCTGTACATCCACTGGCTGTGGTCAGTGGGATCGGTCATCGGGAGCGTCACCAGGAACGGGTCGCCCGGCGTGACGCCGGACGGCACGCTCGTCTCGGTGACCAGGTACAAGCCCAGCGGCAGCCCGGTGAAGGAGGCGTCGCCGGTCGAGATCGTGGTATTGACGACCGGCGTCGGGACGGGCGGGGTCGCGTCCGTGATCGCGGTCTGCGCGTCGGCAACCGTCATCCCGGCGGCGGTGACCCAGCCGGCGTTCGTCGTCAGGTCGACGCCGGGCACCTGCTGGACGGTGAACTCGACGCCGGAGATCGGCGTCAGGCCGGTCGTGTCCTGCTGCGTGCCGTCGGCGGGCGTTTTGCCCATCGTGGTGGGCTGCTGGAACTTGTGGATGTTGATCGTCCCCGTCTGGTTGGCGTCGACCAGGGGGACGGTGTCGGCGATGGCGTTGGTGGACGCGCCGAATGCGAGTGCCATCGCGCCTATCGCGGTTGCCGCAAGTAGCTTGCGGATTGGGTGTGGGGAGTGCATATCCTTCTCTTTCGGTTGAACGGAAATTACGTACGTGTGGTGGTGCGGAGGGTCCGCAGGGTGGTGGGGTGTGCGGTGTGAGCCGTCACGGGGACTCGGCCACCGGGGTCACCGCCAGGGTCGGCGGCGCTGCCCAGTGGCGGCCTTGCGCGGCTCAGGCTCGTCTGACCCTCAGCCAGACGACGAGCCCGCCCGCCACGCCGACGAGCAGAACAAGCCCGATCGGCACGACGCTGGAGGAGGCCGCCTGGCCCCCGGCGTCCGGGAGCGCCGAGAGCATGCGCTGGTTCACGAGGGTGATCGTGTTGCCGTCGGTGATACTCGCCATCGTGTCCAGACTCGGATGGGACAGCGTCACCGAGCCGTTCGCGTTGACCTGGAAACCGACCGGCGCGGCCAGCAGGATGTAGCCCGACGGAGCCGTCGTCTCGGTCAGCCAGTAGATGCCCGGCGCGATGCCGTCCACCTCGAAACGACCCGTTTCATCCGTCACTGCCGTCAACGACGGTGTGGCGAGCACGGCGCCGGGGGCACCGGCGTCGTCGGACGACAGGGTGAACGACGCGCCGTCCAGCGGCGTCGTGCCGTCGGGTGCGACCTTCTGGACGAAGATCTGGGCGTCGGTGTGGTGCGTGGTTTGGCAGGAGCCGTCGGCCTGGCACCCTTGGGGCGGCACCACCCCTGTGCCGGTGACGACGTTCTTCAACGTCGCCGACCACGCGCCGTCGTTGACCTGGACCTTGTAGGTCAACGACGCCGTCGCCCCCGCCGGGAGCGTG
>Ga0123357_10004836_pt1 | contig 15952 bp, 16 predicted proteins | sample TergutEmb28metaG_FD_89873 | JGI IMG/M metagenome (GOLD analysis project Ga0123357, IMG submission 89873) | Embiratermes neotenicus P4 segment gut microbial communities from Petit-Saut dam, French Guiana - Emb289 P4 | ecosystem: Host-associated > Arthropoda: Insects > Digestive system > Gut ... | reverse complement strand
GTCGGACGTCCGGTATTGTAATCAACATTCACCGAGCAACTGTAGCGTTGCGTGAATTTATAATTCCCGACTAATTTAAAATCATGAGGCATATCGTAATCCGTAGGATACCATTTTCCGTTATTGACCGGATTCGCGATTAATTTATCGCTTTGGCGAAGGAAGGTGCGCGAATAGGTATAACTTGCCCAGCCGTTCAACTTACCGATTTCCTTTCTAACCGACAACTCCACTCCATAAGCATGTCCGTCGACATTAACGACATCGGTTTCAATATGAGGATTCATCAGGAGTTGCGCTCCGCTGCGGTAATCCAGATAATCTTTCATCTGTTTGTAATAAACCTCCACAGAAGCCAACCAGATTCTTTTAGGGGCATTATAATACAATCCGGTTGCAGCCTGCCATCCTTTTTGCGGGCGGATATTGGGGTCGCTCAACTTCCAGGTATCGGTGGGCGACATAATAATGGTATTCGACAATTTGTGGATGTATTGCTGCATCGTATTGAACCCTGCTTTTACGGAAAGATTATCACCCAATATGTAACGTGCCGACAAGCGGTATTCGGGACCCACATAGGTTTTAAACATTTGTCCGGCATTTGCATGCAAAGTGTCAACGATTGTGGACTCATAAGGCAGCATGCCGGCGTTGTATTGATAATACGTTCGCGGGCCCAAGGCATTAAAAAGCGAATACCGGATACCTGCGGTTATCGATAATTTATTGGTGATATCCCAGCCGTCTTCTATGTAAAGCGCAGATTCCAACGCCTTTTCCGTTTGCAGTTTGTTAAGGCGCACCAGCGAACCGGCTCCTTCCGGCGCATAGGTTCCGGGATTGATATCATACTTCATAGATTTCAATCCGAAATTCAGCTTATGTTTACCGAGATCGTAGGTAAAATCAACTTTAGCAAACAGTTGGTTGATACCGAAAGAAAGCTTATAAGCTTCCGCCTGGTTTGTAGAATCAATATTCATGTAATCGTAATGATCGTATCCAATCACTAAATTTCCAATGAATTTATCATTAAACAGCCGCTTCCATTTTATCGAAGCATTCCCGTTGTTATACGCATATTTTTGATCGGCGTTAAACTCAAAACGGTCGTGACTGTAATATCCATAGGCATAAAGAAAATCCTTTTTACCGATTTGCTGGCTGAAAGCGATTCCCAAGTCATAGAATCCCGCCGTTCCATCGCTGTAACCGCTTTTCTTGGGTAATTGCTTCAGAATCCAGTCGGAATAAGTAGTTCGTCCGCTAACTAACACCGACGACTTGTTTTTGACGACAGGTATTTCCAGCGTCAGTTTGCTTGTGACTAAGCCCAATCCGGCAGAACCGGTGAATTTTTCCTTGTTCGCTTCTTTCCCGACAATATCCAAAACCGATGAAATTCTTCCACCGTACTGCGCCGGAATACTGCTCTTGTAGAGTTCCGCTTCTTTCACCATATCGGAACTGAATGCCGTAAAAAGTCCGAAAAGATGATTCGGATTGTAAATCGTACCGTTATTCAAAAGGATAAGATTCTGGTCGGTTGCTCCCCCGCGCACATTATAACCCGAAGATGCCTCGCCCACCGTTTTCACTCCCGGCAACGACTGTATTGCTCTCAAAATATCCGCTTCCCCAAAAGCCATCGGGATATTTTTTATTTTGGACATCTGGAGTTTTTCTGTTCCTAACTGTATATTTTTCACATTATCCGTTCGTTGAGCAATGATTGAAACTTCGTCCAGCTGATGGATTTCTTCAATCAGTTCAAAATTGATAGTTCCATTGTCATAGAGCATCAATTGACGGTGGGAAGCTCTAATGTTAAATCCGTTTATGTCTAACTGGATACGTCCCGAAGGCAACCGGAGGGAATAATTCCCGTTGGCATCGGTTGTGGCAACCGTATAAGGCTCTTTCAAAATAAGGTTAATCCCTGAAAGAGCCTCCCTGGTTTTTGAATCAACCACTTTTCCTTTCAGAACGACTTGCTTGGGAATATTTTTCAAATACGGATCGCCAACAGCATAGACTAAGTTTTCCGAATTTGCAAAATCTACTCGTCCGGTTCTTTCCGGTTGAATCTGATTTCCGGCGATTGTATCTTGCTGCGACCTGTATCTTAATGCCTGAGAAAAATGAGTCTCCAATACATCTCCTTTCAATATGAACAGGTTATTATCATAAACGGAAACATGATAGGGCGTGCCGCTAAGCGCTTTTTCCAATACCGCTACGGAAGGCGTTTCACCGGCTCCGATAGCGACAGTGAAAGAGCTGTCGATGTCGGCAAAAACACGGTAAGAAGTCTTTGTTTCCAACAAGGCTAACAATGCTTCAATCGTAATGCTGTCCTTGGGCATGGCAACAGTTTGTTGCGCTTTTGCGCCAAAGAATATTCCGCATAGCAGGATAAAAATTAATAGAATTACCGATCGTTTCATTGTTTGTTTGTTGGAATTAATAATTCATCACAGTAAGCGGCTAAAGAAGTAAGACTTTCAGCGCTATCCTCTTTTTTGAATTTCAAATGATGCTCTTTGGCGAATTGGTTTATTTGTTTTTTATACTGCGGCAACAATTTGGAGAAAGAACTTTTGTCTTTCACCGCATAATATTGACCGCTGTAGAGCAGATAGTAGCGTGTGATTTGATCAAACCTGTATAGCCGTTTATCGCGAAAACCGTAACTTAACATGTTCGGCTGTAAAATATAACTTTCTTTACAAAATAATTGCAGGCTTTTCCCTTCCGATAAATGGATATAATACCCTTGTTTTAATCCGCTTTCCTTTGCCGGATTCAACCACCGGAAAGTTTTACCGTAGATAATTATTTTTTCCACGTTTAAGGAATTAAGGATAATTCCATACCGTCCGTTAGTAGTAGACACGATTAATTGTTCTTTGCATAAATCCAGGCGCGCTTTTTGATTGGGATAATAACACTTCCGGTAAAAGATTGTCGCCGCTTCAAAATTCGGGCTGTTATAATAAGGTAAATTATCATATAACAATGTATTGTAACTCGCCTCCATTGCTCCGTTGTATATATCGGCATAGTCTCCCGCTTGTTGCAGGTAATTTTCAACAGGATTTTCCTGAGCAAATAAGCGTGTATAACAAAGCATTGCCACACACACGACAGACAGCGTTCTACGGTAATTCATTTGTCTAACAGTTACTTTGGCTGGTGCATCATCATATCTTCGATGATGCGCGTTACTTCTTCTTTGGGCATTTTCCAGACTAAATGTTCCATTGTTCCGTTCGGATCATCTTCCCAAGTGTTTTCGCCGGAAAGAGCAACAATCATGCGTCCTTTGACGGTATCAAAATAATCCCTGCAACCGCGTACGCCGACGAGGACAGCCGTTTCGTCCCAACTCGAGCGACCGTCAACATCCACTTTCAATCCCATTGTGAATACATCTTTCACCGGACTGTTTGCGATGCCGGAAGCCACTAAGCGTTTACCGGTCAGGATAACATTGCCGATTTCAAATCCGCTCAGCGTAATCGGAGTAGGCCATTGAGCGAATACGATGACGGAAGCAGCCGAATCGCTGCACACATTAAATTCCCGTCCTTGAGGAAATCCGCCTGCCATGGAGATCAAGCGTTCCACTTTCTTTTTCACCAGCGCTGTTCCGTCCAGATCGCTGTATTGATCGGGTTTTGATTGCAGCAGAGCGGCTAAATTGGTAAAAAATCCGGTAGAAATAATACGGACGCTGGCGTCGGGCTGGCTACTCAGCGCTTGCCGGTAAACCGACACTGCATCGGGAGCGTCGCCGGTACGGTTTATCGTATGGGGATAACGCGCCGGAAGAACTTCAGGCCAGTAATTTTCCACGCCAAACCGCACGGAATCGGTAAAATTAACGCCGGTACGCGGACCGCCCAGCGGAATATCCGGCCGTCCGAAATACCGGTTAATGATTTCAATACAGGGAACCGATTTGTCGTACAGGTTAGAAGAGAGCGTAGCTAAAATTTTCACTTCGCCGCTATCTGCCATAGCGTGCAGCAAAGCCATTGCTCCCACATCATCATAATCCGGACCCATATCCGTATCAAAAATAACCGCTACGGGGCGCTGTTGCTTTTCACAGCTCGTTCCGAACAGGCATATCATGCCAACTAAAATCCAGAATAATTTTTTCATCTGCATAGCATTTATTACATATTAATTTGCAAAGGTAAGGGAAAAGATATTATTATTTGCTTTATTCAAATAAAATTATTACATTTGTATGATAATTTACGAAACTTTATGCAAAAGCATGACGTTCTACACGAAATAACTCCTTTGTCCGACAAAGATTGCTTTTACATTGTTGAAAGAAGCAAAACGGAATTTACTTTTCCTTTGCACCAGCATTTCGAATATGAATTGAATTATGTTGAAAATGCGGCGGGCGCCAGGCGAACGGTTGGAGATTCCATTGAAGTAATCGGCAATTATGATCTGGTTTTAATTACAGGCAAGGAATTGGAGCATGTATGGGAAAATCATAACTGTACATCTAAAGCGATTCGTGAAATTACCATTCAATTCTCTTCCGACCTTTTGCCGGATCAACTGCTGAATAAAACGCCTTTTATCAGCATCAAGACCATGCTTGAAAAAGCTCAAAAAGGCTTGGCTTTTCCTTTGAGTACAATCATTGCCATACGTCCGTTTTTAAATTCCCTAACGCATGAAGTTCAAAGCTTTTATGCAATGATTCATTTCTTAATCCTGTTGTATGAACTTTCGCAGAGCGATGACGCCTATACGCTGGCAAGCAGTTCCTTCGCTCAAACAGATCCTATGTTGGAAAGCCGCCGGATAAAAAAAGTTCACGAATATTTAATAACGCATTATACGGAAGAAATACGCCTGGCTCAAGTAGCGCAATTGGTAGGGATGAGCGAGGCGTCGTTCAGCCGGTTCTTCAAACTGAGTACCGGTAAATGCTTCACCGACTATCTGATCGACATTCGCCTCGGATTTGCTATTCGTTTATTGGTGGATTCCGAACTTTCGATTGCCGAAATCTGCTTCAAATGCGGATTTAATAATATCTCCAATTTCAACCGCATTTTTAAAAAGTGGAAAGGCTGTACTCCAAAAGCATTCCGCGACAATTACCGTAAAAAGAAGATTATTTTTTAAAAATGGTTCTATCCTTTATGCAAGGCAGGGGAACATCTTCCGTCAACTGTTCCTGCGTAATCCTCACTCCCTGCGTGTGCATACTTCTTCATATTCATAAATTGTAATAATATCACGAATCATAACCATGTTCCAAAAAAGTAATGAATAGCTATCGCTTTCTCTAATTTTTTCGCTAAATTTTCCAAACTGGCGTTTCCATTTATATAGTTACTAACTTCGTTTTTTGACCATGGCGATACCTGTTCAGAAGAAAAAAAACTGACACTGCTTTTATCTTTATATTTCTCATATAAAGTAGTTAACATCATAGGACCGGTAGAAGACAATACATCAAGAAATTTACTTTCAGTATAGATGACTGATTTTGTGTGTAAATGGTTAATGATACTTTTGAAAAACAGATGTCGCGGAGAAGCAATCATCAGTGCGTTATTAAAATATATATCTTTTTTTAATGCAAGGCGGTGTTCTTCTGGCTCCATGGCAAAATAACAATTCCTCTTTTCTAATATATAACTATCAAAAGATGCTAAACACTCATAATCAAAATCAACATACATTCCTCCAATTTCATACAGATTTATCTTGCTTTATTTAATTCTTAACATTCTGATTTTAATTGTTTCTTCACTAACATATCTATGACTATAGTATTTTCTACCATATGAAGAGAAGTGAAACCGCAGTTCAAGGAATTGAACTGTGGATATAAAGATATAAAGAGTTCTTATCATCATAGATTTATTAAAAACAATTTGATGTTTCATTTTATCTCAGATAAATAATTGTGTACTAGCCATTGAACATCATCTATATCATATTCTTTCTCGATTTATTTTCCGATGAGCAAGAGCACATGGACCGCATCGTGTATTCATTACGGTAGTAATTGTTATTTCGGCTTTCGGATTCCCTATAATAATATCCGAAGCAGAATAATCCATTTCTAATGAATTGAATTCATCGAATCGTGCATTAAATATTACCGATATCAGACATACTGATTGTCCCCAAAAATTTTGAGGCAGGAGAATCAAGTACATCATCACAACTTGTATGTTTCCCTTGAACACATACCATTTTTGATATTTTTGTGAAATTTCCGAGAGTATGCAAAATAAGATTAACACTAACAAATAATCCAATAATCTTTAATAGCAAAAATAAAATATATCGTAACGAATGTATTTCATTTGATTGATAAAGAAAAATAAACAATAATATTGATAAGGAAAAAACAAATAGAGGCATTACTAATGAAGAAAGAATTTCTATTGTACGCTTCTTTAAAAAATTTTCCTCACCTGATGCTTATTAGGTATGGCATAAAATACGCATTTAGTCCATTTTTTTAAAAAGTTATCAATTGACTCAGAAATTGTATTATCGTTGGGGATATAATAAGTAATTTCATTTTTCTTTGTGTTTATTGATTTAATCACCACAAAAAAAGTTCTTTTATCGTTTTAGCAGCTTGGCGTCAGGCGGGGGTATCGGTAAGGCTCGGACGGGAGGTGAACTCCCAAAATCCTGCGAAGTGTCCCACGAGACAACACCCCCGCTTGCGCCAAACTGCCTGTTATACGCCGTGTATTTCATTTATTATCAATATATCTCATCTTCTAATTGTCAGTTATGAGCCAATTATGAGCCAATTGAGCCAATTATGAGCCAATTAATTTAAGTTGCTAATTCATAGACACTTCCTGCGCCAAACCCTGTATTTTTGAGAATTTTATAAGTGTCCGTTAGTTCCACCAAATCTCGTGTAGCGGTTGGCTTTGCTACCGAATTTATTGCCTGATACTCGCTATTGGTAATCTTCCTTTTTTCTTTCACATACAAAATGGCTTTTATTTGTCTTTCGTTTAACCCTAATTTTTGCAGTTGTTCTTCCGAAAATCTGTCTTTGAAAAGTTTAACAATAAAACCGCCGCCATCTTCTTCGAGTATTGGTGTTGGTAGTCCTGCTTCTTTGCAGGAATTTACAATTTTCATAATGCCGCTACCCCACGAATCAATATAACCACCAAGAAAACAAGCGCCTGCAAGTATTGGATTTCGAGGATATGAGGAATGGGATTTTGTCAGTTTATCAAGTGTCATGCCTTCAGGCAATGTACCATGATTCCAAAGAGTAAGTTTGTTGTCGTACACTCGAAGTTGTGTAGGCGCACCCATATAATTTCTGTGAATGAGTGCATTAAGAATCATTTCTCGCAATGCAGGTATGGGATATTCAAGCGTTTCTATACGATTCATTCCTGCAAATGAAATATTGCGTATCAAAAATTTGTAGTCAAGTGTTCGTAAAACCCTATCCAACAACTGAATAACATTACCTTCTTCCAGTTCTTGAAACCGAATTGTGAAATCATCATCTTCAAACTTACCGATTTTTACAAAAATATTCGGATAAAAACGTCCAGGATCTTTGCCAAACAAAACGATTGCAGCACGTTTCAGTTGTCCATTTTCTGCCAAACGAAGTTTTTCCAAAAGTTCGGGAATGGAAAGTCCGTCAATATCGGGTAAACGACCAATTTTATCTGCTTTTCGTAAATACTTTTTAATTGTTCCCTCGTCAATATCATCAAAAGTGGCGCGAGTTTCTATCACATCGTCCCAAGTATAGCCCGCACGTTTGAGCAAAAACTCGTTCAAAGCGGCTCCGGTAAGTTCTTGTTTTACGCTGCCGCTGCGGTAATAGTATCTGCCTCGCAACGAAATAGGAATGGAATAGGGTTGCACGACAATCTCAATATAATCCTTGCCGTCTTCTTGCAACATATTGACTTCGGCAGTAATTCCCAACTGATTTTTGATTTTGTTGGGGATTTTTTCCATCAAATCTTTGTAATCGGCAACGCCAATCACATTTCCGTTATCATCTTTGCCGATATAGATTTTACCGCCCTGCGCATTAGCAAAGCCGCAAATCCAATCTAAATATTCCTCGTGCCATGAGGATTTGTATTCTATGTTTTGAGTCTCGGGCATAATATTTACTCTTTTATCCATATCATTCGACTTTTGTTTTATCATTTTTGGTAGGTGTAAATACCGCATCGAAACAATTTTTTTGTCCGAAAAGGGTATTTGTTGCTTCAAATTCTATATCAAACTTCCTCCAATACTTCATTCTATTCATTTTGCAAAGGTGCATTTTTTAATTTTTTATATAATTTAACAATTGCTTTTATCGTCATATAATTTTCTATATCAGAATCTGGGATTTGAATTTCATAGTTATTTTCCAACTCATTAATAATATCAATATGGTTTAGACTATCCCAATTAGGAGTTTCTCCGTAAGCCGAATCATCATTAAGCTGGTCAATGCTTATTTTAAGCACTCTTGCAACAATTTCTTTAGGTGACTTTAAGTTTTTCATTTAATTTTTCTTTTAGTATGTTAACATCAACTTTTTGATTTTGACTTCGTGGAATTTCTGCAATAGCATAAAAGCCATTGGGTATTTTATACTCTTCCAATACTGTTTTCAAATAAGTTCTTATTTCAGGTTCATTGAGATTTTCAAGGGTTTCGATAAAAGAATAAAGTGTATCATTATTTACAATGGTTACCGAAGTTAATTTTAGAAATTCATTTATTCTAAAATCAATTTCATCAAGTTCAATTCGATGTCCTTTAACTTTAACTTGCCTATCTTTTCGGCATGAAAAATACAAATTGCCGTTTACCTCACAGACTAAATCTCCTGTTTCAAAACTCTCTGTATCTTTGCCTTCTACAATTAAAGTTTTGAATTTGCTATCTGAAATGTTATTTAGATAACCCTTCCCAATATAATCGCCATAAATAATAATTTCTTTTTCTTCAAATCCTTCAATTGAATTTAGTTGCAAATTCCAACCGGGAATTGCTTTACCTATACTCATTGAAAATTGAGAGTAATTGAGGTAATTTGTGGTGTTTAATTCTTGCCAAGTACAAAACAATGTTCCTTCTGTTGGTCCGTATGTATTAAATATTCTTATGCTATTGTTCTTTTCAAATAAAAATTCAACCTGATGTTTTTTCAATGGTTCACCACAAAAACTCATCAATCTTAAAGATGAAAAATCGTAAATCTTCCTTTGCCAATTTTTTATCATAAATTCAACAGCACTCGGTATGGAATGCCACACTGTAATTTTTGCTTTTTCAATTTCTCCAGCAGGACGAAATTTTTTAGATGACAAGTCATTCATAGCATACAATGTCGCTCCCGAACAAAGGCAAGTAAAAATATCAATAATACTCAAATCAAAACTTAAAAAAGAAAATTGTCCCCATACATCGTTTTCATTGGCAGCATATTCTGGTATTGCCCATTCCAAAAACTTATTTAACGCTTTACGACAAATCTTCACTCCTTTTGGGACCCCTGTTGAACCTGATGTATAGATGATATAAATAATAGCTTCGTCATCGTACGAAACATTCACCTCAATATTTTCATCATTTTTATTTGCAAGTAAACATTCAAGGGTAATTGTTTTAATTGGATTTACTTCTGAATTATTACCAGATGAAACAATAGTTAGGTCAGGTGAAAATTCATTTATAATCTGCTTTTTTCTTTCAATCGGAGCAGTAGGATTAAGCGGACAATAAGTTCCACCAACATTTAAAACTGCAACTATCAAAGCGTATGCCTCAAAACCTTGTTCTAAGTCAATAACAACTTTAGGATTTGATTTTACTTTTGACAGTTGACATGCAATTGAATTAACTTTAGAAAGAAATTCACCATAGGTAATTTTTCTTTCTTTATCAATTACTGCTATCCTATCTGGATATTTTTCTGCATTTGTTTTTATCTGTTCAATAAAATCTTTCATTCTTTTTTTGTTAGTGGTAAGATATTATTCTCGTCTATATCTGGACAAACAACACTTTGCTGTAAAACATCAACAGAAAAAAAGCATTCAAACGATGCTTGTTTAATATCATCAACCTTTAATTTTTCCATAACCTTTCTAATATTTCCTTGTGCTGATGGGTGATCAGAAAATGCTTTGGCTGCTCCAAGAACTCCAAATGTGTGAATACCATGAATCAATACTACAGATGATTTAGGATTGAAAGGATTGGGAAATCTTGCAAAATAGCCGTAGTCCTTAACTACTTTCCCACCTCTATAAGATGCTGTAAATTTCTGGTCTTTGTAGGTCATTTGCTCTTCTTCTTCGACAAATGAATAACCTACTTTTACATTCATCTTATTCATTAATAAAGCACAAACATAATTGCCGTCTTCTTCGGATTCCCCTGGTCCCCCGATAACTATTAAATTGTCATCAATTTGATTTTTGAACTCTTCTGCTGAATAAATTGGAAGTTTCACATTCCTGTAATTTCTATTTAAAAAAGTCATTACTTCTAAAACAGAATCTATATCTCCAAGATTATTTAGAAAAATATAGTTCGTAGATGCAGGTGAAGCATATTCGCTTTTTTCTGTTTCAGGTGGCGCTATGACATGAATTGTTGGAACATCATCGCGAAACCAAATTTTACTTAAATGAATATTGTAGAGAGAGTCGCTATTTAATAACTGCTTAAAGAACACTACAATATCATTTTTGCATTTGTCCCGAAGTTCTTCAAAATTCTTATATGGAATTGCAATTTTATCCTTAATATCAGCAGGCAATCCGAAAGTTTTAAATGAGTCCTCTTCTTTTATTAGCAAAGTTGGAATATTTAATCCCCTCATTAATCCATATTCAAAAAAAATGTTTGGTTTATTTTCAGTAATGTCAACAATTGAAAAATTACTACTTCTGATTTTACTTTCAATTTGCTGAGGAAGGCCATGTTGAAAATCACTAAACTCAAAGACTGTTTCAATCTCAAAGTCATTGTATTCTTTTCTCACTTCATTTTCTGCTTCAGATACTAAAAGTTTAATGTTAGTCCTGAATGATTCCAAATCATAAGTGGTATTATTGGGTTCAAATGGATGAGACACAAAAATATTTATGGAACGGTAATTTTTATTCATTTGTATTTTGTTTTAAACATTCCTCTATATGTTGATAATGGTTTTATTTCACCTTTCATTAATGTCATTTCTTTTCCCACATCGGTTCTTACAACTTCACCTGCACCTACATAGGCACCGGGGCCAATTTGCCTTGAACCGATTATTAATGCATTTACTCCTACGAAACTTCCTTCGTAGATGATAGGAGACGGTTCCTCTGTTGTATCCCAATCTCGACTCGCATTTCTGTGGCTATGTGCTATCTCTCCAAGATAAGTAACATTATCTTCGATAACTGTTCTGTCGGCAACATTTCCGCCAATAATACAATTATTGCCAACTTTTGCCTTGTAGGTAATTTCTTTTCCTGAAAGTACTTGTGTCTTTTCTCCTATCTCTGCCTCACCAATTACACACCTATGGTCAATGTATGCGCCCTCTTTTATTACAGCACCAAAGTGAATAACACAAAAAGCCCCAATAGTAACACTATCTTCAATAATTATTTCACCGTCTTCAGGGTTTCCAAAACCGATACATGAGCAGTGTCCAATTTTCACATTTTTACCTATCTTTACTTTCTCATGAACAAAAATTCCTGTCCCTATTGCTTCATACACATTCATAGTTTTGATTCAATAATTTTTAATGCTTTCTCGTAAATGCTTCTATGAATTTCCTTTGTTTCAGGAAAATCCAAATCTTCGTCGTCTTCAACGCCAAAGCCATGACCTACTTTAGGAATGATTTCAAGTTGCGTTTCACTTGATTTATATTTTTGGGTAGATGCCAGTGGAACATCATCATCATCGTTACCATGAAATATAACAACGCGACTACCAAGATTCTGCAATGCGTTGATTCCATTGATGTATTTTAATTCGTTAAGCAATCCTTTTCCAAAATGAATTTCTGAAGATTCAACAAATCCTTTGCTCTTTAATTGCTTTTGAGCTTTTGCTGAAAGCAATCCGTTTTCAACAAGTTGGTTTCGTTCAAGCACATCATCTTCATAGTTAATAACAGGTGCATTCAGAATTACTTTTTTTATTTCTGCCTTGTCTGTTACATCAACCCAATATGCAGAAAGACCACCACCAAAACTTGTTCCTACAATAAAAAATGCTTTTGTATCATTGTCAACATTGCTCTTTAACGTAGAGAATGCAGCATCAATATCATTTACTATGCCACAAAGAGACAAATTTTCAAGTTTCGGATTTCCTTCATTTTTGCCACCATGAAAACGATAATCAAAACGAAGTGATGAGATTCCATTCTCTGCAAGAAAACTGGCATAATCAGAATGAAATCCTAATTCATCTTTAGATGAAGTGATTCCATGAACAAATACTAAAGCGGCTCTTTCTTTTTCTGCTTTGAGAAGTGTTCCTGAAAGCTCGGTACCGTCGTAACTTTTAAATTTTACATTCTTTTCTGTCATATCTATGTTTGTTTAATAATTTCTAATATTGATTGTCCTTTTATTTGACTTAACCAAACGCTAAGATTACTGCAAATATCGTAATATTCCTTCATATTTGTTTGTTTAGCAGATTCTTTTACAATTTCAATGTAACTGATTCTATCCTTGATAATATTATTCCAAAACTCTGAGTCCATTAAAAGAGCATTGTTATTTTTGATTAATCCCTCTACGACAATTTCACCAACTTCTTGAAAGAAAACTTTATTCATATTCCATTCTATATTTTTATCTGCATTGTGCCGTACAAAAAACGGCATGATTTTTCTTTCCTTATCTTGTTCTAAAAATTGCATTATCCAATCTTCATTATAAATGTTATAAAAATGATGAGTTATTGAAGATGGAATTAAAAACCAAAATCCACCTGAAAGCATTTCGGGATTATCCTCAATAATTTTTAACTGTTTTGAAATATGTCCAACAATTGAATTATCTCCTATGCCCCCTATGTTACATGAAACAAAGTTATCTTTAGCAAGTATCGAAAATCCTTCATTTACAATTTTTTGATCAATATTTGATATATCATCATCAATAAATAAAACTTTGTCATATTTGTTATGAACAGAATAGTCAAGAGCAAAATTTCTTGCAATACCTAAATTCCAAGTTTCATCTCCCAAGTATTGTTTTGATGTGGATAAGCCGTCTTTCAAATTATAAAATTCAATAAATTTTTCTCTTCCAAGATAAGTTATCGAATTGTGTATTTGAGATATGGTTATATTTTCTTGAATGATTTTAGGTTCACTGGAATCATCTATAATATTAATGCAATATTTTTCCTCAAATGAGCATAGTTCAGTTACGACACTTTTGAGTTTCGTAGAATTATTACATGTAAATATGTATATTACTCTTTCGTTCATATCTGTTTCTTTTGCATTGTCCATAATAACCTTATTCACTTATTCTCTTTTTTGCAATATCCAACACTTTATTTGACAGTTCTTTTTCATCAGCCACTACTGCAGTAACTTGGTCTGCAAGCCACAAGGTAAGTAATTCTTTTTCGTCTGCGTTCAATAATTCTGCAATAATAAGCACTTGGTCTCGCTTAACACGCCGTTAGCCTTTTTCAATTTTGCAATAAGTGGCAGTATCAATTTTCAAAGCCGCAGCAAATTGTCTTTGTGGCATTTGGCGTTCATTTCGCAACTGTTTTATCCTTTCTATGAACATCATACTATTAGAATTTTTATGTCTTGATAAATTTTCGCAAATATACATAAAAGTTTGTACTTATACACAGACCAATAATTTTTCCTGCAAAAAAAATAGAAGAAAGATACAATTTTTTTATGAATTGATACTTTTTGTTTTTAGGCACTTTTCAACAAATTTCTGTTCAATGTGATACGTTGTCCATTTCCCACTTGTTTCTGTGATTTTGTCGGGTATTTTATAAAGTCTGTTTCAATGTGGTACGCGCTGTCCCTACATGGCGTATAACATTATAGATATGAGCAATGACAGGGGAATTTTTTTTGATCAATTGATCAAAAGAAACTTCTAATGCAGTGTATTCTACGTGCAGTTTTTCACATAAATCAGCGTAAGATGCCAACGATGGATAATCAGGATGGGATAATAAAAAATCTTTTACTTTATGATATGTTACAGGGATTTTTAACTGTTTAAAAAAATGATAAAAACTTTTTACTCCTTCAATTTCCATTCTATTATTCTTTTATTTTTGCAATAATTAGTACCGGATTATCGTCCTTGTTCAAGGTAGCAAGTAAAGACTGAACTTTTTGTATTGATGCAGCAGAGCCTTTGAGTGTAAGTTTATCTTGGTTCGAGTATTTCTCTAAAAAGTCGGAAGCATTAATGAAACAATACCACTCATTGTTTTTTTGTTTATCTGGCCAAAAATTAATTCCTCCTGCATAATCATCCGGAATTCCTTCCGTGGAATCAAAATATAATAATTTTTTCAACTTTTTATCAAAATAACAGGGTATCTGTTTCGCCATATAGGCTACATGGTTCCCTCTTTGGTTCATCGAACGGGAATGAAAACAGAACAAAAGTGGAAAAATTATTATCATAGCAAGTAAGTATCCGAAGAAGAAATGTTCAAATAAGGAAAAAATGATTTGGACAAGTCTATTTCAGAAACAAACATAAACGTTCAGTCACATGTCAGTTACATAAAATAATAATTGATTATCAGTTAATTAATATAACAAATCATGTTTTTAGTCACATGTCGGTCACATAAGATTATCCCCAATATGGAATATAACAAGTAAACTTTCTTGATTTGTTTTCTGGTGTATTTTCCTGATTTAGGTTGAATGTTTGCTTCAATTCATAATTTATAATTTATAATTTATAATTCTGTCCGACAAAATACGCGATGGTTTGTATCAATTTCTTGAAATAAGCCAACGCATTCTCTACTAACGAATAATTAATCATAAAATTAAGATTTAAATTAGTTAAACATAAAAATACGGCAAAGGTAAAAGGTAAAGACATCCGGTTGCGCATTGCAAAAGAAGTGAAGCAATCCAGCTCCTCTCTCCTTGTAGAGAGGGGTTTGGGGTGAGGAAAGAAATCAATAGTGTACCCCTTAACGGAATTGTTAAAATTCCTTATCATTTTGCCTAAAAAGTATTGTTACTTGTTAAAATTGTATTTGTTTTTGCAATAAATACTAAATACCTTTGACGCGGTATTTTTTTTTGAGTTGAAGAGAAAAAATAGATATAAATCACTAATTAATTAACACATGAAGAATTATCTAAAACTTTTTTTGTTATTCGTTTCTATTTTAATGGGGTATGGGGGATTATACGCTCAGGGAGTTACAGTGAGCGGTACGGTAACGGATGCTTCTTCCGGAGAGTCGCTGCCCGGAGTAACCATCACCCTCAAAGGTTCCACAGCAATAGGAACAGTCTCCAATGCCGATGGAAATTACAGTCTCACGCTGCCGAACAGTTCCGGCGCCGTACTGCAATTTTCCTATCTGGGTTTTCTGACCCAATCAGTTCCTGTTCAAGGGAAGACCGCTATTAATGTGAAACTTCTACAGGATACAAAAGCTCTTTCTGAAGTAGTCGTGACCGCTTATGGTACGGCGAAAAAGGCAAACCTGACGACTGCTCAAATTGGCGTTTCCGAAAAACAAATCAACGAAACGGTAAACACAACTATTGAGCAAGCTATGCAAGGACGTGCTGCCGGCGTGTATATTACGCAAAATTCAGGGCAACCCGGCGGCTCTATTTCGGTTAATATTCGAGGCGTTAATTCTCTAACCGGAACAAATGAACCGTTATATGTC
>Ga0123357_10004835_pt1 | contig 15952 bp, 13 predicted proteins | sample TergutEmb28metaG_FD_89873 | JGI IMG/M metagenome (GOLD analysis project Ga0123357, IMG submission 89873) | Embiratermes neotenicus P4 segment gut microbial communities from Petit-Saut dam, French Guiana - Emb289 P4 | ecosystem: Host-associated > Arthropoda: Insects > Digestive system > Gut ... | reverse complement strand
CCCCCCCACCTCTTTAAAGAAAAAAATTTAACTATTTTTTTTTTTTTTTCCAGTATTTTCCTTATTTTTGGGGGGGGGGGGGGGAGGTTACCGAGTTAGCTGGTGTAGAGACTTTCCTTGAATTTCACATACTGATTCAAACTAACATCCTTGCAAACCGTCTTTCAGTAACACGAACAGGAAATTCTCCTGGAGAAATATCAGGGCTGAAAATGGTGGCTGTGGAAATAGTGGAGTTCTGCTTTTGACGAGGAACTTGGGGACATACAGCACTGTTACCAAGCTCAATCCAGCTACATTCCTAAAAAAAGTCTCTATTGTTTATTTTGCAGTGCTTCTTGTAGACACCATAAATTGCCAGATAGAATTCTTGATAAGGTAATGAATTTTGCACACGCCAAGCATGTGCGCGCACACACACAGCACACGCACAAATTTTCTGTGAAACACAATCACGGTCCTATTCCTGACTTCACCATCTCTCATACTGTTAACAATCTGAATGCTTAAAGGCACTGAACATGTTTTGTTAGCCAGTGATGCAGATGGGCAGCCAGAATGGTGATCACCTTCCCACAATTTTCCAGTACTGTACATAGCACTGAAATGCTTATGTGCTTAATGACATGTATTTATTGTGATTTTCCCAGTTCAGTAACAAAATTTCACATAAATGTGTAGTACAGTAACATTTTCAAAAACTGCCCATAAATCAAGGAGCTGTCATTGACACCAAAACTCATCTGCACTCAACGGAAAACGGCAACAAGACCAAATCTACTAAACCACAACCAACCATCAGACCACCATCACAAATTCTACATAGAAGCTGCAAGCAGTCTGCAAACTTTCTGAACAGATACTGCACCCCAGAGAAATAGCTCGGCACATTAACTAGACTCTGTACCACACCCAGGCAAGGAACCAGGCTGATGTTCAAGACAGAAATGGGCAGTGAATTAAAGACCAAGGCTCTGGCACCTGGTCCAAAAACAGTCATGTACAATGTGTACTCTTAAAAGAAAAAGGTTGAGACATTGTTTTCAGTATATATTTATTATAATATAAGACATTCCAGACTCATACACAACTAAATTAACGGTATGACTTCTGGTAACGCGCACGTGCTCCTGGGCCACCAAACTTCTTTGGTTCGCAACGCCTTGGATCAGCCACCAGCAATGTACGATCATACTGTATCAGGATATCCTTTATCTCTTTCTTTGATGCTTCATCCACATCTGCAAGTAAAAAAAAGGTATTTGGCATTCAGGTGACCATGCATTGTGATAAATTCTTATAATAAAACCAACTAGATGCACTAATTTCTCAAATTTATTTTTGGAAAAAAAACTCCACATGTTTCAGACAGTTCTTCTGTCCATCATCAGGAATCTTTCACTGTACACACAGCAACGGAATATGTCATACAGGTTTGCTGACAGCTTGCGAGCAGGATCAGGACAGAACTCCATCCTGATCCTGCTCGCAAGCTGTCAGCAAACCTGTATGACATATACCATTGCTGTGTGTACAATGAAAAACACCTGATGATGGACAGAGGAACTGTCCGAAACATGCAGAGTTTTATTCCAAAAATAAATTTGAGAAATTAGTGCATCTAGTTGGTTTTCTTATATTAAAAAAAGTATATCCAATAAATTCTTGAACAGCATTAACCTTTTGACGCCTAACAACGACTACAGTGGCCGTACTGCACCGCTAACCTCTAAACATTGCATTTTATATATTTATTCAACAAATACAGGTACTGAATATTTTAAACATGGTATATACTCTCCGTTTCTTTCTCTTCAAAATGCAGTTTATTTCATAAATCTAACATATTTGGTTCTTGTATTATTCACATTTTATATACAGGGTGTGCTAAAATTTAAAAAATAATTCCGGCGCCAAAAGGTTAATAAGAACACCCATAACATGATCAACCTTATACTGTACACTGAAACCATCTTCTGCAGTACATATGACTTTATTACACAACCTAAGAACCAAACAACATGCAGTTTATATATACAAAATAAAGCATTCAAGACAATAAAATAAAGAAAAACACATTACAGTATTCACACAAATGCAAGATGAAGTTTTTTCCTTAAATTTGGTCCTTAATATGCAAAATCGTATTAAATGCATGTATGAACGGCCCAACCAGACCGTGCCAAACCAGACCATGCCAAGCCAAACCCAGGCCTGCAATGCCAAGTGTAGACAAAAGAGTATAGAGCATGAAAATAAACAGACACACTCATTATTTTTTTGGACTTTGTCCAATGCTTGTATTTCTAAAAGAAGCACAATGGTTTGGAAACCACTTCCATTTCCATCTTGAGGCATAGAAGCATCCAATCTGAGGGATCCCTTAGACTGGGCTACTGTCAGTCACTGGACACCACCACAACATTAACTTATTAGGATATGCACCCGAGAATTGATCTAGTCCAAGGGCAGCAACAGGAAAATATCTATCAAAAAATTCAAAATTAACTACAAGACTCAAAAATACAACCTGGACCAATCCACAAATTAAAGACCATAAAAAGAGCCATGAACTCAGACTGATCAGACCACAGACACAACATAAAAATCCAGAACACATGTATTTAAAATAAACACCACTAACACAATCTGTGGAGAAAATTGTTAAACTTCATGCGTTCAAGTAATTATACATCAAGAGACATAAGTGTATTATTTAGTCAATGCAGATAACAGAATGGCATTACAGCTCACCAGAATTGATAGTGAACGATTTTAAGAAGCTCTGCATATCCAGTGCAATGGATGAAACTGATGACATGTTGCATAATGGTTGTGAAGGGAACAATAGGAGTGTGAGGGAAACAAACACACTGACTGTGAAGATGGGGACAGTAATGCTGACTGGTAAAAGCAGATAGAATCTGCCATGCTTTGCATATTAAGTGGATGAAATTAATAGTACAATTTTTTTCTTAGCAGCCGTTTCATTTCCGGGGGGTTGTCTTAGACTTGGACAACTACATTCTCCTGTGGCAGATGTGCTTTTTATGGAGGATCATCTTAGATTTGAGTTGTCTTGCATTCGGGTAAATACAGTATGTGGCAAATCACTGTTTTAAAATTCAATCAGTTAAAGAGTGTCTCACACACCGCACCCTACATTTATAAGAGCCAGAGTAAATATGCTTAGCTTGCCTACAAAGCTTGTTAGCACGAGTCCTAAAAAGTGTCTGCCACTTTTGGTACTTGGCAACTACGAGGCTTATTCTGAAAGTAAGTACCATTTCTCTGTAAAAAACAATTAATAAGGTTTCATACAAAATTTTATTGTTATCAGATTCTACATTCTTCAAACTATTTTTCCACATATTTGCCGCAATTATTGAGGCATTTACTGTAGCGGGCACAAGTTTTTGTATACCCTCCTCATAGAATGCGGCCGCCGATAACCCAAATGACTACTGACAATGTCAGAGTAGAGTCCTTGAAATTTGAGGAAAATGCAGGGATAGATCAGAAATTGTGAAATGTCTGTCGTCACGCACTCTTCCGTTGACCTTATGCACCAAATCATCATTCACCAAAGATGGACACCCACTTCGCGCCTCATCACGCACATTCTCTCGCCCTTCATTGAACATCCAAACCCATTTCCTAACCATGCCATCATTCATCCCATTGTCACCATACACTTGACAGATCTGGTGATGAATCTCACTTGGTAGCACATTCCTAGCATTTAAAAAACGAATTACAGACCATATTTCACAGTTGGCGGCCCCTTCAATTGTCTTAAACATGTTTAATCCACAGTAACAAACATAAACAACACGAATTTCATGAAATGGCGTCTGTGGCTTCTCAATTGATAGAGGGAGTCACTGCACATGCGCAAAGTGACAGTCTCGAGGATGCGCGAGAGATATGCGCAGACGGTACTTACTTTCCAAATAACCTACGTATTTAATGCATAAAGCAATGAGTAATGGCATCACAGTGGCAAATATCCACTTTTTCATCAGCTGGCAACTATCAAACACATCAAATGATAACAATGCAATACCATAATAGTACATAACACAAAAATGTGTCACATTACAATTTTAGAATGTCCATTTAATTCTAAGTCTAACAACTTGTAACAAAGAAACCTTCTCTCATCTGGTAAAAGTCTGCAATCTAGTCTGCTGCATTCATTAGATGAAGTTTCAGGGACAGAGATAAGCTCAGCTTAATGGACACCAACAGGCAAGGATTCAAACCTTTATGCTCTTTTTAGCCAAAAGGAGGTGCCAGAAAATGTATAATATAATATGCATGTCAATTTAATTCAGCATTTGTCTTTTCCACCAAAAACACAGAATGCCCACACAGCAATATCTTATGCTGATGACAACTATGTTAGATCAGGTTAAACTGGATTATCTTTAAATCTGCAAACATCACAACATTATTTTAAACTATCACCCAATAACAAAACAATCCAATACTGCTATTCTACGACATAAACTCATACAGTACTTTATATATTTTTATTTATTTACCCAATACACTTCAACATCATGGTGTTATCTCTACTGTAAGGTTTGCTATGAAAGAATATGAGTTCAAGAATTACATCTCAGCATAAACCAAATATTTAAAACTAACCCTTTTTTCTTTATACATGTATCTGCATTCACTCTTACTTAAGTGAAGATTCAAGTTTATGATGTTCCTATAAATCTGTTTTGCAGCTGGAAGTTATCCTTATTTGGATGTAATACGAGACGTCCCTGCCTCCTTCCTGAATATTCTTGATGAGGTTCAATGATATTCCGACTGCAGGTTTTCTGATTTCTGGTGCTTGTCTCAAATGTTACAATATTCAGAATTATAACAAAACATTTTATGGTTCTACTTACACTTCTGGTAGTATGATACCAGTGCCTTTGAAATGGCTTGTCTGATTGCATAAATCTGGGCAACATGACCACCACCCTTCACCCGGACTCTGATATCTACACCAGAGAAACGTTCCTGAAAATAATGAATTATTAAAAGCTATAAAACTGACAACACATTCAGTATAAAAAAATAAATGCAATATTCACCTCAGATAGTCAACATATCATATCATGAACAATCAACTTCGGGATAAATGGCTCATCACTGGTTGAGATTTATTATGATACATTTTTATATCAGTGTGACTTCAAAGAGTGCGCCTTTGTCTATAAACCATAAACACATTCATTCTTTCTTTTGGTAAAATGTAATTTACTGTAACACCAACTATTCCTCCACAGTACAAAAAAAAAAATAATGCGCATTATCCCATATGGAAATTCATCACATCAAAAGCAATGGGCTAATTATTTATTATGCACACCAACATAACACAATTAATGCAACCTTGAACTTATGTTCTGGATAAAGCAGAACTGTCTACAGGTTAACCTTTTCATTTATTTATTCTTCCTCTTGGTACTGTTACACTCCTTTAAGTGGTTCAGTCAACATTTGTAACATCAAGAGCCACAAGAAGGCAGTACTGTTCAGTCATTGAAGCATGCATAGATACAGTGAACTTGTTAGTAGAAATTCACATAATGTACACATAGTTGGTGGCGCAGCAAGTTCTATTGTTTTCAGAATTTGGCACATAAGGATGTTGCAATCTCAAGCACAAGCCAACACATTCTCATAACCCTATACAGAATGAACATACAGAACAATCCCCCATTGATGGGGGAAACTTCCACTTCACCCAGTAAGCAAATTGTTTATACACACTGCTCAAAGGAAAATGTCATGATGGAGCTGTTATTTCATGGTCATGACATTGTGCATCACAAGCTCCTTCCAGAAAAGCAGTGTGTCAATCACTTTTGATTTTTGGATAATGCTGTGGTGCAGTTAAGGTCCCCATTCATCTGGATATGCACTATGTGGCAGTAATTTGTGAATGTTAACCTTTTAAAGATGCGGGGTGGTTGTAGTAAAAGTAACCACTAAGATTTAAAAGGTTAATGCACTCTGACTGCCATGTATAGCCTTCAAAAGTTCCATTTCCTATACAAGACTTAGAATACTGAATATATGTCACTCACTATGAACCAAATGCAAGAATTAATGTACTTAATCTATGCCAGCACAACATTCAATCCAAAATGTACTGTAATATTGCAACAATTATATGAAGTGAAAAGAATATAAAAATAAAATGATTTAAATAAAACCCAAGATACACATAATACAAATAAAAAAAAGTCACTGTTGAGAGTTTCTGTTATTGTGGCATCTCTGTATTCCAGCAAGTGGAAGGAACTGAAGTCACGAAACGAGTCACATGGTGTACAAAAATATAACCCCATGCAAAAAAACGGCAGCCTGCAATTTAAGTAACATGATGAAAATTTGTCTATACATGATTAATGAGGTTCCAGACTTTTTGTATTTACGATCAATCACTTACAACTGGATGTAATAATAAAAAACAGGACTATAAAACTCCTAACAATGAACTTGTGAAATTGGGCAATCTCAAAATTATAATACCCAAATGCACGTTATCAGTAATTCGAAGTTCTATGAATATGCTTCATATTCCCATTAATATAACAAACGAATATTCAATAAAACTGTCTCACCTTTCCTAGAAGTAAAACAGGTTCTTGTAGCTTGTACTGCAATACTCTGGGTTCTACCATCTCTAGGGGTCGGCCATTTACCCGAAGATTACCATTACCTCTCCTACAGTAAGCAACAGCAGTTGCACTTTTCTAATAAAAAGGAAAATCATTCGTGATTACTTTTACACACACATGCTATTTCAAAAACTGAAACACAAATGCTGTAGACATTAGATTGTAACAGGCACTGCCATGTGCTTCCTGAACACAAAACGAATCGAATGGCATAAATACTTACTTTCCTTCCGAACACCTGCACGGACTGAATCGGTTCCTTCGTTGGCTGAAAATGTTAAGAAAATATTCATTAAATTCATGCTCAAAACTAAGCAAAACTTCATTCCTATCGTCTCTCACACACAAAACACGTTTTTACCTTCTGCATTTCGATATCCTTGACGCAAAGAAGTTACAAACAGGAACTTCCGCTCTCATTGCGTGTAGATGGCGTTACGAGCACGGCAACGAGGCATTGCTGGAATAATTGAATTCATCGTAGTGCAGCATTTAAACACGTATTTAGGGCACTAGATTCTTTAAATAAGCCACATAGTAAACTCCTGTTGTTTTATAACCTTTAAAATTTATGCCGTGTATTTAAGAGTTTTTAATACAGACGTATCAATTCTTACACAGCCATTGGAAAATAGTAAACAAAATATAACAAAGGGAAACTTAGTAAACTATGCAAAACAATATTATACATCTTATTTTTATATTTTATAACTTTTATATCTGGATGTTATTCACTCTTGCACCAAATGAATATAGTACCACACATGACCCTTTCTCCTCTGCCATCTAGTGAGAAGTTTTAAAGATACGATTCAAATTCTTTCCGTAGAGATCGTGACTGTCGCTACAGGGTACCTTGTAGAGCGGGTAACCAAACGGAGGAACTAGTAACTCGGTTGCGCTTGTAAGTGGTTGAAGGTGTGCAAGTCGTTTTGCAATGCGCGGCACTGTCAAATGTCTGCTGCTGTCGCCAACGAGATAATCACTGCCAACTGAAATTGGATTTGACAGGTGTTAAGTTACTCCATCAGAAATTTAAACAATACAGCAGGGGACACTCCGACTGCGTTTGTGTTTAGAACCACAAGAGTTGTATGAGCTACCGTCATCAACTACAGCACTATATGGAATAGCATGTGAGTACCATTTGTCTCTATTGATACAGAGTTCACACTTCATAATTCCTGAGCATTGCTGAAACATTGGTGACTAGATGCCATGCGAATTGAAATGCTTGAAGTGTAGGCGTAACTTAGAGTGAGGTATGTAATTTCTCACATTTCACACGTAATAACAACTTAGATAAACGTCTGATATAATTAACGCACCGGATCAGGGATCCAAAAATTTTCTAAAGATGTGTGAGCCGCCTCAAAAGTGTAGGTGCTAGTAGGATTATATTAAGCAGGATGTGTAACGAGTACCCACAAGTATTAGACGCTACCAGAAAATTTTGTAGCCTGGTCGACCCGGCGCCCGAGGTTCGTGCACCCCTGCTTAGGGTTTGTGTAAACCGTCTAGTTCTGTGTACCGCCTCACACTTATCACGTCTCAAAGTCAGGTTCATGTACTGCTGGTCCACGGGATTATGGGGGCGTCCACATCGCGAGATTAGAGGTTCTGTCGTGTTTCAGTTTCCCATTTCTCTGTATCTTGACGATTTATATATTCATTGGCTTTTCATTAACATAACCTGAAGTTCAGTTCAAAGTTTTATGTCCCATGCTACATATTATGCAATGGGCGCAATGATATTCGCCAGCCTTTGTAATTCAGTATAATGAGGTGTCACTTGAAGCAGTGAATTCATGTGTCTCTCTCAATAAGGGCTCGAGACCGGAGTGTGGTATCCATTAAATCACGCTACAGCACGCCGCCAAAATATGGCTGTTTTGTTATTTAATTCTTCTAAATATGTTTATAATAGCATGAGTCTGTTTTTGGAAATATGTTTATGTATTGTATATTTTGGGCGTGTCACGTAGTCACAAAAAGCGCCTGTTCCCTTCATCATGCCCGTCGCAATGCATGTATCAGCACCGATCCAGCTGGACGGATTTCCCACAGATTGGAGATTGGGGACTTTTACGAATATCTGTCGAGAAATTCCAGATTTCCAGATTCGGTTAAAATCAGATACTTTGCACAAAGGCCGGAGTCCTTGATTTATATTTTAGCTGGAGACATTAAACCGCCATAAACGCGCTTTCTTCGAGTGAAATTGCCAGACTGTTAGAATATCCGAGGAGGTATAAGCATTACGCAAACGCGCCACATTGTTAAGTTATACGCACCTTGCCTTACGCGTACCATCGAGGAACTGTGCACCATAGAGCGGAAGACATCGGTGCTGCATAGCGACCAATGAAGCCGCCCGTTCTGCAGCGGCCAATCGCACGTTAAAAAATATCTTCGTAGTAGGCCTGTGTAAGTCATGTTCAACCTGTAGCGAATCAGGTGTGCTAATATGACATAGGCGTCAGCCCGTAATGTATAGCGGATTCTGAATTTTCAGTGCATTGACCTGAAGCCCCAACAAGCCACAACTGACACATTTATTGTACGTTTCCATAGCACTCCGACTGTACTCCCTGTTAATGTAGGAAGAGTTCGAATCTTGCTGAAATACGATACTGACCTCGAGCCACGAGTGGAGGAGAAATCCGAATACACGAGGTGCCTTTACCTTGTTCGAACAGCAACAGAGGGAACATTTTTTGTAAACAAGTCTGTAAGGCGACTGATACATGTGACTGGCGATAGAAGTGAAGAAGCCAAGGGATATCACCACAGCGAAATATGAATTCGCAACGTCCCTCGTAAGCTACAAGTACTTCGGAAGTAACAACATTTTACTTAAGTGCAGAATAAAAACCAACTAGATGCCACTTATTATTTTATTGTACTTCTTATAGGCTCAGCATGTTTCGGGCACTACTATGCCCATCATCAGGAGCTCGCGACTATAATGTTGATTACCACATTGGTCGTTTCGTTCTTGGTTTGTTGTAGGTTGGAGGTTAGTTGCGGCTAGGCTGGAGTAGTGTCCGGGATGCAGGCTAAAGCACGAATCGTGCTTTAGCCTGCAGGCCAGACACTACTCTAGTCAAACCGCACCTAACCTTCAACCTACAACAAACCAAGAACGAAACGACCAATGTGGTAATCAGCATCATAGTCGCGATGATGGGCATAGTAGTACCCGAAACATGTTGAGCCTATAAAAAGTACAATAAAATAATAAATGGCATCTAGTTGGTTTTTATTCTTCAGTTACCACAATGATGCACGGTCCAGTAAACATCAGATCAAACACTTCACTTGTTCTTCCTTTTACGTAGAGTACGGTTGACATGCCCTTACCGTGTCATGCGGGAACACACTGTTAGACGAACAGTTGCATAGTTTGTGCTAACAGCTGGTTGCTTGCAGTCGACCGACCACACTTCGTCTCGGTTCTCATGACATCGAAGTTCTCATGGTACTGTTAGCTCTGTATGTTTCCACCAATGTTCCATTTCATTTTCATTTATCTGCCCTACCCCACAGACGCTTTAGGGTCTAGTTACAAATAGTTGGCTAAATGAACCCCAAACAACAAAACGTAGATTGAAATGCTCTGACTGCATACCTCTCAGGAAATGCAGTGTAATGTGCACCCACAGTCCCAAAATTATAAATTTCCTTCGAATCATCAGCACCTTATATATATATATATATATATATATATATTCATGGTTTATTTAGTAACGTCGGCCGGGATGCTCGGTATAGCAACTCGCCACGAGCTGGACGATCCGGGGATCGATTCTCGGTGCGGCGAGATTTTCCGCACTCGCCCACACACGCTGGGGTTCATCCAGCCTGCTGTACAATGGGTACCGGATTTTACCCGAGGGTAAAGCGGCCGGAGTGTAGAGCTGACCAACCATCTCCTTCTAATGCCGGGTCGCGAATGGGTTGTGGCTACAGCTCCGCCTGCATGCCATAGGGGTGATCTCCGCCTTTTTTTAACAGGGATTTCGAAAGACAGGTCGTTTGGCCCTTAAAACCTGAAGCTGGTAATTAATATTTAAAACTAAATAAGAACCTGCCTCACCGAAAAAACTGCACCTTCTTTACAAACACCGTATAGTTGTTGATGTTTAGTGAAATAATTGTTTAATATGAGATTAACAGAAACCATATAAACTCTCATTTGGAAAAGTGCAGAAATTTAATGTCAAAGCAGGTTGTTCAAGTCGTAAATACAGTAATCGCCTGCAAAATGCTTCCAGGCATTTGCCTGGAAGCGTTTGGAAAATCCACGTAAGCCCTCAGTCAGGACAAGCACGGCTTCAATGCCAGATTTTAACCCCTAGCCTTCGCGATTACGGAGGTAGAAATGCTAACCATTCGGCCGCGACATCTAGACTCATCATTTACAAGTTTCACGTTAAAACTTCAGTCTTTTATTACTTACAATTTAGGGGAAAATACAGTAAATGATCTGAGTGTAAAGTTGGAGTTAAGGGTTGTGTTCTTACGTTCAGCGTTTCCTTACAACAAAAAACCAAAGAGTGACAACGAACAGTCGTTTCGCGTGTCAGGTATTAATTTTATAACTTTCAAATGGATTTCTTTTTATCTTAAGGGGCACAGCCAAGCAGTACAAAAACAGGGCCACACCTCGCTATTGCGTGTGAATGAGACTGCTTTCTGAACTTCGTAAACTCTGCACGCGTGCTAATGTACGCGGAGGTATGACCCGACGTGTGTCTTGCTGTCAGTAGTTTCACCTTAACATCTTTTTCATGTATTGACGAAGAGAGAAGCCCAATAAGGCAAGATTTTTTAAGATAAAACAGATCCTGTTTAAATGAAATCCAAATAAAATTTTGCGGACCGCTGGAATACGCCGTATGTCTTGTTCTGCAAATTGGACGGATCCGAATAGCATTGTGGCTCTTCCTGTTACTTGGTGTTCAGGTCGACCTATCCTGAGCCCCCTCTTGTCCCCCCCCCCTGCCCCTTCAAGCTCGTGTGAGTGACGACCAGGAATTCAACTTTGGAATCCGTGATCAGACTTAGCAATATCCCAACAAAGTGACAACACACCGACAGTCCCTCGTACATATATGGACGCCAGAATATTTGCGTGGAATTCCTTACAAAATCTTAGTATGCAAGACAGGCAACGTACGTATAAACGTAAGATTAAAGCGCGTTCGCGAAACCATTGTTGATGGAAAGGAAATAAATATATACATATTCTGAGTATGTGTTTGTAGCCTTAGGTATCCAGCACACAAACCACATACGCTGTATTTTATTGTCATCTGTGGCCTGTCTGGTCTCTACTTTTTTATATTATCTCATAAACGGCATGATTTTCGGAAATAGAAGTTGCTGAACATGGTAAGTTTCTTTTGATTTTCACTCCAATTTGTGTCTGAAGAATTTCTCATTCAACGAAGAACTGAGCGAGATATGATAAAAAATGTGTATGGGTGTTCATATAAAGTAAGCGTTATTCGTGTAATATTTTAATGAAACTTGAATTTTCGGGAAATACTTTCGAAAAATAAATATCAAATTTTATTAAATCCGTCTAGTGGAAGCCGAGTCGTTCCGTGTGGACAGAAAAAATGACGGACGGACGGACGGACAAGCAGACACGACGAAGCTAATAGTCGCTTTTCGCAGTTTTACGAACGCGCTTAAAAACACTACGAAACTAAATAATACAAATTACATGGGTTAATGTAGTAGCATTTGCCCAGAAAGCATAGTGGTTGCCGTACCAAACCCAGCATTTTGCCCACAAAGTCTTATGTATGTGTTTAGTATGCTTGGAAACATAGCGCCTATTTCTCTAAGAGGCGTTGACCCTTGGCCTTAGTGACGGAGACACTGTGTGTTTTACCACAAAAAGAATTATATATTGCTTAGTCAAAACACTTCCAGCTTCAGGTGGCTAAGTACCTGTGTCTGTCACCCAATTTTAGTCTCAGTTGAATATGATTATTCAAGATTTATGAGCTATATAGTCAGTACTAGGAAGAAAAGTTAACGTTGTCCCTTTACTTAAACAAAATGCCATGAAAACGTATGGGAATGGACGCAAGGCTCCACGAACTAGATAGAGGTGAGTGGCTGACTTTATTCGGCGAGCGGTTTGTTACCGGTACACACGATTAGGTGACTGAGGAGATTCTAGATCCAGTCTTGACAGGGGGCCAAGAGAAATATCGCCGCCCCAATCGGGCATCCAGATCACAAGACGTCACTGTCATGTGTGAGATATGCTGAGTCAGTGTGGGCTTTCGTATTTTCACGGCTGTGAATGCTAAGGTAACGTTCGGGGCTGTGAGGTCGTCTAGTCTGGTAGACAAGCGGTAGACTCCTTCCATACTTCAGTGACTCTTTGCCACACTGCACGACGTAATCCCAGAAGGCAATATATTTGCTAGGGATCCCCTTAAAGTCTAAAGTTTTACTATCTTTTATGTGTTCTTCAGATCTTTTACTTTTGCTTTTACTTTTACTTTAGATGCCGGACTGCTGGCTAGAAGTCAGTATTCGGAAGGTCCTGCGACCGGCCACCTCGACACAGGATATTCTTGGTTTCCCTGTGTCTGTAAGCAAATGCTGAGATTGTTCCCAGGATTCCAAGTTGCCACTACATGCTTCTTATGTAGCCCTCCAGACTTAAATTTATTAGTAAACAATTTCATATTTTGTATAGACGTAAAATAACCACTGCCACCGGGTGACAACCCAGTTGCAGTAAATAAATTATTATTATTATTATTATTATTATCTGCACGTTCACTGAACATACTCGGAGTTTTTTACATCACAAGCAACAGCCCTTTTTTTTCCTTCGTAAGCTAGGAGAAAAAATGCTTATACCGGCCGGAAATCTTTATCATCCGAGGCATTACATGTACACGTATTTATTTCAACATCATATTAGTGAAGGGAGTGCATATTCACCGCAGGGGTTTAACTAACAAGAAAAATACAAGTATGTTAAAATTTCACAACTGTTTGACCTGGTTTTTCCATTCATATCCTCTTGTTACTGAAAGTGAAAAGAATTTCGGGTATGCAAGCTGTTTGTCGTAAATATTAACATATGTAGTGAAACGTTTAATTTTCGAGGTGCACTTCACCGTCAGTTGAGTTAACACACTGTTATTTGTCGCGGTGACAAAGCACATTGTTAGGTATACTCAAGCCGCGCAGTCTACTACATGGCTCAGTTGTGATCGAAAGATCATGGAATATGCACACGACGAATACTGTGACATGCTCTTAAACCTCGGCTTCTATATTATTCGACTTGGCAATTTACTTACACACGGCCACGTGCGAGGGCTGAACGGTCCGAGGATCGAATCCCGGTGGTGACGATATTATCCGCATCCGTCCAGAACGACTCTGGGGCCCACCCAGCCTCCTATACAGTGGGTACCGGGTCTTTTCCGTGGGTAAAGCGGCCGGGGCGTGGTGTTGACCACCCACCCCATCTAGAACCGAGGTTAAGGAAAGAGTAGAGCTATAACTATTCCCCCTCTGAGCCTTCGTGGCCTGTTCTAAGGTGAACTTTACCTTTACGGCCACACGCGCTTCGTTTTGGCCGACTTTGGCCAGCCGTAGGCCCTTATCTGCGTCGTGGCAGGCTGGCTACACAGAGATAATGCGATTTTGTGGAAGCTGTGCTACCGGGACTGCTTGAAAATGTGCCTCTAGCTGTGGGGCAGACGTCATTTTAGGACGACGGAGCCCCAGCACATTATTGGAGTGATGACTGGTGGTGGCTGAACGCTACATATCCAGGAAGACGGACTGGACTCAGACGGCCGATTGCGTGGCCTCTTCTGTTGACGGATCGAACGCCTGTGATTTTTGTCATGTGGAGGCACTTGAAGGAGTACGTACACCCAGCCCTCAGGACTGCCGAGAATCTTGCGGCAAGATTTCAGGCGGCTGTGACAAAAGGTCGTTGGCAATGTATCAAGGCGTGTTCGAGAGTATGCCGTGCCGCGCACTGCCGTGTGCCTTGGAATGGATGGAAGACGCTTTGAAAACCTGTTGTTAATGAGAAGGGCCCATGTTTTTAGGCGCTTTCGCAAAATTGCGAAAAGCGACTATTAGCTTCGGCATGTCCGTCCATCCACATGTAGCATCTCGGCTCCCACTGGACGGATTTTCATTAAATTTTATATTTGAGCACTTTTCGAAAATATGTTGAGAAAGTTAGTTTCCTTAAAATCTGACAAGAATAACGGGTACTTTACACGAAGAATAATATACATTTTTGATCACATCACGCTCACTTCTTGTCAGAATAAGAAATCTTTCAAACAGAAGTTGCAGAGAAAATTAAAACACGCATTTTATGTTCAACAGCATTATTTTTTCTCCCTGAATTCGTGCCGTTTATGAGATAACGTGGAAACATTTTGAGAGCCGGGCAGGTCAGAGATGACAATATGGCGCATGCGCATTGCATGCTGCATACCTAGGGCTACAAATACACATTCAGGATATGTAATACTTATTGACTTTCCACTGCAACAATGGTTGCACGAACGCACGTCTGTTACGTTATACGCACATTGCCTGTCTTGTGTGTCATTTGATACCATCCGCCGCCTGACGGTGATGTGAAGCCCGAAAACCAAATGTCTCAGAACAGATGTTGTTAAGAGATTTTCAATTTATATTTTCACAAAGAAATCACATTATGCAGAGCTTGTGGGCGAATTTTTTTATCCTGTGTAGTTACGTGGAACTGAAAACACATCAATGCAACACCTCACATTTATGGGTATATTCTCGGTGAACCTCCTCAGGATCCCAGTTCTCGTTTTACAAGCAGACTGTATCGCATGTAAAATCCCTACATAAGGTATGAATGCGGGTGGGACAGTGGAGTTACACCTCCATTCAGTCTCCCCCTGAGGAAAGAGTGCCCGAAACATGCTAAATAGGAGACTGGGTGTGCCGGATAGCGGGTGGGGATTCTTTGGAGATGGAAGACATTTTTTGCCCCTGCCTGGAATCGAATACGATTCCTTCGGCACCCAGCGCATAGCGGAATCAACATGTCGATTAGTGTATCAGGGTTCCACATTATGGCATGATTCCATAGTAATTACTGTCGAATTAACCACTTGTACTGGACCGTGAGTGAGTGAGTGAAACACCTTGTTTAGTATCGATATAAGGCGTAGAGTTATCTGTAATGCAATATTGACATACCATGGTTT
>Ga0123357_10004833_pt1 | contig 15955 bp, 6 predicted proteins | sample TergutEmb28metaG_FD_89873 | JGI IMG/M metagenome (GOLD analysis project Ga0123357, IMG submission 89873) | Embiratermes neotenicus P4 segment gut microbial communities from Petit-Saut dam, French Guiana - Emb289 P4 | ecosystem: Host-associated > Arthropoda: Insects > Digestive system > Gut ... | reverse complement strand
TTCAAATCAAATAGAATACTTACAGCTAAAGAAATCTGATTTGTTTGTAAAGAATAATTTATGTGGAAATGTTCTGATGAGGCTGAAAGTTCAATTTGATCAAAATGTGGAGCGGGGGTTATATCATAATTAAATCAACATGAAAGTTTTTGGACTACAAACCAAAGAGCCAACTTCTGAACTTGAAATATTTCGACGAACTGACGGCCATGTCAGTACTGGCAGTTCTAAATTCACATAAGCAATTTTTGTAATCAATGCATGTAAGTACAAGTAAAATATATAACTTTAATACCGTTACACAAACAATGGCTTTTTAGAAGTGGTAACATAGAACAAAACGGCTTCAGTGGTCTAGGGGTAGCGTGCTGACCTTTAGTACCCAAGTTTGCGGGTTCAAACCCGGCCGAAACCGTCGGAATTTTAGGGCGAAAAAATCCTCAGCACGCCTTCCTTCGGAGGGGAAGTAAAGCCGTCGGTCCCATGTCGTAGATTTGAGGCATTTAAAAGATCCCTAAATTTACGTGGAAGTCGGAATTTAGGCAAAATTACTACCGAAAATCTTTCTCGCCCACAGTTCTACCTTTCACTGCTAGGATCTCTCGCGTCATTGCGGACGCAGGCACCTGGTGGCTAAAGTGGGAACGTCTAAAAGGGGGGGATGGCAAACTACCCCCAAGAACTTGCCCAGGATGCAATGTGCCAGAGCCATACCGGTCACATGACTGGGTTCTGGATCCTGCCAAGCCCGGCCTTCAAGGCTGAATACTAATAAATAAACATAGAACGAGGCGTGAAAGGACACGGACCGCTACCAGGACTGCACACATCTTCATAAGTCTACAAGAATGACTATAAATTTTGATAGTGTGTGGGACTTATTATTATCACCTGCTAATAGCATTCTAAGACATAATGCTTGGAGCTATAACATGTTTAAAAGTAAGACAAGACTTAAGTTTTAAATTCTATCCTTATTTTGTCTCAATGTAACGAATTATTGAGACAGTAACGGATATGTACGCCGGACTGTAGGCAGTTCAAAAAAAAAATCTCATTAAGTAACTCTCGATAGGGAACTATGATTTAGTCGAAACTGAAACCCTGGAATTTTTCACTAATTACTTTTAGCTAGATGTTAACAATACGAATCTCTGTTGCATTAACTACAAACCTGTGCCAAAATTAAAAAAAAATCAGATTTACAGTGCGCATTCATTCATGGTCAATAAACAACCACAGAAGACGTAGGATCATGTCCCTGAAAACGAAGATGATCTGCTGCAAGAGACGTTTTTATGCAATTCAAGTACTAACTATCACAATATAGATTATATTCTATACATTCTCTGAACCGTGCATCGTGGGGTACGTATATGTGGGACAGAAAACAAGAGGCACGCCTTTTTCTCATTAATTTATTCCAGTTAATCTATCCTCCACACTTTTCGAACAAATAATTATTCATCATCAGGAGATTATTTCTGTACACGCAACGTACAGTATTTTATGTTGCAGGTGCATCTAAAATACAGTATGCTGCGTGTACAGAAATAACCTACTTATGATGAACAATTATTTGTTCGAAACATGTGGTGGATAGATTAATGGGAATAAATTAATGAGAAAAAGCGTGCCTCTTGTTTTTCTCTCTCATGCATGATATTCTAAATTTTTATATATTTTAACAATTTTAATATTCTGTATTATAACATTACTTCACATCTATGTCGTAACTAGCGATTAATGCACTTTTATTCGTGGAGTACCTCTCTGAATATGACCGAAACATGTAGGAGGTTCGATACATTTTTGTGTATCATTGTTTCAAATCGTAGTGCAGTCAGCAAAATGCAAAACACTCTGTGATATTAAAGTAACCAGTGCAATACAAGTAAGCAATTAAGTAATACATATTCGATAACTGGCCGTGGTAAGTAAAATACAGAACAGGAAGGTCTAGCAGTAACACTTTTGTCTACTATTCATAAGATGATCATCTCCAATGTCGGTAGATAGACTGTTGAAATAAGCAATATTTTCGGTGCTCTTCTTGTACTCCTCTAGGAAAATTCCGAGACTATAACTCGTTTAGGAAATGATCGCATACTTACAAATACTTCCCAAAATTATGACTCTTCATTTATCTGTACAATTCGATGCTGTATAATTTTCTATACTGGCAACATCATTGAACACAAAATTACATAACTGAAGAATAAAGAACCAACTAGATGTCACTTATAATTTTATTGTACTTCTTATAGGCTCAACATATTTCGGGCATTACTATGTCCATCATTAGGAGCTCGCGACTATGTTGTTGATTATCACATTGGTCGTTTCGTTCTTGGTTTTCTGTATGTTGGAGGTTAGGTGCGGTTAGTTTGGAGTAGTGTCCGGGCTGCAGGCTAAAGCCTCCTTGCGGTGAAGTGTAGTGATTATCGACGCTTCTGACATGCCTTCCAGTGCGGTCGGTGTGCACAAGAAAATGCAATTAATAGGTTCAGCAGTGTCTGTAAAAATTTTACACAATATGGATTAGAAATTCTCAAGGCAGTCACTGTGGAAGCTTCCTTCGGAATTGTGATGTCGTGTTTTTCCTTACGGACTTACCAATGTTTCGGTAGGAACACCTGCCTTTGCCTGTAGGTTTTGGTAGAAACCACTGTTATCGGCTTTTCTTATATTTCTACTCTAAAAAGGAAGTATTAGGTTAAAAATTTATATGATCATAATTCTATGCTTAAAATAAAGGTAGCATTTTCCTCCGAAACCATGACAAATTTCTACTAGGATACAAATTATCGCATCACAAAATTCAGCACTGTTTACAGAAGCTATCGTATTAACTTGAAGTCGCTCTCGGATTACAAGCTGTTTACTGCTGAACCATTTTATGCCGGTGTGGGTCAGGCCTTTTGAACTGCGCGTCTGCTGCCACGAATGACCACAGACTTCCGAAGCATGAGCTCACTACATCCCTTATTAGCCTCATGAAAGGGGTACGGTTTGTGCCAAGTGCTGTTCAGAGGAACTGGATTCTGAGTACCCATGCAAATGTAATTGGAAAAGCCGTAATGTATGTGAGCAGGGAACAGACAAAGTTGGTGTGGCCATTATGGCAGGAGGAACTTTCCTGGCGTCGTTGTAAAGGACTGGCTGAATTCGTGCTGAACAGTGAGAGATTTAAAATGACTCGAAATCACAAAGTAATATATATATATATATATATATATATATATATTTTTTTTTAAAAGGCAAAAACTTTTAACTTTTGGATATATCGTTATTGACGAACTTGTACGTAGGATATACAGGCTATATGAGATTTTGATATTTATGGTTCCGTGTATCGCTGATCTAAATTAATAACTGCCCAACCAGATGCAACACAAAACAGTCTATTTATTATTCTGCAAGTTCACTCTACATGTGTCGGGTTTCAACCACACCCATCATCAGGAGTACACAAAACTGTAACTACAGCCTCCGGTACTGTGCAGCCACCTCCTTCCAACGTGGCCAAGCTAGCTTTGTGTTGCATCTCGTTGGACAATTATTAATATAGGTTATATGAGAGTTTTAAAATGTATTTTCAGCTGTTACGCGAGTTATTTAGCGAGGCTCTAATTTAATAAAACCGTATGTTATCGCAAACTTTTTGGGAGCGGTGTGTCACTGACTTTGTGGGTGAGATATGTCGTGTTTCTGAAAACGTATCACGGACTTCTAATTGCCATTTTTGCACGTTCCGCTTTACAAGTGAATTCCATTTGTCTGTAGGGTTACTTCCTGTCCATTGCTTAAAGCTCATTACAGGCCTGGACAGGCCCTGAGGGTTCCAGAAGATTGAGGCTCCCAGATTTCAAGACAATCGGCACACGCAGGTGATGGGTTTGTCAACCGTAAACAACGGCTGCCTTTACCCCAGGAAATATTCCTCGTACTCATTTCTGTTAGAGACTGAGTCAATTCCAGGGCCATAGTGCGGCCGGAAGGATTGTGTCAATGAAAAATTCCAGTGACACCATCGGAAATCGAAACCGCGACCTTCCGGTTTGCAGCGCAGTGCCTCCAGAAACTGCGCCACCAATAGCGTGCCCGTTCTCCCTTGCTCGATGAGAAAAATGTATCTCTGTGCAAAAGTTGTATGTAACCCTCGTCTTTTTTTTAATACGATGCTCCATCAGTGATATTTTTATTTTTATTACAGTGTTGAGGTTTACTAACAAAGCCCTATAAAAAAGAAAAGAACAAATTTTAACAAGCTCATGATTCAGATAAACGTAAAGGTATCCCATTACAAACCTAGACAGGCCCTTAGGGCGTCAGGCGTTTGAGAATCCCAGAATTTTTAGACGGTCCGCATATGAAGGTTGCGATGTTGTCACCCCTACGTTGCGAGGTGTGACAACATTGCCACATTCATATGCCGACTGTCTAGAAATTCTGGGCGTTTAAAACTCCTGGAGCCGCTCTTACCCCTCACAAGGTACTCCTGGTATTCATTTCTGTCAGAGGCTGAGTGGAACTCAGGGCTACAGTGCGGCTGTAAACATTACGTCAAACTCAGACTTGCTGGTTAATTTTAAGGACACTTGATGGCACAACACATTATATGAATCAGCTGCTTTAGCTCCTGGTGTCTGCGGCAGTATTCATTACATTTGAAACATTTAATGGTATACATAAGCCTATCATGTTTAAGAATTTTCTCGTGTCAAAGTTTATGGACAGTACTGCTCTCTGGGACATGATGCCTTGCAGTCTGACAGAAATTTACTAGCTTTCGCATCAAACTACTGCCACATTCTTCAGGATTAAACAGACAGCCTGGCCAATGGAATAGGATATAGACGTTGCGAGAGGACAAGACGAAAAGAATTTGCAACCCAAGGGTTTCGCTTAGTTTAGTCTTCAACGTGGAAGCTGATGGCAGCTCATTCCTTTAGACAAGTGGCAAATTTATACCTCAATAAACGGACTCACATCCTAGAGGGTAGTTTCCTTCAGTGTTCTGTAACGCATGTGCATAAAATGAGTTCATTCTTGTGAGTTCTAGTAAGAATAATTTCATGTAAAAACACCGTAAGTTGCTAAAATACTAAAGGGTCTGGAATACACTATAAGAATAATGAAAGGATGTGATAATAATGACAGGAACAATGGCCTGGGATTGCGGGTTCAAATCCCGCCGGGAGGTATGGATGTCTGTCTGTTGTGTGTTGTCAGGTAGAGGTCTCTGCGTCGGGCCGATCACTCGTTCAGTGGAGTTACACCGAGTGTGGTGTGTCTGAGTGTGATCGTGAAGATTCGATAATGAGGAGGCCCTGGACCACTTAGGGCTGTTGCGCCGTGGAAAGAAAAATTGATCTATGTTTAAACCCGTACCTACGTAGTGAGACGCCAGCAAATAATCGCCTGAACCATGACATGGCCGTCAGTAACATACATTAAATCTTACTGCACCGGAATATTGTGAAACTGAATTTACTTGATTGTGGTGCTGAATATTTTGGAAGGTACGGAAGTTCATTTCTCAGAAGTTACTGTTGACATCTTCGCACTCTTCATAAAATAATTTTCTAATCCTAGCAAAAGGAACACGCCCTTTAATATTAATGAGGTTTATAATCCCTTAAACTTCTTTGTGGACGCAGGGTATAAGCTACAATGCTGCAGGTCAGAGAGAATTAACATCCACTGTGCAGCAAGTGCTTACATCAATGTGACTGGATATTCAGCAAAATATACTCCCTGGCTCGCTGTACTGATATTCTGAACATCGCAACAGAATTTTGTTAAATTTCCCTGCGAATCTGAAGAAAATTTAAGCTACCATATTCGAATGTTTAATATGATAAAAACAGACATATAATTTACAATATCGATTCTTTCATAATACCAAACAATCACAGCTGTATATATTGCATTAAATTTATAAATGTAAGAAAAATAAAATTTGGTCTTATGTTTTTTGCATAAAGTGAGAAACCTCTACATCAGTGGCTTTCAAAATGTGGTCCGCAGACCCGTGTGGGTCAGCGCGGCCTGGCTACTGCGACTTCAAAATATTTTTGTTTTCCCCTTATTAGTTGGAATAAGAACATACTTTACTAAATAGTTTCTATATTTTCCAAAACTTCTTTCGCCGGAACAGTTGTGTGACAGGAAAGAACGTGCTTAGTAGAATATGACGATAATCCTTTGGTTTCCTTTGTTGCTAGATTTATTGCTATTACTGCTATCAAAATGATGCTTAATATAATATATTTTTGAGCCGACTTCAACAAAAAGTGTTGGGGTTTGAGTATGCCAGTTGTTTGTAATTTTGTTACCCTGAGTTGTGCCTTAGAAAAGATTCATCCTTAACGAAACGTATCCGTGTTATATAAGGACTCAGTGCTTACCGCTCAGTAAACTCTCAACTTCGGTTATAAAAACCGATCTGTTAATGATGTATAAAGTAAAATTTACTGTTTCTTCTGAGAGCCATACAAAAACCATAAATTCAATGTAATCAGCATGCAGATTTTTGAATGTTAAACCTGGTGTTACGTAAAGTAACGGACAGACATTACAAGGTTAAGGGTCTCGCAGGATAATTGAGAACTTCAAACGGGTCGAGTGCGCCAGAAAAGCTGAGAAATACAGCTGTAAATAAGAAGACAAAATAATCTCATGTTACCGAATTTATACTTAAGTTTTGAACTAAAATGAAAATGGAAGCAACTAGTTCCTCCGTAGTGCAGCAAACCACATAAAAGATTGCACGGTATAATAAGAAAACCATAACACTAATTTTCCTATCATGAAATCACAAACCGCCCTTATGCCGATAGCCCATGTTTTCTAATTTAATAACTGTGTCTCCTGACAGTAAAATAGGTAAGGTTTTTTTCGGTTCTCGAAGAATTTGTGCGGCGGAAGAGTGGAGCGTTAAGGGCTGAAATATAAGTGAATGGAAATAATGCGTTGCCCTTAGGGTTTATAATGCAATTACCCGATATTAAACACTATTTGAACTACAAAAAAATCTTTATAGATGTTTCTGTCTAAAAAGACCATCATCAGGCCACCATTACAAAAGCCTTAAAATAAGGTGAAATACAGTGCAAATTGTACTTGTTGTGTGGGATCCTACATGACTTAGAAACGCAAAATTATTTGAATATTGTCAGACGTTCTTAAATATTTAGTTAATTTTACAAAAAAAAAATAAAATTTATATTAGTTCAGAAATAAACATGTTAGGTGCTGCCGGCAATGAAAGTATTATTATTTGTAACGCAATTTTTTATGTGCATGTGTGAGCAGTGGGCGAAAAATTAAACAGGGGAAACAATGTTGAAAGCTATAGTGATATATCGGCATGAAGCATGATGCATGATTTGGAATGATAAACTTGTGTTTAATATGTGGGGGAAAGAGTTTGCAACAAGTTCGTGGACCGGTAACTGAGAGGGATATTTAAAAAAATAGAAATAACGGGGGGAGGAATTATATAAAACCCGCGACCCAGAAAGAGAAATTAAAACGGTAATAAGGAATGGTTGAGAAATTTTATGATATTGGGTAAAAATGATGGATAAAATTATTTTTCAGTATCAGGAACGACAGAAAGAAATAGGGATGTTTAATACAGTGAGGCGAATTCAGTCAAAAAACACAACTATAAAATATGGCTAATTGATGGTGTTTATTAGCACCATTATTTAACCATCATTTAGCCATATTTTATACTTGAGCTTTTTGACCGAATTCACCTCACCATATAGTTTAAACGCACAACGGGGATGGCACACCTCATAAAGGGATATTTCATTTACCTCTATTTCACACAGATTTTATTTATCTCCATTTATATCTTTATTTTAGCGCTTTAAATATTTTGTAGCCCCTGTTTTTGTTTACCTTCTTTTATTGTATTTCCTATTATATACGCATGTAATACAGTCTGCAGTTGTAATCCTCCGCATTACCGCGGGACCAGATAATTAAAATTAAGAAGTGCAAAATACCGAAAACCCTGAAGCATAATGTATTTTTTTTATTTTGCTGTCCAAGCTAACTTTGTTTTGCTCAAACTTCTGTTCCCGAGACAATTTATGCGGCTACTGGGATACTTATTAAACTCACAGAATTCTTTTACTCGTCATAATTTTATTCCAAACTCCTTCCCTTTTTAATTATCCTACGTCCTTAAAGGGTGATATAATATAATTTACTTTTTTACTGGCATGAAATAAGAAAACTTGAGACTCAATTACAGCCCTCGGTAGAAAAGGATACGGAAAAAGAATGCAGGGTGCTTTATGTTTAATTACATTAAAGCAGCCACTTCGTCTTCCAATTCTTGCTAAAATGAGGTTCTTTCCAAAATTTATTTTCAACCACAATCAATTTATGCCTTTAAAAAATATTATTTCTTGAACAGCCAGGAGTTCAATTCTAAACAAATATTACGCAAGTCATTACGAAATCTGAAGGTTTAGGGTCGATTTCAATGGACATATCCAAACCACAGCCTCCTAAATTATTTATTTGTAATTAGTTCTAATATTCTCCTCCAAAGTACTCCGAGATTTCCTAAATTTCTGCTTCTGGAAGGTTAAATAAAAAGTCACATTTCTCATATATTTCGTGTGTGATACGTTCCCCTGCACCGACTCGTACTCTTTAACTTTATTACACAAGAAATATTTCGGTTTAAATTTTAAAAAAAATATCCTACTTATTTACATTTATTTATTCTCCTATCGCTTGCTTTCAGGTCCGGAGCTTCTCCTCAGCACACTGTTCCCAAATACCATTAAGCTGTGGCATCGATACGAAAAATTATAGCGTAAAATAAGCAAGAAGACTTTGTAATATCCTCAGTCACCAAAATACCGAGTCTCACTTCACAGTTCCTTCATGGCTCATTTTTTATCTATGTAAGTGACCTACATAAAGCGACACTTCAGCAGACACGTTGCTTCACATCTGCGAACCATTTAATATTCTGTATCGAGACACAGCACAGTATAATATGATGGATATAAGGTTTTACTTCGGTATAAATTGGTTTTATTTTCAATCAAAATTTATTGGTACGTGTAAGCTTGATCCGATTAAAAGCGGCTTAAACCTTTAATTAACTCGCTGCAGGAAGAACGGATGACTGATTGCAAGGTAACAAACATATCGGTCGACACGTGAAAAATTGTAAATACGGTATCGGCCTATTCTGTGGCATTAATATATAAATGTATAGCTTATTAGTTGCCATGCTTTTCACAACCTAACTTACTGTAGAGCGTTATTTGTGGGTGTACATGAGTTTAATGCTGGTACACAGTGACACTTCTCATAACGTATCTAACAATTGTTATATTAATACTGCACGCAATCCTTGGCACAAGATAAAGAGAAATATAACAAGACATTGATGCTGAACACTGTACAAGATTTTGTTACCTAACGGTAATGAGAAAAATCGCTGTTTTTCTCGGTCTTCAAATATAATTCATTTAGTTTCATGTACAAGCGGAGTCAGTAATATCAACTGCGTAGCATTAAGCGTCACAAAATATTTCGATAGCGTCAATTATTGTCTATTTAAATACAAACATTAAATGCCTGTTTCAAAATAAACCTATCGAATGCTGTTCCTTTATTTTGTTAGTTGGTCTTTTCAAAGAGTCGCCCACAATTTTCATAAGAAGAAGCTTGCTTGCGATATGAAGGTTTTGCAGTCGTTACGTGCAAACATTTTGCTTTATCCATTACTGTCGCCTATTTTCACGTGCACAAATAAATTACTCACATTCTGTTGTCTAAGTCAGCTTAGAGCATCTGACGCTAATCACAGGGCAGTGACAGTCTGTGTGAGTTCTGCCAAGTTATGCTCTTCTTTCTCGCCACTTGACAACAATCTGGATCGGAAGGTGGATAGGACTGAAGACATGGCGACAAACAGGCACTTACGGTACCGAATATTGTCATTAACCTTGCTGACCACAGCTGGTCAGTGTGCAGAACTCTTCCTGCTCAAGTCAAAGCAGTATTGTTCTGGACTGAATGCAGTCTTTTCGAATTACTAATTACGCTCAAGCACTTCACATAGTACTACGACTAAAAAAACAGAAATATATGTAGAGCACATGTCATAGTAAGTTTTACGATAACAGCACTTCAGTTTAAAAGTTACTACTATTAGAACCCTTGTTAATTTCTGAAGTTAGGATGTTATTCAGACTAGTGACTAATTTAAAGGCTAAACAGTTGATAAGTCGTTTATCGGTTACCAGCAGTGGAAAGAGATTTTTTTTCAAAACCTTCAAGCCTCATTTAGGACCCCTCCCACTTTCTTACCTAATGGGTGCTGAGGAACACACGTGCGCAGCAGAGTGAGCAAATAGCAGGATTGGAAAAAGCCGCATTACGAATAACTTAATAATTCGTACTTCTCAAGAAATATTTTAGGACGATAAAATCAGTTTGCATGTGAAGGTCGGCAGATGTGGCATATGTAGGGAGGGAGAGGCAACTGAAGTACATGCATGACTTTGATGATGCAAACTGAAGGAATGATCCACATGTGAGACATAGAAATGTAGGGCAGTATAATATTGAAATGGATAATAAAGAAATAGAATAGCAAGTCGTGGACTAAATTAATTCGTCTCAAAATAAGGGCAAGTGATGGGCTTCTGTGAAGGCGGTAATGAAATTATGGTCGCATAAAATGCGGAGAGGTTCATAGTTGTCTGAAACTTTTAGAATCTCAAGACGGGGTCTGCTGCATATAGTCAGATAGTTAGTTAGTTAGGTAGGTAGATAGGTAGGTCGGTAGGTAGTGTTAGACACATTTAACTTTAAAAACAAACAAGACGCGTCCCTACAAGTTCACTCTATTAGATCACGTATTTAAAATGCAAATGCAGCAGTTCTGAAATGAAGTTTGTACAGAATATGTATCCATTCATTAACAAATTAAAATTCATTTTCACCGTCCTATATTTTGTATGTACCTTCATAGTGAAGTAGCTGCTTCTTTCCATTCCTGCGCTCTTCTGCTAAAGCAAATCCTTCGTGTATTGCGGAGTAGCGTAGTTCAGGTGCAATCTCCTTAGTCCAAACATTGCTTTACATTAATTATACGTGATGCCTTTACAGCACATTTTGATATGAATGTGGTCACTACATTCTACAAATATCGCAGTGCAAAACGAAACAATGTAATTAAAGAAACTGGATAGTTTGCTGCTCAACTTGCATGAGGTGTTGAACAGTCTTACTGGCAACATATCTGGATTATAACGAATATTTTACCTTAAAACTTCGCAGAACTTACGTCTGTATTGATGCGTGTGCGCTGGGTGATGATGGCGTGAGTGATAGTAAGGCAAATCGACAAAGAAGCCAGGCTAAGATTTGATTAACAAACTGATTTTATGACTAAAACCTCTCCAGGAACGTAACCAGAAGCAAATTCTAAACAGCACAGACATCCTGAATTAAAAGAAGATCCAGTAAAATATAAATCCAATACTGATTTTCAGAACCCTATTACCCTAACGTTTAAACTAATGCTTGACTCCCACATACATCCCTGTAATTAGAATATTTGTTTATGAACAGAATCCCCTTTCTATGGATTGTATGGATGTGTTAGACACAATACAGTTTAAAATAATGAAAATTTTTAAATGTTCATAATTTTCCTAATCACTGATGGTAAGATGCAATCCTAAGTACGAAATCATTTAAGATTAAAAACGTACCTGAATTAGAAGAGCATAAAAATGCAAAGAATGGCAGAATGAAACCCTGACACTGATTAACGAAGACAAAAATTATTATCGACAAATCCCGAAAATCAGCAGCAAATTTTCCGACCCATATATGATAGGTGCAATGCTCAAAATATCATCCACAGAAACCAGATTTCAGAATTATGAAAATTACAACTGAAAAATGGAATCAAACCGTTATCTGGCTTCCCGCCATTCTTCATGGATATTTTATGTTCCCGTAACTACGTAAGTCCTGCAAATGAAACTTGATTGTACTTAGCACCTGCGTTCTTATCGTTACTAGCTTGACGATGAAGTAGTTGAGCTTTTGCAGCAGAAAAACATAAACAGAAGATAACACAGAAATAATGCATCTGTAGCACAGATCCTTGATTCAGTGCCAACTTATATACGGTGTGCTAGAACTACCGTAACAGTGGCAGCAAATAACAAACTGAAGTTGTTGCAAGTTACTGCATAAAGGATTTCAGAATATCATTCCAGCATTGCCAGCCTCTCATGCAAACTTGAAAATACGAGTTTGATATGCCTTCGAGCTACTGGATTCAAGATTATACTCTCAGGAGCTCTACACTCCAAATACACTGGAATTTAATTGGTATATCAAAATTATTTGTGCACGAGATAACACGATATGAAAGGAAGGTACTTCAGTGAATGTAAAAGGCTCCTTACAAGTCAATATTCGTAATATACTCCCTGTAATTTGTATTTAGGAAGAATAGATTTTAATATACCGATATAATCTCATAGTAAAACTTCCACTAATTTTCAGGAATGTATTTTTGGCACACCAAGAATTTCTCCGAAGAAATATGAACATCAGTTTTATCAATTATAACAAGAATATTTTCCCTAAATAAAATTCGCTAAACATTTGCTAATATAGTGCTCAGATTACTGAATAAAGAGCCAATGCCATTACCGACACAAAGATACTAGAATTCCAGTTCGGATTTAGAAGGACAATTAATGCTTCTTCCTAGAGCTAACCTACAGATTGACATGAAATTCGTAATAAAAATTTTGCGTCCGAAAAGGGACAAATGCCTTATTTCAAAGTACAACTCCTTTCATCTTGAATTAGCATTAAAATGTGTTCGAACATATTACACGCCAAGAAAACATTTACTAAACTTATGGCTTAACACAAACCTCAACATCGCCTGAATCATCTAATGACAGATTGTGCATATTGGTGTCGATGTGGCGCAGCTTCTGCATGCGTGGATATTTTATTGTAGTGTTATGTAGTTTGCGTAGATTCTTAGAACTTTGAGGTCGCTCCCGGATAAAGAAGTAGCCACTTTTTAGCCTTCTGCCGAGATAATAGAGAAATCCTTTAGTCTGTATTGTAAAACCGCGTAGTAATTTAGAGGTTGGGAAAAAGTGCAACATTTAGAGGGTTCAGGCAGGAAACGTTGGAAATCGACTTCCATCTAGACCGAGGTTGTAGTGCTTAGTCCAGTTTTAGGTTCTCTGTCATGTATGAGTGGAGGCTAAAGAAACAGTTGATTATCTATTATGTTGTACACGAGGTTTGCTGTGGTTATCGGAATTATGGATTTAAAAATAGCGTGTTTGTCCCAAGAATAAACAAACTAACCAAAAGAGCTGTAAATTGTGCACAAATATTATGTCGCGACTTTCCAAGATGGGCAAGAGGCGTGTGTGTGCCTGTTTATGTGTATACATGCAGGAGTAATAACTTTTCCTCTACGCTCAATTCACTGTTTCAATATAGTGTTTTCTTCACACGCACAGTTTCAAAAGTCTTTGATGTTCTGAAACGTAATGAAAAATAAAAGCAAACAGACAATTCTACTTTCAGTAAAATAAAATTCAACAATAAATTCACCGATAAAACGAGTGTAGGTCCTGTACAAGAATTATGTAAGGGTGAACAGCAGAGAAATGTGTAGTTGAAAAGAAAAGTTGCTCAAAAACGAATATCATCCGAAGAATGAAATAAATGCTATCTTAACACCGAGAAAGGATCTGATACACATTTGATAATACATATAAATTTAAAAATATTGTGTTTGGCTGCAGTTTACCATTGACAATTTTGTCTTTTCCAAAGGTAATAACTACATAAGGTCATAGCAGTTACAACACAACTATATTATCAGCTGTATATAACTTACCAACATCAACTACATGTTTAGGCCAATGCTGCTGTGGCCATCATCAGGTTGGATACAATTTATCAGAGAAGCTGTATAGATATGACACAACACAGCACAATTATTAGTATTAGTGTAGGTAAGGGGAAAAGAGAATTCATTTTACACAAAGTCGGTGCGCGTGTGTGCAGATGGTAAAGAACCATGCATGTAACATGTGTTATTCTGTTTGTCTATGAAAATGTAGTGTACGTGCCGAGTCGGTTCATGCCCCGTGGGTTGCGGCAGGCCTGGACCGATGTTTGGTCCTGTGGTGTAGGATTTTCTTGCCTGTGGTGGGGCCTGAGTGTCACACCGGTCTGGTGTCTACACAGCCACGGCAGCACTGTGACACTCGGCCCCCACCACAGGCAAGAAAATACTGCACCACAGGACCAAACACCGGTCCAGGCCTGCCGCAAGCCACGGGGCATGAACCTACTCGGTGACCGGGTGAAAATGTAGCTTTGTTATAGAGACTCACTGCATGCTGCAACCTACGAGGTTCTAACCCCAGTGTGGGCAAGATTTTCCGTATCGGGACAGCAGGGACCCGAGACACACCCAGCCTCCTGTACAATGGACACCATGTCTCATTCCCGGGAGTAAAGTGACCGGACAGTGGCGTTGACCACCCAGCCTTACCTAACGTCGAGGCTAAAAAGTTCCAAGTTTTACCGCTACTTTCCTTCCGCGTCTTCATGAAGTGTTGCGAAGTGAGCTCTGCCCCTACATTTACTACTTGCTCTGACACTAAAAGAACCTGCGATGAAGTTATGTAGAATGCATATATGATATTTGTATGAGTCTCAGAACGAACATTACAACATAGCTGTATAATATATTATGCACCGTCAATACACAACATATATCAAGAAAGATGCAATAATTACAATTAGGTTATATTTGGCCACATGTTTCGGCCATGACCGGCCATCTTCAGGCCAACAAAAGAACAACAATTAAGGTAGAGTAAAATTATTACTCAATGGGGTCCCATTTCGTTCACATTAAACCTTGATAAAATATTAAAATTCTTACTTAAAATTAAAACAGTGGAATAGTGTGGTAAAATGGTAAAACTAAACCTTCTTGCACTGTATTCAGGCCTCACAATGGTTCATACACTAATAGTATTTTGTATATGTCAACAACAACAAAAATTACAACATAGTCTTATCTCCATAAACAGAATTAACCGATTGGTTGCTTAATGGACGAGCAAGTACTTTTTTTGAATATAATTACATAACTAAAAGAATTTCAGTGTAAAATATTAATTACTATTGACTATGAACACCGCCAACGTAAAATTTAATTTCATTTTGTTGCGGTGAACACTCCAATTTGGGTCTAAGTCGCCTCATTATTGGGGTTCCTAGATCACACACAATTGGGCCCACACGGCCGGTAGGACTCCTCTGAACGAATGATAAGCTTCTCCCAGAGTCCGTTATCTACACAATGCATAACAAACGCATAAGAAGAACATCTAATGACCTCAGCATGTTTAGAACCCGCAATCCCAAAAAATGAGCGGTCGCACACCTCAGCTTTATACGTGACGGCCACCGGGATTCGCGCTAACTTGTCATAGCAAACGCACATCAAAATCTTGCAAGTAAATTATAGATGACTTTGTAGGAAAAATTATAAACTCTAAAGGGTATAATTTAATTGGTGTAATTAGCTGTTACTGAGCAAGAACATACTTTAATATGAATAAAAATCCAACAGATGCAACAGTATGCAGATATTTATTTATTGCAAAACTACTCTACATGTCCCGATCAGACCACGTTGGAGGGGAGTAGCGGTACAAGTAGTATGACCTGTACCGGAGGCTGCGGGTACGGTTTTTAATACTCCCGATGATGGGTGCTGTGACACCCGAAACATGTAGAGTAGTTTTGCAATAAATAAATATCTGCATACTGTTGCATCTGTTGGATTTTTATTCACATTGAATTAAGATGCACGGAACCA
>Ga0123357_10004832_pt1 | contig 15955 bp, 7 predicted proteins | sample TergutEmb28metaG_FD_89873 | JGI IMG/M metagenome (GOLD analysis project Ga0123357, IMG submission 89873) | Embiratermes neotenicus P4 segment gut microbial communities from Petit-Saut dam, French Guiana - Emb289 P4 | ecosystem: Host-associated > Arthropoda: Insects > Digestive system > Gut ... | reverse complement strand
CGACTGTACAACAATTCACACGACTGTACAACAATTCACACGACTGTACAACAATTCACACGACTGTACAACAATTCACACAACTGTACAACAATTCACACGACTGTACAACAATTCACACAACTGTACAACAATTCAATTTCGCAACAAACTGGGACGAGCGAGCAGATTTTTTTTTAATTCTGCTATCCTAAATTTTCACATTATGCTGCAGGGAAATAAATATGTTGTGGAATTTCTAATAATATAACAAACCGGCAGGATGCACTTTGTCAATCGACAGAGTTAAAGAAGACTGTAGGGGGAAAATCGAAACTTACCTGAGGTAAAACGGGACGTCTAAGTAGTTCAGACCTCTGTAGTGTGAAAAACGGCCTATTATGTTCTGATGCCGGAAGCTCTGTTCGGTCTGTTTCCATTGTGCTTTGTGTGCAGTCAAACCTACAAATATAATGCACTTAGCTGACAAAGCAGTAACAGCCTTTAATAATTAACAAAAATTTGAAGCCCATTAGCAATTCACGTACTGCCTCTAAATATAGGTTAATTTTATGTCACAAAAATAACTATATTCGGGGTTAAGTGCCGCTCAACGGAAGAACCGCTTTCAGTGTCCGGTATTTTAAGGTACCGCTCAACTGTACAACCGCTCTCACTGTCCGGGATGTTAAGGTGCCGCTCTACTGTAAAAACGCTCTCAATTTCCGGTATGTTAAGGTGCTGCTCAACTGTACAAACGCTCTCGCTGTCCGGTAAGTTAAGGTGCCGCTCAACTGTACAACCGTTCTCAATTTCTGGTATGTTAAGGTGCCGCTCAACTGTACAAACGCTCTCGCTGTCCGGTATGTTAAGGTGCCGCTCAACTGTACAACCGTTCTCAATTTCCGGTACGTTAAGGTGCCGCTGAACTGTACAAACGCTTTCGCTGTCCGGTATGTTAAGGTGCCGCTCAACCGTACAACCGCTCTCACCCTCCGGTACGTTACAGTGGTAGAGTGATTAATTGACAGAAGGAAACAATTTAGCCCTAAATTGCAGTAAAAATTACGATAAATGTTTTAACTGTAATAAATAGATTAATCTATCTACAAATAAATAAAATATAAAAACACGATTGATTTGTGAAAAATAATTATCAGTAAATATCGATACGATAAATTTATATCATGTTCTTTTGCGTACAGATAATCATTATACCTTTCGTAATATTACAAATGTATGTATAGAAGTGTCAAGTAGATTTCGTTACAGATTCAATTCTATGAGTATATTTGCATTGCGGGAGCATAAAACTTGGTCCCGAATAGTTATCCAATATATTTAATAACAGTGTGTGTAGATAATCACTTTAGAAACAACGAATCAATTTCCGAAGGCTTTAAAACGTGCTGTTAATTTTTTTTAGTGCTATACACTTAATGTTGTAATAATTAACATCATAAAGGAAGGGCAATTTGCAGCTCAGTGTTAAGAAAACTTTGTGCAGTTAGCAGAGGGATTCACATTTTAGTATTGGGCAAATTTTGAATTATATATTTTGCAAAATCACATTTTCTCTCCAATTTAACCACTGTTTACTACCACAAAGAACGATATAGATTCAGTTCAACAGAGTGAACGTAAAAGTAAGCAAAATTCCACCAACGGTGAGATTTATGTATTTCATATATGTACCGTGCATCTTGTACAGTTTATTTTCCAGACCAACCAAAACACTATATATATATGCATATATTAACAATGTTGTTATGCCCTATGCACTGATACACGTTTCAATGCACCCTCACAATATTAAGGCAGTCTTATTCTTCAGTTTTGCTGTATTTAAAATATCATTAGATTTTATTTATAACTTTAAAAATTTCGAAGGATAAAACATCCTCCAGACTATGTGGGTGCATGGAAACGTTTAGCAGAATTTATTATACATAAAATATTGTTCAAATTAATATATATGTTATGAATTGGTTGAAATGGATAAAAAATCTAAGTTTACAAAACTTTCCAGAAAGGAATTAGTGAATTTCCCGTCAGACCGCGGTTAACCTTTTGGCGCCGGAATTATTTTTTTTAAATTTAGCACACCCTTATCTATAAAATGTGAATAATACAGGAACCAAATATGTTAGATTTATGAAACAAACTGCATTTTAAAGAGGAAGAAACGGAGAATATATACCATTTTTAAAATATTCAGTACCTATATTTGTTGAATAAATATATAAAAAGCAACGTTTAGAGGTTAGCGGTGCGGTGCGACTACTATAGTCGTCGTTAGGCGTCTAAGGGTTAAAGTAGGTGATTATAAACAGACGGTCACAGTCGCCTGTTGCCACACTGTGTGGCCAATATAAATACCCAGAAAAGCGAGAAAAATCTTTCTGTACTAGGTGGGTGGAGCGCTAAATTTAAATATTAAATGTGTGATACGGTAGGCGGACATAAATTCCTTTGCTGTGAATTAGTGGGGAGGATCGTTGCAACAAAACATTGTGATTTTGAGTAACTGGCATTTAAGTGTTTATTGTGTTCTGTAATCAGTGGCCTGTGAAACGGCAGACATTAAAAGAAAAGTTAATTTGTTTTATGATTCGTTTCAACTTTTAAAATCAAACTGAAAAGTTGTGAAATACCTAGAAAACCACTCTATATGTCTCTGTGAGTAAAGAACGTACAGCAAAATTTCAAAAGTTCCATATTTCTGTTGAGAATTTTGAAATTCCCGATCTCTTCCCGTCGAGTACGACTGAAGTAAGTATCGGAAAATTGGGTTAGATATTTCAAGAGCACATTTACCTTAAGAACATCGATATTTGTAAAACCTGAGGCATAACGAACAATACATATTGAGGCATTTAGCCCAGTATATATACGCGAGAATCACGGCAGTGGAATTTGCAAGGTGAGTGTTCATTCACACGCAGAAATATGACAATTTTTTTGAAGCGAAACTATGAAGAGAATTTAGAAAAACAGAATATTCATTTGTAATGGCTTTCAGCTTGAAACAAAGATAAAACACTATTGTGGAGATTTAAAAGGAAACGCATTCGATGCAATTAGCGTCACGAAAAAGTAAAGTTTCGGAGTTGTTTCCGGCAGCGGAAAAGTCGTTGGACCAAATGTGTGATGTCTTTATGGGACCGCTGATATATGGAACTGCAACTGAGCGAAGAATAGAAGTGTTAAATTGCCAATGTATGATGTCCATATGCGACCGCTGTATTAGCGAAATGTAAATGAGTGAAGGTTAAAGGATTAAATTGCCAAATGTATGATGACTTTATGGGACCGCTGTAAAAGCGAACTATAACCGAGTGAAGACTAAATGTAATAAAATGCAAATTTGATGATGTCCTTATGGGACCGCTGTAATAGCGAACTGTAACTGAGTGAAGACTAAATGTATTAAATTGCTAAATGTATGATGTCCATATGGGACCGCTGTAATAGCGAACTGTAACTGAGTGAAGACTAAATGTATTAAATTGCTAAATGTATGATGTCCATATGGGACCGCTGTAATATCGAATTGTAACTGAGTGAAGATTAAAGTATTAAATTGCTAAATGTATGATGTCCATATGGGACCGCTGTAATATCGAATTGTAACTGAGTGAAGATTAAAGTATTAAATTGCTAAATGTTTGATGTCTTTAAGGGACCGCTGTAATAGCGAACTGTAACTGATAGAAGAATAAAAGTATTAAATTGCCAAATGTATGATTTCTTTATGGGACCGTTGTAATAGCGAAATGTAACTGAGTGAAAACTAAAGTAATAAATTGCAAAAGTATGAAGTATTTATGGGAACGCTGTAGTAGTGAACTGTAACTGAGTGAAGACTAAAATACTAAATTGCCAATTGAATGTTGTCCTTAAGAGACGGCTGTAATAGCGAACAATGAGAGAAGACTAAAGGTATTAAAATGCCAAATTATTATGTCCATATTGGATTGCTGAATTAGTGAACTGTAACTGAGGGAAGACTAAAGTTATTAAATTGCAAATATTATAGCATATTAATGGGACCGCTGTAATTACGAACTCTAACTGAGAGAAACCTAATATTATTAAATTGCAAAATGCACGATTTCCTAATGTGAACGCTGTAATAGTGAACTGTAACTGAGTGAAGACTAAAAGTATATAATTGCCAAATTTATGATTTCTTTATGCGACCGCTCTATTAGAGAACTGTAACTGAGTGAAGACTAAACTTTTTAAAATGCCAAACATACGATTTACTTTTGTAAACGCTGTAATAGTGAATTGTAACTGAGTGAAGAATAAAATTATTAAAATGCCAAATGTATGATATCTATATGGGACCGCTCAATTAGCTAACCCTAACTGGGTGAAAATCAAAAGTATTAAATAGCCAAATATAAGACGTCTTTATGGGACAGCTGAATTAAAGAATTGTAAATGAGTGAAGACTAAAATATTAAATTGCAAAATATATGATTTCCTTATGGGACAGCTTTAAAGGCGAACTGTAACTGAGTGAAAACTAAAAGGATTAAATTGCTAAATGTATGATATCATTATGGGAAACCTGTAATAGCGAACTGTATCTGAGAGAAGAATAAAATATGAAATTGTCAGATATATGTTGTCGTTATGGAAACACTGTATTAGCGAACTGTACCTGAGTGGAGAATAAAATGATTAAATTGCCAAATTAATGATGTCCTTTTGGGACCGCTGTAATAGCGAAATTGAACCGAGTGAAGACTAAAGATATTAAAATGCCAAATTTATGATAGCCATATTGGACCGCAGAATTAGCGAAATGTAAATGAGTGAAGACTTAAAGTAGTAAATTGCCAAATATACGATGTGCTCATATGGCCGCTGTAAGAGCGAACTCTGAGAATAGATTAAATTATTGAAATGCCAAATGCATAATATCCATATTTAACCACTGCATTAGCGATCCGTAACTGAGTGAAGAATAAAAGTATTAAAGTGCAAAATTTATGATTTCCTTACGGGACCTTTTTAATAGCGAACTGTAACTGAGTGAAGATTAAAATTATTAAAATGCCTAATTTATGATGTCCATATTGGACCGCTGAACTAGCGAAATGTAACTGAATGAAGACAAAACGAATTAAATTGCCAAGTCCATGATGTCCTTAAGGAAACGTTGTAATAACGGACTGTAACTTAGTGATGACTAAAATTATTAAATGCCAAATTTATGATGTCCATATTGGACCGCTGAATTAGCGAAATTTAACTGAGTGGAGACTAAAAGTATTAAATTGGTAAATGTGTGATTTTCTTATTGGACCGTTTTATTAGCGAACTGTAACTGAGTGAAGACTAAGAGTGTTAAATTGCTAAGTGTATGATTTCCTTATTGGACCGATGTAATAGCGAACTCTAAATGAGTGAAGCCAAATAGTATTAAAATGCCAAATTTATGATGTCAAAATTGGAACGTTGAATTAGCGAAATATAACTGAGAGAAAAATAAAAGTATTAAATTGATAAACGTATGATGTCCTTATGAGACCCCTGTAATAGCGAACCGTAACTGAGTGAAGTCCAAAAGTATTAAATTGCCAAGTGTATGATGTCCTTATGAGACCGCTGTAATAGCGAAATGTAACTGAGTGAAGAATAAAATTTTTAAATTGCCAAATTTGTGATATCGTTATGGGATCTCTGTAATATCGAACTGATCCTGAGTGAAGATTAAATGTGTTAAGTTGCCAAATGTATTCTTTCCAAATTGGACCGCTGTAATAGCGAACTGTATCTGAGTGAATACTTAAAGTATTAAATTGCCAAATGTATGATGTCCATATGGGACCGTTGTAATAGCGAACTCTGAGTGAATACTAAAAGTTTTAATTGCTTAATGTAAAATATCTTTATGGGCCTGCTGTATTAGCGAAGTGTAACTGAGTGAAGACTAAAAGTATTAAATTGCTAAATATACGATATCCTTATGGGACCGCTGTAATAGCGAACTGTAATTTAGTGAAGACTAAAAGTACTAAATTGTCGAATGTATGATGTCCATATGGGACTACTGTAATAGCGAAATGTAACTTAATGTAGAATAAAGAATTAAATTGACAAATGTATGATGTCCTTATGGGACCGCTGTGATAGCGAACTGTAACTGAGTGTAAACTAAAAGCATTAAATTGCCAAATGTATGATATCCATATTGGACCCCTGTAATAGCGAACTGTACCTGAGTGTAGACTAAAACTTTTAAATTGCAAAATGTATGATTTCCTTATGGGACTGCTGTAATTGCGAACTGTAACTGAGTGAAGACTAAACGTTTTAAATTGCCAAGTGTTTGATGTCCTTATAGGACCACTTTACTAGCGAACTCTAACTAAGGGAAGACTAAAACTATTAAATTGCTAATTGTATGATATCCTTATTGGACCGCTGTAATAGCGAAACCTAACTGAGTGAAGACTAAATGTATTAAATTGCCAAATGTATGATTTCCTTATGGGACCGCTCTAACAACGAAATCTGACTGAAAACTAAAATTATTAAATTACCGTAAATGATGTCTTTATGGGACCGCTCTAGTAGCGAACTCTTACTGAATACAAACAAAAGTTTTAATTTGCCCCATTGCGAAATTTTCTGAATCGTTCCTCTTTATTAATTATCTGGAAGTTGCTGTATATCGTTTAGGAATTTCGTAATTGGATAAATTTAAAAATCGATATAAACATAGAGAATTGCGAACTCTCTTTTTTTTGTTGTAGAATTCTAGATTTCAGAAAAGTGTTTCCCTTTGTGTTTTCGCCTATTCATCATTCATAGGCACAAAGTTCTTCTGCCAAGAAAGACTTGTTTTTTCAGCCAGGAAGCCGATATATTTATAACGTAATACTGAGCAACGTTCCGCTTTTTACATTCGTTATTATTCTCCGAAGTTAGTACCACGCAATCCGATTGGGTCAAAAACTTTGTTTCTGGCTACAACTTTACATGTAAAACAGAATGTCATTGACGTTATTAAAAACTGACATTAGGCTATATTTGTTTCAAAATTTAATATATACACGTGTAATTGTTTTGTACGTGTTAAATGTATCTTTCTTACAAAATCTCAAATTTTATCCACGTCGGAAAGCTCCGTAAATACTGATTTAAAAACTATATTTTGTACACAATTCGAAAGCATCTCTATAACCTATCAAATTACGATATTTCATTTTCCTAGAATTTAACAATAATTATTCAATATTATGAATATACTAATTTAACAATAAAATCCGTTTGTGAATCGGATTGCTATTTAGGGTTACTTGTCTTTATTTTCCACAACCAAGTACAGTGTATTTGTCATAAAGGAAGATATAGCTCAATGCGCAGAAACATTATGGCGAAAGGAACACTTCGTCGTTAGATTAGTACGTCATAACACAATAGATCTAAATGTACAGTGTAATTTAAATTGATTTTATGTAGTTTGTCGTATTTCTTGTGATTGTCTCGCAAACAAAAATAATTTGATAAAATAATTCGTAAGAAATAAATAATGTTTATTTTCCCTTCAATTTTTACGAAATGATTCTGAATACCAGAAGAACACAGCAAATGATTATAGTCAAATACACCCGCCTTTTTGCATAGCGCATGTAAATTTGTGCTCTTTTAAACAAACTTTTACCTCTTCGACACAGTTCTGGTAAACATTCTCAGTAAGCAAAGTTACTATAATTCTCCCTGTAAGAGTTGACTTGTTTCACGCGGACGAACGGATTGACTGACTTGACGAAATTAACAGCCGTTTTTCTCTTCCCTACAAAAGCAAATAAAATACAATGAGAATAATGATAAAACCAGGGAACTAAGACCAAGATATGTAGTGAATAAAGAACGACCTGATACTGAAAATACATGAAATAAAAATAAAATACGAGGATGAAATGAACAAGCAACAAATTTATTTACCATATCTTTACATGAGGTAACGGAACATTTGAGTTATCAAAAGAAATTTATATATGTTTTTGTGATAATACTTAATTCAATTCACAAGATGTTACTATTTACTGGCTCGGTTTGAATTTTGGAATTTCAATACGTAACAAAATAAATAAGTAAATTTTTCAGAACTCCAAAAACAATGTTTTTAAGTTAACAGTCTGGGAACATGCGAGGTAGCTATGGCCTGAACCTTACACTTCATTGGTGCTGAAAAATGTAGTCAATATTGGTAATCAAATGTGATATATTTGTATTATTTCTTGAAATTGTCTTCTGTTGACTGAATAAAGGCTGTGTCATAGTTGTGTAGGGAGGGTCACTCAAATGTACGAAACGTTTGTGAAAGTTCCGCTTCATCTATGTCAAAATGCGGAACTGGACTCCCGCCGATGCCATGCGAGTAATAATTTATCAGCATTTATCCCCCGGTTTCTGACAACCTAAGGTAAAACAGTATATATTTGTACAAAACACACATCAGTTTAAAAGAGTGTTTTGTATCTCATTCAAATGTTCTCTTGTGGAAATAATAATATTTCCCTGTGTGTTGTATTTTAAATATTTCTTGAAGTGAGAACAATGGAAAATGATTAAATTCTGGAGCTGTAAGTGTTTTGACATTTTGTAGCAAAGAAATGAAATGTATCGACAAACTTCTTAACGCACTAATGTCGAAATAACACACAGAACTGCTAATATAATAACGTAAATCTTGGCATACAAAGCATCATCAAGATCGGTAAATTTAACAGGTGTGGTTTTTAGCAGGTCAATTGTACATACTGCGGGAGGACATAATGAAAGTCTTCCGTCTTTCGAATATCGAAATTCACATTCAAAATTGTAAAACACTTACATGATGCTGGACATTCATTTGGACCTATGCACAATATCACGGAAAACATGTGTTATAAGGAACTCAAATATTCAGCGCAGTAGTGGCTTCCAAACATTCTGAGTTAGCGGAGCGGTGGGAAATACTGAAATTGTCATCTTTCAAGCTAGGAATCTTCTGCTACTGCTCAGGGTACGGACATACTTAAGTACTTGCGAAAAGAATTAAATATATCTGCAACAAGCGAGTTAAGATGTTCAATGGAATTTTACTGTGATGGCGGGCAGTTACTGTGATGGCGGACAGTTACTGTGATGGCGGGCAGTTACTGTGATGGCGGACATTTACTGTGATGTGGGGCAGTTACTGTGAAGGCGGACAGTTACTGTGATGAAGGGAAGTTACTGTAATGGCGGACAGTTACTGTGAAGGCGGATAGTTACTGTGATGACGGGAAGTTATTGTGATGGCGGACAGTTACTGCGAAGGCGGACAGTTACTGTGATGACGGGAATTTACTGTGATGGCGGACAGTTACTGTGAAGGCGGAGAGTTACTGTGATGACAGTAAGTTACTGTGATGGCGGGCAGTTACTGCGAAGGCGGACAGTTACTGTGATGACGGGAAGTTGCTGTGATGGCGGACAGTTACTGTGAAGGCGGGAAGTTACTCTGATGGCGGGAAGTTACTGCGATGGCGGGGAGTTACTTCGATGGCGGGCAGTTATTGTGATGACTGACAGTTAAGGTGAAGGTGTACTGTTACTGTGGTGGTGGGCAGTTACTGTGATGGCGGGCAGTTATGTTGATGGCGGGAATTTACTGTGATGGCGAGCAGTTAATATTATGGCTGGCAGTTAATGTGATGACGGGCAGTTACTGTGATGACGGGTAGTTAACGTGATGACGGGCAGTTATTGTGATGTCGGGCAGTAACTGTGATGGAGGGAAGTTACTGTGATGACAGGCAGTTACTGTGAAGGCGGACAGTTACTGTGATGACGGGCAGTTACTGTGATAGCAAGCAGTTACTGTGAAGGCGGGACGTTACTTTGATGGCGGACAGTAAAAGTGATGACTGGCAGTTACTGTAATGGCGGTAAGTTACTGTGATGGTGGGCAGTTACTGTGGTGGCGGAAATTTACTGTGATAGCGGGCAGTTACTGTGATAGCGGGTAGTTACTCTAATGGCGGGCTGTTACTGTGATGGCGGGCAGTTACTGAGATGGCGGGCAGTTACTGTGATGGCGGACAGTTACTGCGATGGCGGGCAGTTACTGTAATGGCGGGCAGTTACTGTTATTGCGGGCATTTATTGTGATGGCCGACAGTTACGGTGATGATGTGCTGTTACTCTAATGGCGGGAAGTTACTGTGATGATGGGCTGTTACTGTGATGGCGGGCAGTTAATGCGTAGGCGTGAATTTACTGTGATGACGGACTGTTAACGTGATAACGGGCAGTTACTTTGATGGCGGGTTGTTTTGGTGGTGGGCAGTTAATATGATGACGGGCAGTTACTGTGATGGCGGACAGTTACACTGATGGCCGTCAGTTATTGTGATGGCTGGCAGTTACAGTGATGGCGGGCTGTTACTATGATGGCAGGCTGTTAATGTGATGGCGGGCATTTACTCTGAGGTTTGGCAATTACTGTGAGGGCGGACATTTACTGTGATGGTGGGCAGTAAATGTGATGGCGAGCAGTTACGGTGATGGAGGGCAGCTACTGTGAAGGCGGGCAGTTACTGTGATGGCGTGCATTTATTGTGATGGCGGTCAGTTACTATGATGGCGGGCAGTTACTGTGATGGTGGGCAGTTACTGTGATGGCGAGCAGTTACTGTGATGGTGGGCAGTTACTTCCCAGTTTCGCTTTTGATTTTTATTTTTTTGTTTCACTTCTTATAGATTTTATTTTACCCTATTCAATATAAAGTACTAAATATTCATAAATGATTGTAACATATTTATTGTTTCAAATTGATGAAACTGAGTCGCTTATATTTGCATTCATTTCAACTTAAATAATCCCGTTCCGCAGTTCCCAGTTTGTCGACTAAGTTTGGTTCATTCCATCGTCTTGCCACTTTCTTAACAACTCAACATACCGCTACCGCCTTAAGATTTCTCTTCCTTTATGTGAATATCAAAACGTACAATGAATTGTTCTGAACATTCCTTTCTTGACATTTCTGCCTGTTTGCCAATCAGCACTTTTTCGTGTTTTTACTAGCGTTTATTTTCTATGTGCTCGATTAAAATATTATTATTATTTTCTTGTTATGAAAATTTGTCATGTTGTTTCGTGATTATGTGGGGTGGGATTTTGTTGTGTGGTTTTGTTGTTTCTTTAACTTTTACATATTCGATTATTGTTGGTATCAGTGTGGAATTGCTTCTCTGATTCTGTCAAAATCTGATGTAGGCAATTTTTTGTTTCTTTTTACTGCAGGTGTTTAAGTGGTTTGTGTGAAATTTCTCCAACTTTCTCCAGGGGACTTTCTCCAGACCTATGCATTTTTGCACCATATGCTATCATGTGCCTTTTGTGCAACATATTTCAAACTAAACTGTACCCCATTCCAAAAAAACACCTACCGTCTTGTATCTTTGTGATAAAATACCCACTATCTGAATTAATTTCTGATTTTGGATTTCGCCAAGTTTATAATTAAAGAAGTGTTACTTTTCGGATTGAAGGTTGTCAGCTATACCTAGTCTTGAAAATTGTGCCATTTTTCCCATATACCCAACACGTCTTCCTGTTTTAATTTTATAAGGCCCTAATTTCCGCCTGTCAGGAGGTTCTTGCGTGCCTTGTGACCCTCGTTTTGATAATTCCTGTTCCAAAATGCTGTTATTACAGCTGTTTCTTTATGCTATGTCAGATACTGCCATCTGTGTTCAGGTCATTTCAATTCATGATTTTTCAGCAGTACTTCCATTTTATGTAACTCGTCACATATCATTATTTTCTGTGTCGCCATGTTAGTGGCGGCGGTGGGAATCGAGTCGGCCAATTTTAAAGGTTACAAACGCCAGTCTTACTGGAGCCTGTTTTGTGCTTCGGGTATTTGGACGGTCGCACAGCGCACCGACCGAAAGAGGGCAACAAACTGAGTTCAGTTTCGGCAAAACGTTGCAACGTCATAATTTCTTTTTTGGATTACACACACAGAAATGTGTGCATAACGATAATGTGCCTTCGATGGTATGATTTTTGGTCCTGCCAATTCTTTACATTTGATCCGTCGGCCTACTGGCATAAGCATGCGATTTTGTCATTCTTGACTATTTTCGGAAAAACCATCAATGCTAACATGTGGAAGGAGGAATTGTATTGCTTCGTGTATGAACACACTGCTGGCCCGGTGTGTCAAGCCTGTTCGTGACAGCACAGCATCTGAACTTACTTGTGGAGGAACGTCGTGTTGAAGCGATGCGTAATGGCGACTCGATATCGCGGCGTTCTGGCTGGCGTATCGTATCCCTACTTTTGTTGTAAACTATTTCCTCCTTTTGATATGTGGTTGACCGTGCATCGTAGTTCAATGTGGATTAAGAGACCAACTAGATGCCACTTAGTATTATATTTATTTCTCCTTTATATAAACTAAACTAAACTCCGTGGCTTTAGTCCGCGAGCGAACCATACCGACAGAGCGGCCGCCGCCGGTAGGCCAAGTTAGTGCCAACTTTTGTGGATAGAGGTGGTTAGCGCAACGAGTCCCCACGGCCGTTAATCTCTGTTTTCTGAACCTGGAGCCGCTACATTTTTATTCAAGTAGCTCCTCAGTTTGACCTCACGAGGCTGAGTGTACCCCGTTCCAGACCCGCTACTACTCAGAAAATCTGGTAGCGCCGGGGATCGAACCCGGGACCTCTGTATCTGTAGCCAGAAACTCTGACCACTAGACCACAGAGGCAGTCCCTTTATATAAATACTTTACTAAAGTGACATCTAGTTGGTCTCTTAATCCACATTGTTTCCTCCTTCCAGAGTGCAAGGAGATTAAAGTTTTCCTTAATCACTTTTGCAGTTAGTGCACTGTACCACTGCTTCTAAATTCCCTGTAATCCCGATGTTAGGCACCAAATGTTGGGAGTTACTAGTATCAATTTCGTGCAAAGTACGCCATGTTGATTCATCCACACTTTATTAGCAAGGATATGCTGCTACCGTAGGGGTAGCATTTACATAGAATTAAGAAGAAAGGCGTTCCTCCACATTACTGACTGTGAAAACAGCGTTAGGAAGGCCCCATCTACTCACAAGTGCTCAACATCGCTCTATGCACTATCTTGTACATAATTTTACCTAAATCGGACAATAAATGTAGCAAGGGAAGAGAGATACACTGAAGGCCGTGAATAAAGAAGCCCACTTGTTTCACAAAGCAGAATTCAGTGAAACCACTGCTGGTTAACACACACACACACACACATATATATATATATATATATATATTCCAGCTGTATTTTAATGTAATTCAGCAAAAATCTGTAGAATGCGGGAAAAATTTGCTCTATGCATCTAAGTAAAGTACATGTTTATCTGCACCTATTCTGATGGCACTCAGAAATACCGGACGATGACATGTGCAGATCTGAATTAACTAATTTTTCTCAAATCAGATAAGAAATTTATAAATTGTGGGTATGAATGTATTTATTCCTTTAAAAAAATTATGGTCTCCACTGCGTCTATTTTCATCTTTTCCCATGCAATATGGCGGCCGGAATGTGAATCCCACAACGGACGTCCATCACGTGCATTTATTGCCCGCTGCGTTGTCAAAACCGGCACATAATTACCTGCCGCGACAAAATTACTTTACTGCAGGTTCTTGCTGTAACTAACCAGTCGGGGGGCTGCCCAAGATTTCCATTTTAATACCAAGACATACAAGTGATCAAATGATATAATGTCACACATTCATTCTTCCAGTCATTGACTCATTCCGTTTATGACATGCAACAGGTCCATAGCCTTTTCCAGTTCAGTTCTCCACACAGTGCCAGATCTGGTGCTTCCTCTTTCAGTTCCAGTACCGTACCGTTTAGAGGCACGCGGTGGTGCAGCTGTTTGAGGCATTGTGCTACATGCCGTAAGGTTGCGGTACTGCTGTAGGATACACAGCGACCTGATTGAGGCCGTTACATCTATGTCTTCCCCAGTTCTGCTTCACTTTCCTGATGGCAAAAATTATGGTAAATTAAAAGGATGTTTGATCATTTCTTCCCTCCTTTTAAATTGCTGTGAATTGAGGTGGAATTCGGGACCGTGTACAAAAGTAGATTTTTAATGTTGCAGCTTACCGACACCTCACATGATATTTGTCCCATGTCCGATAAAGCAGATCTGCGTGAATACATCACGGTACCTGACGGAGAGCTCGGTGCAGAGCGGACGGTTGTTTCTGAAGCTGACAAAGAGCTGGTGGCTTGTTGTGTTGACTGACGGTAGGCTGTTAGGTTTGTAGTGTTAGTAGCAACCAGATCTGTGGAAGGAGCTTCATAATTACAGGTACAGAATGTCAGTAGCACAAAGAGCTGCGGAAGGAGCTTCATAGTGACAGATACAGAATGTCAGTAGCACAGAGAAATGTGGAAGGAGCTTCATAATGACAGGCACAGAAAGTTAGAAGCACACAGAGCTGTGGAAAGAGCTTCATAATGATAGGTACAGAAAGTTAGAAGCACAGAGAGCTGTGCAAAGAGCTTCATAATGATAGGTACAGAATGTCAGTAGCACACAGAGCTGTGGAAGGAGCTTCATAATTACAGGTACAGAATGCCACACATCAGATTATATTAAAAAATGTAGGCACTATGGTCCTTTGCAAGTGTGGAAGTGTGTACCATGTGACACAGTATAACATCACAGAAGACTTGAATCTTCAGTGATAACTTCATATCCTCCAAATGGATGGTTATCAATTTGCCAAATAGCGTAAGTATTTTGTAATATATACAGAGCGTATTCTGTCTACAGTTGCAGAGGAAAGAAAGAAACCTTGTGTGTGGTATTAGCAGAAACGCATGTAATTGGCATAGATTGCACTATTATGTAGACAGAGGAGGGAAGTATTTGTATTTTACCGGAAAAAGAACTTCTAATATCAAGGCCAGATCAAATTCAAGTCACATTAATATGATACTTTTACATAGACAGAGTCTAGAGTCACTAACAGTGGTTTGATGGTGCCATAGAATCTCGGAGATTAAGTCTCACTTATGCCCGGTTTGAACTTTTTCTTCTCAGGCACCTCATGCAAAAACATATATCTTAGCATGCAGGGATGTGTCAGGGCAACGTTTATGCATTTTGCTGTAGGATGCCATTATTTGGTTTTGTTATCAGGGAATCACACGGTGTAAATATTGTAAGAGGTTTTGCTCTCTTTATGCAGCTTAATTACTTAATTAATGCAAATTACTTAATTACTAATTCCGTAGAGCACAGATTTTCTTGAGAGGCTAACAGGTTTTGAACTAGTCTAGAAATTCCCATTAATTTATATAACCGGAAGGGTCATTATCACATTCACAAATGCCCACAACCTGTCCCTATCCTGAGCCAGATCAATCCAGAATAGAACTTTCGATCTAGATAGTGAAAGGTACATTTAGGATCGGTTATTGTTGTCTATACATTATTGTATTTGGGTCCAGTTTAATAATTCCATTTCAATTTGACGACCTTGCAACTACCAAATTTCTGTTATTTCTTCTCACATTTCTGCGTCAAAGCCAAGTTAAACCGATTGTGAAAATTTGCATCTAGCAACCTGACAGCACTACGTAAGTAATTTAAGGTGTTGTTTCAGTTGCTGTATTGTGTGTGTTTGTGTGTACTGAGGGTGAACTGATGGAGGAATGTGATGATACTGTTTGTGTGTGCTGAGGGTGAACAGATGGAGGAATGTGATGATACTGTTTGTGTGTACTGAGGGTGAACAGATGGAGGAATGTGATGATACTGCTTGTGTGTACTGAGGGTAAACAGATGGAGGAATGTGATGAGAGTGCTTGTGTGTACTGAGGGTGAACAGATGGAGGAATGTGATGATACTGCTTGTGTGTACTGAGGGTGAACAGATGGAGGAATGTGATGATACTGCTTGTGTGT
>Ga0123357_10004828_pt1 | contig 15958 bp, 7 predicted proteins | sample TergutEmb28metaG_FD_89873 | JGI IMG/M metagenome (GOLD analysis project Ga0123357, IMG submission 89873) | Embiratermes neotenicus P4 segment gut microbial communities from Petit-Saut dam, French Guiana - Emb289 P4 | ecosystem: Host-associated > Arthropoda: Insects > Digestive system > Gut ... | reverse complement strand
TGATAGCAAGCATTTCCTGACTTCAATCTGCTCTTAATTTCTTCCGCAATAGAATTTTGATTTGTTAAAGTTGTTCCAAAATATTTAAAATCCTCCACCCTGTCGAAGGTACTATTATCAATCGTCTCTAAGGCTAGTTTGTGTAAATTTAATCCTGCCGTCGACATCCTACCATTTTTTTTATTTTATTATTGGATTCTCTTTCTGCGTAATGTATACAGACTTCTCCTTCCTGGTCCGTGGGTCCTACAAGTTTTACCCATTTCAGCAGTTGCGTTAATGTTGTATCATAACTGAACATTAAAACCACGAATATTATTGATAAAAAATCGGCAGGTCAGCCGCATGATTTCGTAATAAACCCCAAAATTCTGTCCCTTCAGGCTGTCTCCTTCTGAAGGTGCTTTCCCTTATTGGAACGGTAGGCAAAGAGGATACCGAAAAATTACCCAAAGACATAAAATATCTGCCAAAAGTACGATTTTATTTGACTGAACTTTGACTGCCATATAGATTTTCTTCCATTATTTGCTGTTGTAACATGAAAACTTATCCGTATGCGCAATGACCAGTGTCCTTTCTTCAGGCTAACGAGCAGCGTATCTCGCAATTCAATAATGATAACGCAAGAGAACCGCTATACTAACTAGCTGTTCGTTTCAGGAAGACTACTTTTAAAAAATGGTTGTTATAGGCATGGTTTCGACGACTGTTCATTTTATTTTTCCTTTATGTAATGCAATTTGAGGAAAGCTCCATGGTTCAGTGAGACTCGAATTTTAGCTCTGTTGTTAGGATGTGGGTGAGACCACCGCAGGGAGTTCTTATTTCGCTCTGGGAAAAACCAGTACTCGATTATAACATCGTTGCTAAATTACAAGTACAGGTTTCACTGTGTGAAAGATTTCTCAGTTTTAGAGAAGTTTGGCTTCCCAAAATCAAAGCCTTTTGCTAGTACGAGAGATTGGAGTTTGGCGACTGTGAGGCGCAGGCAGGCGGCAGGCGTTTGATACAGCTGAGGTCTGTCTTGAGCCTTACAGGACGGTACTGCCTTGGCATGCATGAATGCCACATGAATCATAGGTTAACCTTTTAAAGCCTAGCGGTTTCTTTACGTATCACCAGGTTAAACATTAAAAAATTCTACATGGTGCTCGCCGTGCGTTGAGTGTTTTGTACGGATCTCAGAATAGGAGACGTTTGTTTTATACATCATTAACTGATTGGTTTTTGTAACCATGGTGGAAAGTGTTTACTGCGCGGTAAGGACTGATTCCTTATATAAGGCAGATTACGTTTCGTCTTTAAAAGTTTAAGGGTAAACCGTAACTACCGTCCCCGCGTGCTTCTTTGACCCAACGATTAAATGATACACCACTTTCCCGGATTTTGGAAAACCCTTGTGGAAGTGATACCACTATAAGACATACTATTAGGCCGGGTTTGCGTAGTCGGTGTAGCGACTCTCGGCCGGGTGGAAGGTCCTGGGATCGAATCCCGATGGAAGCGAGATATCCCACATCCGTCAAAATATACCCTGGTGCTAACGAACCTTTTATACAGTGTGCACCGGCTCTTTCCCGGAGGTAAAGCGGTCAGGGCGTGGTGTTAAACACTCACCGTATCTAGCGCTGAAGTAAAAGAAAAGAGTAGAGCTATAACTCTACTCACCCTCTGTACCTTCATATCATTTTATAGGGTGAACTTTTTATTTTACTACGTTGCTGGTCAGCGCAACGTTCCGGTTGCTTTATCGCGTGAAAGAAAACCGGTGCTCATTGTACTGAAGAGTGGATGATCCTGGGAACCGGTTTGGGCTTTACTGAAAATCTTGCAAATACCGACGTTCGAACTCCGGACCATCCAGTCCATAACGAGTCGCTATCCCATCTCCCCTCATTTCAACGCGGTACGTCTGAATTCCTTATCAACGGCGGACGTTTTATTACTTTCCATAACCTCTATGTCACGCCACTGCAAAGCTACAGTTCATTTGACGCTCCTAATGCGCCCAACTAAGAATCCTCGTCTGATCGGAAGGCAACTACCATCTCCTGCCGAGTGACGTCGTGTTTCGAACATGAAAATATACTTCTTACGAAAGGGTTACCTCCTTTTTCATGTTTTACTCTTTCCGAAACTTTGCCAAACTACACTGCGTCATATTCCACAAGATGCCAGACCCAAGTCTTCGTCGCCGTCGTGTGAGAACCTTTCGTCTGATGCAACGGGACCGATCAGTCATTAGCATTGAATATTCGAGTCATTCTGCTAGTATTTCAAAATACACAGCTACCATAACTGACATTCTGTCTTTCTTGATCAAATTCCAATTATATTCAGAATATAATATCAGAAAATTACAAGTTACTGTATGTGTTTGTTTAAATTAGAATACATCAAACTGTTCCAAGAAGTCGTGACGTATAATTAAAGCGGATGTCTGATGCAACTGTTCATGGTGGAAGAAAAATGTATCACGACCAGCAAATGCAACGTTGAATTGTTCACGACATGATCAGAGTTGCAGCGAATTGCTGGAAAATAAAAAGAGCTCTGTTCATGGATGAAGAAATTTTGAATCCTGAAATTTATAACTAAATAACCAGCTCCATTCTGTAGGTGTAAATTCACAGAGTTTATAGGTACTTGGCTAACCAACGATCTTACACTTTGCTGGAACGCAGCTATTTATTAATTTTTCACAGATATTGTCCTTTGGATTCTGGATTTTTTTTTAACTATTAAGTTGAATCCAGTAACAACAGTTGTAAGATCAGTTTTAATATTATCCTATAATCTAGGCTCATATTATCTGCCGTATTACATTCATTAATGTTAGAGTGAAGTGAGATGATGGATAGAAAATCCTGTCACTCCGTAATTTTGACTCCAACAGTTTCCCTCAGAAATTTCTTTTCAATAAGCTTCAATGTGGATTTTTCCTGTAGTTGAATTGTGCTCTCAGTTGCCTTCGCAAAATTACGAAAAGACATTATTAACTTCGTTATGTCTATCTGTCGGTCCATCCGTTCTCACAGAACTATTCTTTTCCCAACGGACTGACTTTCATGAAATGCGTATTTAAGTATTATTTTTTCGAAACTCTCTCGTGAAAGGTCAACTTTCATTAAAATCTGACAAGAATAGCGCGAATTTTACGTGGACACCTATGTACATTTATGATAATAATTCGATCAGTTCTTAGAATGAGAAATGCTTCAGACAAAATTTGTAGAGAATGTTACAACACACATTTTATATTAAAAAAAAAAAAATCCCCCGACAATCGACGAGATAATAAGGAAAAATATGGTACAGCCAGACAGACGACAGATAACAATATGATACGGCGCATGCGCATTGCATAATGAGTAAATAAGTCTACTGACACACACTCAGAATATGTAATATTTATTGTTTTTCCACGGTGACAACAGTTGTGCAAATGCGCCTCAATGTTAACGTGCATTGCCTGTCTTTTTCTGAATTACTGGACAGTAGAACGTACTAATCGCAGTAAATATAGGCCTAACTAACGTTACATTCACGTACGGTAATCTCAAGCCAGTTAAACAATTATAGTCCAAAGCCAACTGAAAGAGTAAGTGAAAATGCATGTAAACTGTTTGGATACCGTGAGCTGAGATGTAGACCAATACGAGACAGGAAGAGACAGAAATAGAGAGACAAAAGAGAAAGATATTTTGACCGCTGTGCAATTCATTTATGGTCTTCTCAGCTGCGTCATCGTGTAATTCGTTATGCCCGTACCAAAGTTTCGGAAAAGCGTACTCCCCCCATTTTCAGGACCTTAATAGCAGTACGATCCAGAAGGCCACAGTATCAAAGGCGTATTATGAGCTGCGCTATACAATTTCACACTACGTGAATTATCTGGCCACTGCATTCGATCGACATCCTGCAGCTAACGTCGAGTTTAAGCATTCGTAAAGCCTTACCCACACACATACCCATTCTCTTTCAGAGCCCGGTGTTTAGACACACGGTCACATCCACCCAATATTGTGTTCCGTCCATTTATTCTGTTTCTAGTCGTGTGACGTTTGTAGTAGTGAAACGAAAGTTTCACAGACAGAAAGGATGTGATTCTGTCTAAATAACTGACGACAATACAATACGACAAGATTCAAACCGAAAAAAATGGCTGTAATTTCGTTATTAAAGTAACTGCTTCAAATCTGATGTTAAACAATGATTAAATAAATCAACAAATAAATTATAAAAATTAAGTATTTAATATACCTTACTAAATAGACACATTAATTAACTTAATGGATTATGAATATCACGGTGTGTGTGTGTGTGTGTGTATGTGTAACTTTTAAAAACAAATCCTTACTGCGCCCTCGAACACAACTACCTTTCTCTGTTGATATACAGCTAAATGTTTTTGTCGTTTGCAACCATCATCGGACCATCAGTACAATATTTTAAAACAAGGTAAAGTGTACGTATATTCATCATATATTTTGCATTATGTGGGATCCACACAAGTTTAAAATCAATCTTTCCAATTTTGAGGTAAATATTTTCGAGATGAATATTATATTAACAATGCTTCTATCCAAAGAATTTACATTAACTACATCTTCCTTTCCGTACGTTGCAGAACAGGAGGAATTTCAGTGGGACATTGCACAGGTTTTCTTTCCATAATACCTTCTGCATGTCTTGCCAATCTGATCCTTTAAATAACCTAGACACAATTAGGAAAATTCTAGACATTCCACATACCTTGCCCATCTGATACTTTAAATGAACCCGATATAATTAGGAAAATTATACATATTTTTATATTCGCATCTTGTCGTGATGTAAGGTATAGGTGTTCAATTTGCATAGAAGCGGTGTGTACGGAGGTGGTCTAAGATTACAGACGATGTATGCCCCGCCCCAGTAATTGTACGCACTGCCCTCTCGCGTGACAGATATGGTAATGATGTGTGGTCGATATACCTTCATGTGTGCATCTTGTTCATGAGAAATCATGACTAGCAAATGTTCTAGGAATTTAGGGCTGTCCAAACCGTTTTGAAATAATATTCATATTCCAATACCTCATAATTTTTGTGCATATGATTGTTTTTATGATTTACTTGAAGACGTTGTTAGTATCTGAGATTATGTGACTTTAAATGGCAGGATGACTGGCGAATGTTAATGGAAAAGGGTTTGCAGGGAAAGGGTCGTGACTCATTTGAGATGCCGTGGGCCGGGAATGCGTAGTCGGTACAGCGACTCAGGGATCGAATCCTGGGGGGGGATTTCCGTACCCATCCAGACGAGCCGCTGGGCCTAACAGCCTCCTGTAAAACGGGAACCGGTTTTCTTCACAGGTAGTAAAGCGATGAAAGTTTGGCGTTGATCATCAATCCCCATCTGGCACCGAGGTTAAAGAAAGAGAATAGCTATGCCTGTACTCACCCTGTGTAACTACATGACTTGTTTTAGAGTGAAATATTTTACCAGAAAGTGCCTCGAGGATCTCAGTAAAATAAAGAAAAACTAAATAGTACTTGATCGGAATTCGAAATGAGGACTTTCAGAACATGCGTTAGAAGCATCATCTTTGTCGGCTATTTCAAAGAAATGCATAAAATGAACCAGTAGTATGATGGTCACTTCTCTGTCAGTCTGTGTGATCTTCGAAACAAATTTGACGAATTAAGGTGAACTGTGTGTTCAGTTGTAAATTAAAATTTGAGAGAATCTGTATTGTTTGTACTAGCGAGAGAGACCCTTTCGGTTTTCATTCCATAAAACTTATTAATTTTTTTACTGTTTTAATGAAATGCAACCGATGAAAAATGAATCATATTTTAAGATACATTACTTGATGAACAGAATAAAAGACAGAAAATGTCGTTCGTATATATCGAATACATTTATCCTGATTTCTTTAACCAATAGACCGGTTTTTATGGAGTTTTTTTTAATAAATGTTACAGCATAGAAGGCCACCTAAGTGCCTCACTTTTCAGTTGCCAACAGTTAACAATAGCAATACACCGGACTGTAGATCGTTTGTGATAGAAGCGCTACAAGCGGCTTTTTCTTTGAAATAACGCATTGTTACAGACCACCAAGAATGTAGTTTTCAACGGGATAATGTTTAGCATAAAACATAAAATTATTCTTTAATTTCCGGTGTGAGGTCAGCTCCTAATGGACCACTGGAGCAAGTCACGAATTATTTTATGATGATGGATCATTATCACATCTATATTTTATGTTTATATAAATATTATTTGTTAATCGACGAATATCAACAAAGCTATTATGCGAAATGTTTTTGTTATGTCCGGCATATTTACATGTAGGCCGAGAACTCTCTACCCTTCTAAGAATGAAGTAACAATGTTAATAGCAGTGTGGCAATAAGCGTAGCTAAGATTTTCATTTCTGAAACATTTTGAAATAACATTGTTCACAGCTCATGTGGTTATTGCCAGAAGAGCTCAACTGACCTGCTGTAGCCGAACGGCCTCTGTCTTTGCGCTCAGAGCCGCAGTGGCTGCTTGCATTTAGACATGATTTGAAAGGTATGAACTGTAATAGTACAGTCACTGCATTTACTGTTTTTGAAATGGAATACGTATTTTTAATATCTAACAGAAAAACGATTTATTTTATCGCCCACTCCTTGTCAGATCTGGGGGCTCCCCAAATTTATACCCAATGGAAACCGGAACTAGAGCTGTCCGGACATGAACTACGGTATCGCAAAAGCTAAGTATGCTTTGCGATTTACCTCGAAGCTTCTCTAAATGTTTATGTTTTATTATTGTGACGCAGATGTATTTTACAATTTCTTTTTTCATTCTACAAATCAAGAATAGAAGGCCTGGTTATTTTTCTTGCTTCGTTTTCTCTGGAATATATCCCTAAACATTAGAATACAGAAATGTTGGCTCTTCGCATGGTAGGATGAGGGTCGGCAAACACTTGGAAATAATTCTACTGCAAGAACTGTTTCGTGATGATCGCGCGCGTGTGTATGTGTGTGCGCGTGCGTGTGCGTGAGCACGTGTGTGTGTGATTAGACAACCAGTGTCACACTATGTTCCATTTCAAACACACTCCATTCACCGACCTGTTCTTGTATACTTGGACTAATCGTATTTATTGGTACACGCTATGGCGCACTGCGCTACAACCCGGCAGGTCGCGGGTTCCAGTCCCGATAATGTCTTTAGAATTTTTCTTTTGAGTTTTTTAGTGATGTAATCATTCCAGCCGCACTATGATCCTGGGGTCGACTCAGCCTCAAACAGGAATGAGAACCAGGAATGTTTCCAGGGGATGATGGCGGTCGGTGCGTAGGGCTGACAACCTTACCACTTTCATGTGCAGTTTGTCTCGACTAATATAATTAGTGTAATTAATGATTCCAAATCATATTGAAATTATCATATTCTTCTTTGATGTGGCACTGCGGTACTCGTCACCCTGACAACATGGCTTCACATCCCAGAAGACCGTAGCTGCTGTAACACCTTGTGTGGACAGCTACCAAGTGATCTATTAACACGTTTTATAAATATTGATTATTGTAAATTGTAGTCTGTGACGTTCCTCTCTCCTAATGCTGTTTACTGTAGGGTGATGACAATTTCTCTTGTTTGATTGAATCGTATGGAGTTATGTTACGATTCGAATACAAATAGGACCTCACTAAATATTTAAGTAATTTTTACCCATTAAGATGGGTCTTACTTTTGTTTAACCCACTGAAACCATAAAATCCTCTATAAAATTCATTAAACATGCAGTTTATGCACTACGGAACTGAGCTAACCATTCTCCTTCCAGCACATGAAACGTTTTATCCTATATAACTTGCGCGTTGAAGTAGCATCTTTAAAAATACTACACTATTTACCTGTCTCTTACTACCAAGAAACGGAAGGTCCGACTGTCAGTGTTCTATCAGTTTTTCCCTCTGAAGGAAATATAAAAAGATGACGTCACGAAGTCTACGTGTACTTTCGATTGTTTTATACGTACACACACACATACACACATATATATACATACATACATAAATACACACACACACACACGCGCACACACATATATATATATATATATATATATATACACAAGTGTCCAAATCACTAAATTCTCGGATATAATATCGTGTATTTTGGTAATGATTCGTAGGGAAATTTTACTTTTAATTTAACACGCTAAATCTATCTTCAAATGCTACTTCTATATGCTACATCTACCTTCGAAAGATACCTTTATCTTCAAATGCTATCTGTAACTGCAGATGCTAACCTTTTCTTAAAATGCTACCTCTCTACTTTCTAACGACTCATTTATCTCCAAAATCTACCTTATCTTCCAATGCTAACTCTATGTTCAGATTACACCCTGGAGGTAAAGTAGGTTCGTCTGAAAAGTTGGTTCCTGGCTACCAATATTTACAGCATCACATCCCAAAAACCGTAATCCTTATACCGCCGCGAGGATCTCACGTCTCACAATACCACTGCTGTCCATCCACAATATTGAAGTTCCATTTTATTGACCACAAAACAAGAGACAAGTCATTATGGTTTATTTCTTACCACAAACAGTACAATAATGTCAAAACTCCTTAAAGTTGAGAGCGTGAAATTTATCTAATTTAAAAGTTTAATTCCTGTTTCAGACAGGACAGTGCGATATATAAACTGTATAAAATAACCAACAAATTAACTTTAATTTTATGTTATATTTGCATTTATAATATCTTCACCAACATGTTTCGGCCAGTAAGCCGGCCATCTTCAGGTTGATGTCTTTGATACAAGAATAAGATTTTAAGTTAAATGTGTCACAATCTCTACACAATTTCCAAACCATATACTTTCGATTTTTTGACGTTTCCTGACCGTGCATCTCAGTATATTTATCTCAGTAATTAAATAACTTAATGCACAAAATTTTTGTTTTACAATAAATTTATTTCATGCCTCTATATGTTTTGAGCACATGTGCTCATCATCAGGGGGTCAAAGTTGTATTACACAGCCTCTGGTTTCATCACACAGAAACAAGTGAGTGGTCTAAAATTACTAAAATACAATTCTATAAATATGATAAAATAGTAGTAAAATTGCTCATATTTATAGAATTGTATTTTAGTAAATTTAGACCACTCACTTGTTTCAGTGTGATGATTCCAGAGGCTGTGTGATGCAATTTTGACCTCTTGATGATGAGCACATATGCTCGAAACATGAAGAGGCATAAAATAAACTTACTGTAAAATAAAAATTTTGTGCATCTAGTTGTTTAATTACTGAGATAAACATATACATTCGATTAAAATTTCTAATTTTCAATAATATAAAATAATGGATAATTATAAAACGGTGGAAGTTAAAATAATTTAGCGTGTGTGAAGTAATTTATACAGCAGCTGTATGTTGTGTGTTATTCCTGTAATAAAAATTATATATATATATATAGAATTATGTCAATACATTATTAAATGTTGAATAGCGGAACGCTGAGGACAGTGCAACGGTAGATGATGAGGTATGTGAAGAGCGAATTCATTACAGGTCACTGGCCTAATGCTGTGTATAGAATGGTCACTCTTTATTCCAAGAACCTTACAAAACCGTTAAGTACAAAGTGTCGACAACGCTCCGTGTGTGGTACACATAATTGCAACTGTTCTTACAGGGGTTGAATATTGATCTGCTGGCCGATTTTCGAATTTCGGACTTTAGGGTGATAAGCCAGATTGCATGTATCGTAACATTTCGACATCTAATGACAGTGATTTTGCGTCCGCATGAGTTTTGTTGTGTCTACGTACCTCGTAAAGAACGGCTATGAAGATTGGCGGTGATACTGAAGGTGGTCCTCCTTTATTTTAGATAGGAGAGTGCGTGACGTCAGTGGACTTAGTGGCTTCTGCTGCTAAGATGCTGCCTCTTGGGAACGAAGGAGTGGGTAAGGCTAAAGGTCAGAGGAAGTTCTGGTTCTCACGACAGCAATTCCTCAAACCTGAGGGGCACGAAGGAAATTCATTGATACCCTATCAAACCTCGTAGCGCCTTCAAGCGGAGAAGTTACCAACTTTACCGTGCAGCTGGGGAGGTATCTAATAATCCAGAAAGACAATTGTGCAAATCGTAGTTTTCAGTACATTTGGGTAAAGATTCCAAGAGAACTCAATATTCCGAACTGTAAACACACAACTTGTCCTGCAGGAATATTGAAGTACTAGTATGGACCGCATAAGGACATTTCGGTCAACGACGGACCACATATAAGACGTTGGTCTTTTAGATTAAGATATTATAATACAATATTATAATATTATAATATTTACCATTGTGTTATATTTGCCTACAGTATTCAGTACAGTAATATGCTACACGGGTTTGTAGCCTAGGAGCAATAGGCTCTGTATAGACTATGTGTGTAGTAGGCTGTACTATCTTGGTTTGTGTAAGTACACTATATGACATTCGCACAACGACGAAATCGCCTAAAGATGCATTTCTCAGAACGTATCCCCGTCGTTAAGTGACGCATAACTGTACTTAAATTTTATTGACAGACTAGTTTACAGCAATGGTTTGCAGTGTAATGATTAGGACACACGAAACAAAACTCTCATATCTTAATTCCAAATTCAGCTCTTTCCGTTATTTAAAACGAGGTTATGGTATAGTGGCTGTACAACATAAATGTGTCGTGCATCAAACGTCACTACGCAGTGTACAAAACTAAATCGGTTTCTTCTGACAGTTGCGCAAACAGTGCAAGATTTGACTGCACCAAAATTAAGTTAAACACTTTGCTACCATTGGACGATATCGATTATTAAAGACTACAATCTTGTAAGATGTGACGCCGTTTCAATTCATATATGTGAACAGAATTTGCTATGAAAGCACTACATTTATCGTCATGCTATGCGTAGATGCAGAAGGTTTGTCTCATACATTGGTATGCGCTTGCCAAACAGTATATATTCACATTCCATAGAACCATAATATCCACATTAAACGCTTGAGGACCCCACATTTGAATATCCACACACAGTGTATCAGTTACTTTTTGTAATTCTTCATAGAGTGTAAATAAATATCAGAATTTTTATCTGCGTATCTACCTATCTCTAGAAGGCTTGCAGGCCAGTGGGGGGTGGATCTTCCCGATTTACGTGGTTCTGAATCTTGTTTGTAGACATTTTGTGGCACTGTCCTTGGAATGGAGATCAGCCCGTCGTAAGGCCTCTGTATTTGCATTCTTTACATACACAAACGTAGGACGAAGGAACATTGGACGACCGAGGAAGAGATGGAGGGACCAACTTCATCTTGAGGATCAAGGAACAGGAAACACGCCTAACCCTTCAGGAACATGATGATGATGATACATACACAAACATAGAAGCTCTATAATGACTGCCTTCTACAACATGACACCTTGTGTTCAGTAGAGAGCTACTAACATTTGAATAAACTTATTGCTCTATTGTTACGCCTAGTGGGACAGGTCCTTCTCATTATGTAGGCTTCATGATCACATCCAGATACACCACATTCGGTAGGACTCCTCTGAAAGAGTGATCGGCCCGATGTAGAGACCTCTTCCTGACAACACACACCGCTCATAAGGGACAGACTTCCATGCCCACGGCGGGGTTCGAAACCACAATCCCAGAAAGCGAGCGGCTGCAAACCCACGTCTTAGAGAGCGCGGCTCTGGGATCGGTCACTGTTACTGGCACCTCGTAAATAAAGATAAGTTTGTCTGAAGTGCTGTTATGTCCTCGACGACTGGCGCGGTGTCGTAACCCAGAAAACTGCACGCTGGAAACTGTGCGAATTTAATTGTACTTGGTGGACAGACGTAATTAATTCAGGTTTTGTGAGAAGAGGTATCGCTCTGAGACCGAACGGACACAAGGGTCACGCTGTGCTGCCTGTAGCTTCAACATCTTCGTCTTCAGCAGAGTCAACTATCATGTATATCACCAGAATCCCAATAGATTTTTAATTCTGGCGTTACTTGGCTCCACCATAAAACATACTTAGTTTGAGAATGTTTTGAAACCACTGTGAGAAAGGGGTGACATTTTAATGTCAAAACATGAACTTTCTCCAATTCTATCGCGAATGATTTGTCTTCAAAAAGTAACATTGTCTGGGATTGTGAATAAATTTTTTAGTTTTATAGAGCCGTAATTTTCGCTGACGAATTTATAAGAGCCCACTATTATGTCCTTGGACATTTCCACCCATTTCGCAGTTTTTAGACCAATTTCTGTAAAACCCATATGGATATTACCTGACTTCTTACACAAAGAGGCCACAGAGCCTCTTGACACTCCTTAACTCTTTGCCCATAGCGTCAAGCTATTGTTGCAGCACTGTGTGATAAAAACAGTCTATCTTTTTTTCATAATTCGCTAAATATTATTCGGTGGTTAAACCAAGGACGATGAGATGGGAGGGCGATATGGCACGCATGTGTAGTAGATAAATGCATACAGCGTTTTGGTTGGGCAACCTAATACAAAGAGAATACTTGGATGGCCTAAGCGTAGATAAAATAGTATTAAAATGAATTTTCAAAACATAAGATATGAGAGTGGAACCGGATTTATCTGGCTTACGATAAGAACCAGTAGCGGGCTGTTTTGAATACAGAAGTAATATTTTTACTTTGGTAAGATGCGAGGAATATTGACCAACTTAGACGTTGTTATTATTTTCAAAGGAAGTGCTCGGCTCCATGCAAGGAGTTACTAAGGTACTGGTATGCAGCAAACCCCGTTCTTGCCCCGTAACATTTACTCGTAATCCTGGCGCCTGATCCGCTGACGTTTACGTGTACATCTCCTAAATTTGTCCGCCAGTCAGCCCACCTCGCGACTGCCGCGTGTTCGCTGCTCGGACGGTGGAGTAGAGATGTCAGCATCGCGCGATGACGCGTGGTGTAGTGGACTCCCAAAGTGTGTGTATGTGTCTTGTCCGAGACTGGCTAGTCGGTCAGCTGGTGGGAGGGGGCGCAGGCGCTTCGCGACGCCACCTCCAGGTGACCACTGCGCTTGGCGCGACACAGGGAGATCAAAAAGTTACGACAAATTTAGGTCTCAGCTTTATCCCACTTCATATGGTAAAATGGATGCTTTGAATCATGAAGTTTGTCTAAATAACATTTTACAGTATAGTTCAACTCCCTCCCCCCTATCCACACGTCACAGATAAAACAACTTTTAACTTCTTTATGAAAATCATCCGGTTTTGTTGTGATCAAGGAAGTAAACGATCTATAGTGAGATCTGGCAGTCTCACAGAGTGACTATGAAAATAACTGCTTTGTGGGATGTGACGCCGTGTAATTTGGTAGATATATACAGACATTTAGAGGGCTATGTGGCCTCCACTATCAGGTTAGAAAAAAGAGTTGATGAAGATTCTTGAGCTATTATTACGGAAGCAAGATGTTTCTCCGAAACGTCCCAAAATGTTAGTCAGACTGTATATCGTCACCTATCGGAAGGCAGTTATGTGCCATCCCTACATATTCTGCGGACCGTACGCAACACGCTGTGAACCAAATTCAGTGTTGCGTGATTTAGGCCCCCGCCGCGAAATAGCTGAGAACTGCACTCTTCTGGGATATTACACAGCGAGTAGTTGTAATTTCTGGCCTACATTTTGGGACATCCTGTCGGTACCATCCTCAGGGTTCAAGAATACAAATTCAATATTTTTCAGTACTGAAGCAGATGGCGCTTACAGTTGACAGTGTGCTTTGCAGGCGTAATCGGCATACTCTCAGAGAAGAGGGGCATAAGGTGGTGACTCTTAACTTTACGTACTTTGGGGTGTGACGCGGTGTAGTTTGGTTGAAACAGTGTGTGCCAAATTACAAGTTATCTCGAGCTTGGTGTTTCAGAGCTTCAGTCAGAATGAAGTATCTGCGTAAAGATTAGCGTGTTTGAAGGCATCTACAGTACGAACACAATAATGTGGCCACGACTTCATTTTCAGTTGTTTTTTTATATCTTCTAATTCCAATTAATGCAGACACAGTGTGTTACACCGCGTCACACACCTGTGTGCTGTTGACATGCAGCTTGAACAATTTATTAACACGTATTTGCTACGTAACAACACTTTAATACTAAACTTCGCCTTGTTATCAGCTCTCAGAATTTGTTGTTACTAGATTAATTCATGCTCGCTCATGTTTTTGAGTTCGGCAAAATGTGGCTTACATTCAGGCAACATAAAATTCAATGCATAGAATGATGAATGAATACTCGTAACTATGCTTACAATTATAAGTATAATTATACATGTGTACATTTCTGTACATTGTGGGTAATAAAAATCACTTTGATAATAAAAGAAAAACGTTTTCAAAAAATACAATTTACGACACAGACTGGGGTGTCAATCTATTTAGTATATATTTAGAAAATAAATTAGTAATACAATATCTGTCGACATAAATAAGTAGCTCATAATTTTTCAAAATTGCTTCGACCTTGCCAGTGCAAGTTTAACCCTTTGGCCCTGGAGATAGACATTTACAGTTTAGCACACCATTTATGTACAATGTGAATATTTTATAAACCAAGAAGGGTAACATTAAGAAATACATGACATTTTGTAGAGGAATAAAAAAAGATGGTGAAAGTCTCAAAAAAATAATTAAATAATATATTTGTTGACTAAATATATAAAAAGCGTATTCTGAAGAGTAGCGGTACGCCTGTCTTATATATAGGATGCATGGTGCCTAAAGGTTAATAGACGTTTTGTCACGTCAAATATCTCCGCGCGCTACATAACACTGTCGCGAGCAACACGCTGCTCTCGAGCTACGGGTTGAGCGGACATGGATTAGATCATATTTGATTAATTAATGCTATGTTGGTTTTGAGCTATGAAGCCATACAATTTGTAGGGTCATCCATTTCCAGTGATGTACGTCCTTACACTCCTGTTCTACCTTCCCTATAAAACCCGTCATTGCTTCTCCCTTTGCTTCGGTAGTATTTGGAAGAAGAATACAGTAATTCAGTCCTCAGTGTTAATATTTATGACCACGAGAACCTCAAATCTCAAGTTAGGTTAACTTTTATAGAGGGAGGTCGTCTTAATATGTGTCAGGACATGTGAGCTAATTTTTTGTAGTGTGTAAACCGTATTCCCAATTATGTTACGTGGACGTAAAACAATCCATATACTGGCCTGAACAGGCCCTCAGGATTCCAGCATGTTGAGGCTCCCAGAATTTCTGGACAATTGACACATAAAGTTGGCAATTTTATCAGCCTTACACACGGGCCGCCTTTACTCCCAAGAGATAAACGTGGTACGCATTGCTGTTAGAGGCTGTGTCGATCACACGGCTGTAGTGAGGCCGGAAGTTTTATGTAAATGAAAACTTCCAATGACACCACCTAGAAATGAACCCGCGAACTTCCAGCTTGTAGTGCAGGGTATATGGAAATAAAAACGCTTGTTTTCTGAAGTCGCAAGTGTGGGATCAAAAAGTTGCACAGATGTATTATATCAAAGTGAATCACAAACAATACAACACCTCATGTTGTGTGTTCAACATCGTCGCCCTTTGCACTTCTGTCGATAAGGCAGCGATCAGGTACAGCCTTGTTGACAGCAATGACTTCTTGACGGCAATGCGGATTGTGTATGTGACCCTTCAGCGGTTCCTTGACGCGAAAAAACAAAAAGAAAAATGAAGAATAAAAAACCAATAGATGCCACTTATTATTTTATTGTACCCCTGATAGGCTCAACATGTTTCGGGCACTACTATGCCCATCATCAAGAGCTTGCGACTATGATATTGATTACCACATTGGTCGTTTCTTTCTTGGTTTGCTGTATGTTGGAGGTTAGGTGCGGTTAAGCTTGAGTAGTGTCCGGGCTGCAGG
>Ga0123357_10004825_pt1 | contig 15962 bp, 13 predicted proteins | sample TergutEmb28metaG_FD_89873 | JGI IMG/M metagenome (GOLD analysis project Ga0123357, IMG submission 89873) | Embiratermes neotenicus P4 segment gut microbial communities from Petit-Saut dam, French Guiana - Emb289 P4 | ecosystem: Host-associated > Arthropoda: Insects > Digestive system > Gut ... | reverse complement strand
GGCGTCCTGAAGGGCAACATCGCGCTGGACGGGGCGATCGTCAAGACGGCCGGCGTCCCCGCCGACCAGTTCGTCTTCAGCGGGCCGGCCAAGGTCGCCGAGTCGCAAGAGGAGGCCGTCGACCTGATCTTGAACGGCAAAATCGTCCCCGGCGACGTCGTCGTCGTGCGGTACGAAGGCCCGCAGGGCGGCCCCGGCATGCAAGAAATGCTGTACCCGACCAGCTACCTGAAAGGCGTCGGGCTTGGCCCGAAGTGCGCGCTGATAACGGACGGACGGTTCTCGGGCGGGTCGTCCGGCCTGTCGCTGGGCCACATCTCGCCCGAGGCGGCGGCCGGCGGCGCCATCGGCCTGATCCGCGACGGCGATATCATCGCTATCGACATTCCCAACCGGACGATCGACGTGCAGATCAGCGACGAAGAGCTCGCCGTCCGTCGCGCCGCTCAAGACAAGCTCGGCTGGGAGCCCGCCAACCGCGAACGCGTAGTATCCAACTCGTTGAAGATCTTCGCCATGCTGGCCCAAAGCGCCGACAAGGGCGCCGCCCGTCGCCAGTTGTGATGGGCCTCATTGCATGCCGGTGATGTGCGTAGCCATGGGGGTGGGTGAGCGGAGTCGGCCCCTTTGGAGCCGGGCGTAGCCCGGATAATGCTCAAATGCGCAGTTGGTGTTTGCGTAGCAACAGCCTCCGGCATGAAAGCGTATTAAGGCCGACGGAGACCAACCCGGGGGACCCCCGGATGGCGTAGCACACCATCACCACCGGACCGCGACTACGCTTGAGGGGTGGACGAGGCACGGCGACGGAACTTGGCGGGCGATCTTGTCCGTCGGGGGTTCTCTGCGCATTCGTCCGAGACGATTGTCGAGTTGGCCAACAGTGGCTTCTCTGAAGACGAGATACGACGCCTGGCGGCGGCCAGCGCGGGCGTGGCCGACCCCGATTTCGCGCTGGCACGTCTGGCCGAGCTTGGCATTGCCACCCTGCCCGACCTGGCGGCCGATGACCTCTGGCTGACGCGGGTGGCCGCCGTCATGGGCGGCAGCCGTCCGCTGGGGCGGCATTTGGTTTTGCACCCGGAAGCCCTGGAGCAGATGAAACAGCCGGGCGAACTGGCGCCTAACCTGCCCGGGCGGATACGCCTTGACTTGTGGAACACTGTCTTGCCGGCCGTCGGGCGTCCGCCCATCAACAGGGTTGCTGACGCACCGACTACGCTTGCCGACCCGGCGGGGGACGGCGCCGATGCACTGCGGGTGGCCAATCGTTCGCAACTGGCCCGCATCGCCGCCAGAGACCTAACGGCCGACGACCCGGCCGGGGCGCTGCCGTCCGTCGCCCATGAGTTGACGGATCTGGCCGACGCTATCGTCGATGTTGCGTTATCGCTAGCCAGGGGGCAAATTAACGGCGCCGAGCACGTCCGTCTTGCCGTCGTGGCGCTTGGCAAATGTGGGGCCCGCGAGTTGAACTATCTGTCGGATGTCGATGTGCTCTTCGTCGTCGAAGCGGCTGATGACGTGACGACGCGCGAGCGCGCGGTGCGCCTTGGCACAGACATCGCCGCGGCTTTGATGCGCCTGACCTCGGCCAGCACTGCCGCCGGGACAATCTGGTCAATGGACGCGGCGCTGCGTCCAGAGGGCAACGCCGGGCCGCTGGTGCGCACCTTGGAGGCGATGGCGTCCTACTACACCGGCGGGCACGCCGCCATCTGGGAATTCCAGGCGATGATGAAGGCCCGCCCCATGGCTGGTGATATTGCCCTTGGCAAGGCTTTTTGTGATCTCGTCCGTCCGTTGGTGTGGTCGGCCGGCGGTCGCGAGGGTTTCGTCACAGAATCGCAGGCGATGCGCCGCCGCGTCGTCTCGCTGATACCGCGCGACCAGGCCGATCGTGAGATCAAATTGGGTGCCGGGGGCCTGCGGGACGTCGAGTTCAGCGTCCAGATCTTGCAGCTGGTCCACGGGCGCGGCGACGAATCGATCCGCCTTCCGGCCACCATGGACGCGCTGGCGGCGCTTACCCACCACGGCTATATCGGCGTCGCTGACGCGGCCGAACTTGATGCGGCCTACCGGTTCGAGCGTCTGCTGGAACACCGGCAGCAGTTGTTCCGCTTGCGTCGCACCCATTTGATGCCCGATGACGCCGCCGAGCTGCGCCGCTTGGCCCGGTCGATGCCTGGCGCGGAATCGGGTGAGGCCCTGTGGGCCAATTGGCGCCAGGTGGCCAGCCGGGTGCAGCGGTTGCAGCAGCGGGTGTTCTATTCGCCGCTGCTGGAGGCCGTCGCGAAGGTGGCGTCCGGTGCTTTGCGGCTGAGTTCAACTGCCGCCGAGGAACGCCTTGCGGCTCTCGGTTTCGCGGATCCGACGGCTGCGCTGCGCCACATCGCGTCGCTGACGCAGGGCGTCAGCCGGACGGCCGAGATCGCCCGTCACCTGATGCCGGCGATGCTCGGCTGGTTGGCTGATGGCGCCAGCCCGGACGCCGGATTGTTGGCATTTCGGCAAGTCAGCGAGGCATTGGGGCGTGACCCGTGGTATCTGCGCGCGTTGCGTGACGAGTCGGGGACGGCCGAGAGCCTGGCCCGCGTCCTGGCGTCGTCGCGGTACGCCGTCGACCTGCTGCGGCGCGACCCGCCGAGCGTCGCGCTGCTGCGTGAGGACGCCGATGAGCTTCGCCCCCGCGCCGCCGCCGATCTGGCCGTCACCTTCGCCGCGACGGTGCGCCGCCACATCGACATCCTTGAGGCCGCCCAGTCGTTGCGGGCAGCTCGTCGTCGGGAGTTGGCCCGTCTGGCCGTCGCGGTGGTGCTCGGCCGGCTCGGCGTCGAGGACCTTGGTGCGGCGCTCAGCGACGTCACCGCTGCGACCCTGGAGACGGGCTTGGAGTTGGCGGCACGGGCCTTCCCGGCGGCGCCGCCTCTGGGCGTGATAGCGATGGGGCGCTGGGGTGGCCGCGAACTCAGCTTCGCCTCTGACGCCGACGCCATGTTCCTCGCCCCGGACGACGCGTCTGGCGAAGCACTTGCCGCTGCCGCCGATGCCGTCACCGCTCTGCGTGGTTGGCTGCGCCTACCCGGCCCCGACCCGGCGCTGGAAATCGACGTCCGCCTGCGCCCCGAGGGCAAGGATGGGCCGATGGTGCGCACCGTCAGTTCGTACCTGGCGTACTACGGGCGCTGGTCATGGACGTGGGAGGCCCAATCGCTGGTGCGGGCGTCCCACGGTGCCGGCGACGAGACCTTGACGGGGGCGCTGTTGGCGGGCATCAGCGATCTGCGTTGGCCGGCCGGCGGGCTCAGCGACGAGGATGTCCAGGCCATTCGCAAGCTGAAGTTGCGCCTCGACAGGGAGCACGCGTCGACCCGCGGCGCCATCAATCTGAAACACGGCCGGGGCGGGCTTGTTGACATCGAGTGGACTGTCCAACTGGCGCAGTTGCGTCATGCGCACGAGGTGCCGTCACTGCAAGTCACCGGCACTTTGGAGGCGCTGCGGGCGGCGGCCCACGCCGGGCTTATGCCGCCGGATGATGCCCAGGTTTTGAGCGAAACTTGGCAGTTGGTCTCGCGCGTCCGCGACGCCATCGTCCTGACGAGGGGACGCCCCAGTGACGCCCTGCCGTCCTCCGCCAGTGACATCAGCGCAGTAGCAACAATGTTGGGTTACGGCAAAGCCGAAGCGTCCAGCTTGTGGGCTGACCTGGCGAAAGCGATGCGCCGGGCGTCCTGGGTGTCCGATCGCCAATTCTGGGGCCGCTGATACTTCGTGCTACGCGCATGATGACGGATAATCGGACTAACTGATGCGCGTCCCCACCAACGCGCCGATGCCGTAGGTGATCGCCATGGCCAGCAAGCCGCCGCCGACGTTGCGGAGGATCGCCAGGCGGATATTCGCGTCGCCGAGTTTGGCGCTGATCAGGCCGGTCAGGAACAGGGCCAGCGCTACGGCCACCACCGTCGCCGGTATTCGGGCGCCGCCCGGCACGAGCAGGATGGTCAACAGCGGAAGCAGCGACCCGATGATGAACGCCGTCATCGACGCGAACGCCGCGTGCCAGGGGTTGGTCAGTTCTTCCTGGTCGATCTTGAGCTCTACCTCGGCGTGGGCAGCCAGGGCGTCGTGAGCCGTCAATTGCACGGCGACGCTGTGGGCCAGGTCGGGCGTCAAACCCTTCTCGACGTAGAAACCGGCCAGCTCGTTGAGCTCCTCTTCCGGGTACGTTTCGAGTTCCCAGCGTTCCTTGGCCAGCAGGGCGGATTGGGTGTCGCGTTGGGTGCTGACGGAAACGTACTCGCCGGCCGCCATCGAAAGTGCGCCGGCGGCTAGCCCGGCCAGCCCGGCGGTCATCAGAGCGCCGTGACTTGCGCCGGCGGCGGCAACGCCTATCACGATGCCAGATACCGAGACGATGCCGTCGTTGGCCCCCAGGACGCCGGCCCGCAGCCAGTTCAGACGGTCGCCGGCGTTGGCCGGTTGCTCGGCCGAAGCGGGGTGCATGGCCGGTGGTGTGGGGGTGGTTTCGGTGCTCATGGCGGTTCCCTTTCGGCCGTGGGCGGGTGGGTTGTCGGTTTGTCAGCTATCGGTTGGCGGCAGCCCAGGCGGCGCCGACGATGCCGGCACGGTTGCGCAAGGCTGCCGGGATGATCGGCGTCTTCAGATGTAGCAGCGGCAGAAATTGGTCGTGGTTCTTGCTGACACCGCCACCGACGACGAACAAATCCGGCCACAGCGTGCGCTCCAGCGCCTGGTAATACCGGTCGAGGCGCTTTGCCCACTGCGGGTAGGTCAGGTTTTCCCGCTCGCGGACGCCAGCCGACGCGCGGGATTCGGCGTCGTGCCCGTCCACCTCAAGGTGCCCGAACTCGGTGTTCGGCAGCAGTTGTCCGTTATTGATGACGGCCGACCCGATGCCAGTCCCCAGCGTCGTCAGCACGATGACGCCCGGCGTGCCCTTGGCGGCGCCGTAATACACCTCGCCGATGCCCGCTGCGTCGGCGTCGTTGACAAGGGTGACGGCACGCCCCAGCTTCTCAGCAAAGAAGGTCTCGGCTTCCAGATTGTGCCAACCCTGGTCGAGGTTGGCAATCATAGGAATGCGGCCATGGACGACGGGTGCCGGCACCGTGATACCGACGTGCAAGTCCGCGGCGTCTGGGGCCAGCTTGCTGATGATCCGGGCGATGGCATTGGCACAATTCTCGGGCGTCGACTTCTTCGGCGTAGGAATCCGCACCCGCTCGGACGTGAACTCGCCGCTGGTCAAGTCGACCACAGCACCCTTGATGCCAGACCCCCCGATGTCAATGCCAATGTTCATGGGGTCAAGCCTAATGCGTAGCGGGGTGACGTGTTGTGTGGGTGGTGTTTCCGTCGCGGGGGGCGTTTCGGGCGTCGATGCCTTCGGCATCCTATCGACGCCCTACACTCTGGGGCCGACCTCACACCGGCGCTCCTTCGGACCGCAGCGGTGATACCCCCAAGCCCCCGCTCGTGGAAAACCACCCACCCAACACCCCACTTGTTGCTAATAGGCGGTCCGTAGCGTAGCGGAGGAGCGGCGGTATGGCGGGTGGAAGACGGTTCGAGCTGGCGACGGCGCAGACGCCTGCCCAACGCGACCATTCACCCAGACCACGCGTCGAGTACGGCGTCGTCGCTTCGCTCAACACCTTCCTTGGCCTCGGCACCGCGAGCAAGCTCGCGTGCCCTCGACCCGCGTCGGTGGGTGTGCTCGGGCCGGCTGGAACCTGCCTTGATGGCGTGATTCACGACCGGAATAGGGCTTAGGCTTGGGGTCATGAACATCGCGGACTTTACGACGTTCGGCGTCGGCGGCCCTGCTGGCACTTTGGTCGAGGCGTCATCCGTCACGGAACTGGTTGATGCTGTTCGTTCGGCTGATGCCGCGGGTGCTCCTGTGTTTGTGTTGTCCGGGGGGTCGAATGTGTTGGTGGGGGACGCAGGGTTCGACGGGACGGTGGTGCGCGTCACCGGCGGGACGCCTGGGCCGGGATGGGTGTGGGCGGGAGTTGCGCTGGACGAATTGGTCGTCTGGTCGGTGGAGCAGGGGTTGTCGGGCTTGGAAGCGCTGTCGGGGGTTCCGGGGCTGGTGGGCGCGGCGCCCGTCCAGAACGTCGGGGCCTACGGGGCAGAAATCGCCCAGGTGGTGCAGGCTGTGCGCGTGTGGGATCGTCTTGTTGGTGAGCAAATCACCTTGTCGGCACCTGAATGCGGCTTCACCTACCGTGATTCGACGTTCAAACAGTCACGACATGACGGTGAGGCGACGGGCAGGTATGTCGTCCTTGAGGTGTTGTTCGGGTTGGCCGACGGTTCGCAAAGCGCCCCCATCGCTTATGCCGAATTGGCCAAGTCGTTGGGCGTCGAGTTGGGCGATCGGGCGCCGCTTCAGGACGTCCGCGATGCCGTCCTGGCGCTGCGGCGCAGCAAGGGCATGGTGTTCGACCCGGCCGACCCGGACACTCACGGCGCCGGCTCGTTCTTCACAAACCCCATCTTGACGGCCGACGAAGCGCAACGTTTGCCCTTGTCAGCACCTCGATACCAACAACCGGACGGGCGGGTCAAGACGTCCGCCGCCTGGTTGATCGAGAACGCCGGGTTCGGCAAAGGCTACGGCACAGGCTCAGCCAGGTTGTCGTCCAAGCACGTTCTGGCATTGACGAATCAAGGTGGTGCGACAGCGAAAGACGTCCTGAGCCTGGCTCACCAGATTCAGGACGTCGTCCACGCCAAGTTCGGCATCACGCTTACCCCGGAGCCGACACTGGTCGGCGTCGAGTGGTGACCCGACGCCGACCAGCGCGTGACCTCAGTCATCAAGGGTACTGAGGTCCCCTTCGGGTTCGCCGAGGGCGCGTGCCCGAAGGACGCGGCGCATGATTTTGCCGGAGCGCGTCTTTGGCAGTTTGTCGGTGAAGTCGATCCACTCGGGCTTGGCGATCGGCGATAGACGCGACGAGACGTGCTGGCGCAGTTGTTCGGCCAATTCGGGGCTGCCCTCGTAGCCCATCTTCAAAACGACGAACGCTTGGATGGCGTGACCTTTCACCTCGTGAGGCAGGCCGATCACTGCCGCTTCGCCGACTGCGGGGTGTGACGCCAGCGCCGATTCGACTTCGGCTGTGCCAAGACGGTGGCCGGAAACCTTGATCACGTCGTCGGTGCGCCCGATGACCCAGAGGTATCCGTCCTCGTCGCGGCGGGCTGAGTCGCCCGTCAGATAGAAGCCCGGGTACTTCGACCAGTATGTCGAGACGTACCGGTCAGGCTCTTTGTAAAGCGTCCGCATCATGCCTGGCCACGGGTTCTTGAGCACCAGGAAGCCCTCGTCGCCGTCGGCCACCGGTTTGCCGTCCTCACTGAGGATGTCGACAGCCTGGCCGAAGAACGGCTTGCCGGCCGAGCCTGGCTTCAGCGGCATTGACGGGGTCGGGGTGATCTGGAACTGGCCTGTCTCGGTTTGCCACCAGGTGTCCATGATCGGGCACTTGCTGTTGCCGATAACCTTGAACAGCCACTGCCAGGCCTCTGGGTTGATCGGCTCGCCGACCGTCCCCAGTAACCGCAAGGACGACAGGTCGTGACGTGCCGCCCATGCTTCACCGAAGCGCAATAGTGTGCGGACGGCGGTCGGCGAAGTGTAGAACGTCGTGACGCCGTATTGTTCGATCAGGTTCCACCAGCGGTCGGGTGTCGGGTAGGTGGGCCCGCCTTCATACAGGAAGATCGTCGCGCCGCACAGCAGCGGGCCGTACACGAGGTACGAGTGACCGGTGATCCAGCCGGGGTCGGCGGTGCACCACCAGCGGTCCTCGTCGCGGATGTCGAAGGTGTATTTCAGTGTCGTGTACGTGCCGACCATGTAGCCGCCGTGGGCGTGCAAAATGGCCTTCGGGGTGCCCGTCGACCCGGACGTATACAGGATGAACAGCGGGTCGGTCGATTCCATCTGCTCGGTTTCGCACGGGCCTTTGGCGATCGGCAGGCCCGCCAGATCGTGGTACCAGTGGTCGCGTGTCGGGTCCATCGAGATCTCTTCGCCTGTGCTCTTGACCACCAGGACGTTCTCGACGGAAGCGCTGAACTTGATGGCCTCGTCCACGATCTTCTTCAGTGGGAAGATCGACCCGTTGACCCATGACCCGTCGGCTGTGATGACGAGCTTGGATTCGGAGTGGTCGATGCGGCTGGCCAGGGCGTCCGGCGAGAAGCCGGCGAAGATCACCGAATGGATCGCGCCGATTTTCGCGCAGGCCAGCATGGCGAAGACGACCTCGGGGATGCGCGGCAGGTAGATCGTCACACGGTCGCCTTTGCGGACACCCATGGATTTCAGGACGTTCGCCATGGCGGTGACTTCGCGGTTCAGCGAGAAGTACGAGTAGCTGCGCTCTGCACCATTCTCGCCAACCCAGATGAGGGCCAGCTTGTTCTTGTAAGGCCCGCTGAGGTGACGATCAAGCGCATTGTGGACGATGTTGGTCTTGGCCCCTTTGAACCACTCGAAGAAGGGCGCGTTGGAATCGTCAAGAACCTGCTTCCAGGGGGTGAACCATTCGAGTTCTTTGGCACGGTCTTCCCAAAAACCTATCGGATCGGCGCTGGCGGCGTCGCGAAGCGTCTCCGGGTTGATGCTGCCTTCAGCGTATGTGAACGGCGGATCGGTGTAAACAAAATCGGTTGCGGACTCGCTCATTATTCCTCCATCGTTGGATCAGTGGTTGATCTGGACTACTGCGTTTGTTGTAGCCTTCGGTCGGGCTGCAACATTTCGTACGCTAATGGCGGATTATTACGAGCCGGTGACGGCAATCGAACAGTCAGGGACTTGCTGCGGGCTGGCTTCCAGGTGCACAGCGGCAGGCTAGGAATGGGTGGCGTTCAGGAGCCGGACGGCACACCTTCGGCTTTGTCGGCCTGCGCTTGGACGGCGGTGATGGAAATCGTCGAAACGATGTCTTCGACAAGGGCGCCGCGGCTCAAGTCCGTCACCGTCTTGTTCAGGCCTTGCAGCACGGGGCCGACGGCGACGACGCCAGCCGTTCGTTGCACAGCCTTGTATGTGATGTTGCCCGCGTCCAGGTCGGGGAAAATGAACACCGTCGCCTGGCCTGCCACCGGCGAACCGGGCATCTTCATCTCGCCTACCGTTGGGTCAAAGGCGGCGTCGAACTGCAGCGGCCCGTCCACAGGCAGATCGGGGCGACGCTCGCGCACCAGCTTCACCGCCTCGTCGACGGCGTCCACATCGGGGCCGGCGCCCGATGTGCCCGTCGAATAGCTGAGCATGGCGATGCGCGGTTCGATGCCAAATGCGGCAGCGCTTTCAGCCGACGATATGGCGATGTCGGCGAGCTGGCTGGGCGTCGGGTTCGGGTTGACGGCGCAGTCGGCGAAATAGAGCACCCGGTCGGCCATACACATGAAGAAGGCGCCCGAGACGATGCTGACACCCGGTTTCGTCTTGATGATTTCAAAGGCCGGACGGATGGTGTTCGCGGTCGTGTGCGTCGCGCCGGACACCATGGCGTTGGCCTCGCCCAGGTACACCATCATGGTGCCGAAATAGCTCGGATCGGCCATCTTCTCGCGTGCCTGTTCCAGCGTCACACCCTTGGCGGCGCGGATTTCGGCATACTTGGCGGCATAGCGTTCGATACGCTTCTTGTCGTTCATCGAGACGATGTCGATGCCCGCCAGGTCGAAGCCCATGCTCTTGGCGTGGGCCGTCACTTCGTCCGGCTCGCCCAACAGCACGAGCTTGGCGACGCCGCGGTGGGCGGAAATCATGGCCGCCTCCAGCACGCGGGCATCGCCCGATTCGGGCAGCACGATAGTCATCGGGTCGGCCATCGCCTGCTGGGCGACGTCATACTCGAACCGGTGCTGCGTGCGGATCGAACGCAACGGCTGTTCAAGCCGGGCGACCAGTCCGTCGATATCGACATACTCGGCCAGCAGCGACCGCAGCGCCGCCACTTTGCGGGGCGTGACGGTGGGGGTTCCCTGGACGTTGGCCAACACCTCCGCCGACCCGAAGGTGTTGGTTTCCGCCATTCCGATGGCGAAGTTGCAGGGCACACGGTCGATCAGTTCGACGATCGCGTCGGGCAGCGCGTAGCCGCCCACCAGGACGATCGCGGCCAGGCGCGGGAAGTTCTCGTCCGTCTGCGACAGCATCACCCCCGGCAGCAGATCGACCCGGTCGGACGCCATAACCAGCGTTGTGTCGTCGAAGATGCGGTTCAGCAAGTTCGGCAGCGTCATGCCGGCGACGGCGACGTGCAGCGACTCGCGGTTGAGTGCCGCCTCGTCGCCCTTCCAGACGGTCGCCCCCAGTGCTTTGAACTGTTCGCCGACGGTTGGCGCCGCCAGGACGGGGTCCTCCGGCACCGCCGCGGTGAACAACCCGCCGAAGATATCCAAGCCGGTCCGGACGTCGTCCAGCAGCGGTGGGTCGATCCGGCTGGCCACCACGCCAAGGACGGTATTGTGATTGGCCTGAAACTCGTGGACGGCATACTGAGCCGAACGCACCACTTGGGCTGCCGTCTTTCCGCGTCCTTCCACCAGGACGACGACGGGGGTGTCGAGGTTGGCTGCGAAGCGGGCGTTCAGGCTGACCTCGACGGGCGCCGAAACGTCGTCGAAGTTCGACCCGATGACCACCACGGCGTCGTAACGTTCCCGCAGGCCGCCCATTTTGGCGACCAATGAAGCCATCACCTGGTCGGGGTTGTCGGCGATCTCGTCATAGGTGGCGCCGATGACCTCGTTGAGGTTCTGTTCCAGGTGGCAGATCTTCAGCAGCGCCTCCGCCAGCGCGTCATGCTCGTGGCTGCGCACCAGGGGACGGAAAATGGCTACGCGTTGGCCCTCGGAATGAAGCTTGTCGATGACGCCGATCGCCACAACCCGCTTGTTAGAAAGCGCTTCAGCAGCAGCAATATAGATGGTCTTGGTCATGGGATAAATCTATCAGGGAGGCGGGGACGCAAGACTTATGCTTGACGTCATGCTTATTGGTTGTCACGTTGAGCCCGCCGACCCTGTTGCTGACGGAGTGTTGGCCGGTGCGGACGTCGTCCAGATCGTGGTTGGCGACCCACAGAAGTGGACCGCGCCCGAGGTGCTTTCGCCCGGTGGGGCGTCGGCGTTGTGTCAGGCCGCTGGTGACGCCGGTATCAAGCTCGTCGTCCATGCGGCGTACCTGATCAATGTGGCATCCACGAACAATCGGGTGCGGATACCGTCCCGTCAACTGCTTCAGAAGACACTGAACACGGCCGGGCAGATCGGCGCGCTGGGCGTGGTCGTCCACGGCGGCCACCTGACGGCAGACGACGACCCGGCAGCCGGCGTCGACAACTGGGTGAAAGCCATCAACGGGCTTGAGTTTCCCGTCCCCTTGTTCATCGAGAACACCGCGGGCGGCAACCACGCGATGGCCCGGACGCTGGCGGCCTGGCAGCGCCTTTGGGCCGGTGTGGCGACGGCCGACGGCGCGGCGAACGTCGGCGTCTGCCTGGACACCTGCCACGCGCACGCGGCGGGCCTCGATTTGGCCACGGTCGTCGACGATCTGCGCGCCATCACCGGACGCATCGACCTCGTCCATGCCAATGATTCGAGGGACGCGGCTGGTTCGGGCGCCGATCGCCACGCCAATATCGGGCAAGGCCAGATCGACCCCGCGCTCATCGCCGCCGTCGTCAAACAGGCCGATGCCCCGGCCGTCGTCGAGACCCCCGGCCCCGTGGAAGCCTGGGCTGCCGATATCGCCTACTTGAGGGATGCCGTTTAGGCATAAAAAGGAGCGAGGCCTCGCTCGGGGGGAAGCGAGGCCTCGCAATGCCGACCCGGCGTCGGCCCACCGGTGGTCTCCCTCCACAGTGGCAAATGACGCTGACGGGGTCAGCTAGGGGGGGTAGGGAACATACCCCAAGGCAGCACAACTGGCTGTCTTTACTCATCGACGTTACGAAGGCGTGGCCATCATTCAAAGGGTTGGAGCGCTCTCCCATACCACAGTGGCATGGGTCTAGACGGTCGTCCGATCAGCTAGCGCCGTTGTCTGATTTCGCCCCTTTGCCCTGATCCGGTAAGCTTGCCCGATGGCCACTTGGCGTCACTGCCGGTGGTCAGAACTCCTGCCGCGGGATCGACCCGCAGCCGCTAGACCGAAGGAGAATTCATGCGTCAGTATGAGATCATGGCGATAATCGACCCGGAAGTGGACGAGCGCCAGATCCAACCAATCATCGACAAGTATTCCAAGGTCATCACCGATGCCAAGGGCGCGGTTGACGCTACCGACATCATGGGGCGGCGCCGTCTGGCCTACCCGATCAACAAGAAGGTGGACGGCATCTACGTCGTCTTCAACATCAGTTCCGAGCCGGCTGCCGTCGCTGAAATGGATCGTCTGATGACCATCGACGAGCAGTTCATGCGCACCAAGGTCATGCGCACCGACACCAAGAAGGTGCGTCCGGAAATCAGCCTCGACCGCATCGAGGTGCCGCCGGAGCGCGATCCGCGCACCGAGCGTGGCGGCCGTCGTTCCCGCGATGACCGGCGCTGAGAGGGGCACGGATAATGGCTGGCGAAACAACCATCACGCTGATCGGCAACCTGACCGGCGACCCTGACCTGCGATTCACCCCGTCGGGCGCGGCCGTCGCCAACTTCACCGTTGCTTCGACACCGCGCACCTTCGACCGTCAAACCCAGGAATGGAAAGACGGCGAGGCCATGTTCATCAACTGCGCCGCCTGGCGCAACTTGGCCGAGAATGTCGCCGAGTCGCTGACGAAGGGCTCTCGCGTCATCGTTTCCGGGCGTCTTCGTTCCCGTTCTTATGAGGGACGCGAGGGCGAGAAGCGCACCGTCTTCGAGATCGACGTCGACGAGATCGGCCCGTCCCTGCGTTACGCCACTGCAAAGGTGACGCGCACCACGTCGTCTGGCGGCGGTGGCGGCTCCTGGCAGGGTGGCGGTGGAGCCTCAGGCGCTCCGGCCGGCGATTGGTCGTCCCCGGCTCAGGCCCCCGACAACGACCCGTGGGCGAATGCCCAATCCGACGAACCGCCGTTCTGACGAAGGGCCGTCCCCAATAACCCCAAGCACGAGGCCCATTCCGGCAATCGCCGGGCTTTGAAAGGAGCACCACAATGGCCAAACAACAACGCAAGATCTCGCGCAAGAAGATCATCCAGGCGAAGACGATCCACGTCGGCGCGATCGATTACAAGGACATCGCGCTGCTGCGCAAGTTCATCTCGGAGCGCGGCAAGATCCGTTCCCGCCGGGTGACGGGTTTGACGGTTCAGGATCAGCGCCTCATGGCCAACGCCATCAAGAACGCCCGCGAGTTGGCCTTGCTGCCGTACGCGACGAGTGGCCGGTAAAGGAGGTCGAACATAATGAAACTCATTTTGACTACTCAAGTTGACAAGCTCGGCCTGGCCGGTGACGTCGTCGAGGTGAAGGCCGGTTACGGGCGCAACTATCTGCTGCCGCAAGGCAAGGCGATGGTCTGGACGCGTGGTTCCGCCACCCAGATCGCGGGCATCCAGCGGGCGCGCGACGCCCGTCAGGTGCGCGACAACGACCATGCTGCCGCTTTGCGCGACCAGATCGAGGCGCTGCAGGTCGAGGTGGCGGCGCGGGCCGCCGAGTCGGGCCAGTTGTTCGGCTCCGTCTCGCCGACCGTCATCGCGCTGGCAGTCAAGAAGGCCGGCGGGCCGGCCATCGACAAGCGGGCCATCTCGGTGGCCAAGCCCATTAAACACGTCGGTGTTCACGGCGTCGGCATCAAGCTGACGGACGCTGTGACGGCCCACGTCAACATCAAAGTTGTCGCCGCGTAAGGTCCGTCTGGCCGATCACCCTTTGCCCTGCCACTTGGGGCAATACGGGGTGAGACGCTAGACTTGACCTTTCGTGGGCGCAAAAACTCACGATCGTGTCGTGCCCGGAAACGGGCCCGGCACGACCCCCAAGGGCACTAGCTCAATTGGCAGAGCAGCGGTCTCCAAAACCGCAGGTTGGGGGTTCAAGTCCCTCGTGCCCTGCGGATACCGGTGCGACACATCGTCGAGCCGGGCCGAAACCGAAGACTGAAGAGGATTATCGTGGCGAGAAAGAGCACGAGCGGGCAGCCCAGTGAGCCTGCCCGCGAGCCGGGAGACGTGCCGGAGAAGGCTCCGGAAGACGTCGACGTGACGCCCGACGCTGCCGGCGAGTCGGCTGATGTCGTTGAGACGGACGTCACCCAGGCCGCTGAGACGGCGGGCGAAAAGGCCACTGATGCCGTCGACGACGCCGAATCTGAGGCGGAGTCTGCTGTGGAGTCTGAGGTGGGTCAGGCCGAAGAGCCGGCTGCCGCGGCAGAGGCCGAAGTGGCTGACGAAGCCGACGAGGTTGAAGACTCTGACGAAGGTGAGCCGGGCCTGGCCGACAAGCTGTTTGACTTGGACGACGAGGACACCGATGCCGCAGCTGACGATGAGGGCAAGGTTCGCCAACCCGTCCGCAAATTGACGAAAGCGCCGGTCAAAAAAGCCCAACCAGCCAATAAGCGCTCGGCTTCGACCACGCCGACGAGCACCGGGCGCACAACGCCGTGGGGTTTCGTCCGTCAGGCAATTGGTGAATTGCGCAAGGTGGTGTGGCCGTCCGGCGACGTGGTGGGCCAGTACTTCCTCGTTGTGCTGGTGTTTGTGCTGTTCATCATGGGTCTGGTGTTCGGCCTTGACACCCTGTTCGGCTGGGGCCTGATGCGGATCTTCCGCTGACAAGGAGTTATGACATGACTATGGAGCCGACCGATCTGCCGGTGGACGACGTCGAAATCGATCTCGGGCCCGTTCCGGTGGACGACGTCGAGATCGATCTGGATTTCGGCCAGTTCGAAGTGGCGCCGTCCGTCGACGACATCGTCATCGACTTGAGCGAGCCGGACGAGCAGGCTTCGGAGTCCGCCGTCAGTGCTGATGCCGCCGCCGGGGACGAGCCCGACCCCGAGGTCGAGGCGGCGCTGGAGGAGTTGCGCCAGGAGTTGCGCGTCCAGGAGGGTGACTGGTACGTCGTCCACACCTACTCGGGCATGGAAAACCGCGTCAAGCAGAACATCGATTTCCGCGTCAAAACGTTGAACATGGAGGACTACATCTTCCAGGTCGTCGTCCCGACGGAGGACGTCATCGAGATGCGCAACGGCGTCCGCAAGACGGTGACGCGCGTCGTCCTGCCGGGCTATGTGTTGGTGCGCATGGCGATGTCGGACGACTCGTGGGCGGCCGTGCGTCACACCCCGAACGTGACGGGTTTCGTCGGCCACGCCAACGCGCCGGTACCGCTGGAACTGGACGAGGTCGAGCGCATGCTGACGCCGTCCGTCGTCGCCAAGGTGAACGCCGCGCACGCCGGCAAGCCGTCGCGTGGGCGTCGCAAGGTGGAGGTCGTCGACTACCTGGTGGGTGATTCCGTCATGGTTGTGGAGGGCCCGTTCGCCGGGGTGCACGCCACCATCACCGAGATCAACACGCACAACCAGCGTGTCAAAGCCAACGTCGAGATCCTGGGGCGCGAGACGCCCGTCGATCTGACGTTCACACAGATTCAGAAAGTTGTCTAGGTATAGGTAAGAAAGGACCAACCATGGCCCCCAAGAAGAAGGTCGCGGCAGTCGTCAAGGTTGCCATCCAGGCTGGTGCCGCTACCCCGGCGCCGCCCGTCGGCACGGCGCTCGGCCCGCATGGCGTCAATATCATGGAGTTCGTCAAGGCGTACAACGCGGCGACGGAATCGATGCGCGGCACCATCATCCCCGCCGAGATCACGATCTACGAGGACCGGACGTTCAGCTTCATCACGAAGACGCCGCCGGCCCCCGAGCTGATCAAGAAGGCCGCCGGTGT
>Ga0123357_10004823_pt1 | contig 15964 bp, 12 predicted proteins | sample TergutEmb28metaG_FD_89873 | JGI IMG/M metagenome (GOLD analysis project Ga0123357, IMG submission 89873) | Embiratermes neotenicus P4 segment gut microbial communities from Petit-Saut dam, French Guiana - Emb289 P4 | ecosystem: Host-associated > Arthropoda: Insects > Digestive system > Gut ... | reverse complement strand
GGTCACACCGGGACTGTAACGGGAACACTTTACCTTTATCTTTACTTAACGTAAAATGACAAAGACTCAGAATGAAGCGGTCCTTGCCTGTTTTAAGATAATATTCCTTAATACCCTGAACAAAAAGTGTGAGAAATTGCAGAAAGATTCATTCCCTCCCGGTTTTCGAACCGGCCGAGTGTCATAACGCAAATCACGTGTGTTAGCCATTATTTCTGCTGCATAATTGCCGAACCGACTAAATCGAAGTTACTGGGTCTTTCCTCAGCAGGTCGTAATCATTAAACTGGTCAAAAAATTTCCTAGTTATTTGGATTCATCGGGGTGTTCATAAAATTCCGCCATTGCACCTGCCCTGGAAAGCATGGTCCATTTCATGTCTCCACACGTTATTTCTTTACTTTATCTTAATGTTACCGACCACGTCTTAGAGTGTCCTATAATCACTGCCGTCGGGTTTTCCATCAAATTTTTATGTTATTTACTACAGGTTTTTTCCCTCTCTTTATTATAAACGAGTTTATTTTCTCTAGTGAAAACTGTGTAATTATATGCGATGGCTTATATATATACATATATATAGTATATATTACATAAAGATTTGGCCTAGTAACTTCCATTGTTTTGCTGTCTTGTATCCTGTCTGCTGTCTCGGCACGTCATGTAAGTTACACATAAGCTTGCCATTCCAGCCTCTTTCCATCGTGTTAGTAATTGGTCCCAAATTTTGCCGAACCGTTTAAACAAATTTGCTGCCTCTATATTTCAGTTATAAATGCTCGTTAATGGGTATACAGTATTCATTTTATGGGTGTGTATACTTAGAAGCGTTTCATACAAACATGTGTATGAAACGATATGCCTAATACGCTTATCTATGCCTTACAGTAAATCCTGTCGTTTTGAATAAATAGCGTGTACTTTTTCCCAATTCTCCAGCCTGAATGGAAACTAAAATTGTCACAGATAGAGGCAGGGTTGGCCCAGACCTAAATGCCGCACCAGATGACCATAAATTCCGCCCTCCCTCGGTTAAAAGTAGCTAAGCTTTCTCAAGACTTCATCCTAATTAGTGACACGAAATTCCCAGTCTCTCACGAACATTGTGGCTGGAGTTGTACTTTTGAAAACCGTTTTCTTTACAGTTTCACATGACATATTAACATTGCTCAAATTAATGGTCACAATGTGAACAAAAGAATAGCAGACATTAAATTTCATGTAACGAAAAGAAAGAACATTTGTAAAATGTGCCAAATGGCGCGTCGGCGGGTGCGTCTGTACAGCCCCCCGTCTGTACTGGACAGGACGACAGCAACTATATGCAAGCCGTATTAGCTGTTTCTACCTTGGCAATGTCTCCCACAGTGTTTCAACAACTTCATTTTCTGCTTTGTAGATGGTGTAGCATGCATTAATAAGTGAAATGGAAATACGTGCTGTATAACAGCACTTTTCACGCGGTCGCTGCAGCCTGTTTCCCAACCGATAGAACGTACTGCTTATTAATCTGTGCAACGAGGTCACGGACGCTAGTGAACAGCTGATCGTAAAGTAGATAGGAGTTCGTGGAAAACATGTGAACGTACAGTGTTGGTGTTTAGACCCTGGACTGTTAAATTGGATTCACAGTTCACAACGCTGTAGTATCACCAAGTACAAAAATGTATGGGATGGGTTTGTTTAAAAAATGCGTAAAAATGCAGCAGTTTGGACCAAGTATAGTTACAAGTTTTCGAAGTATCCTTTTGGATCCACAACGAAACTGCAGTTCTTTCATGTCTTACATTTGTTGTAGATTTAAGGGCAGTGTTGTCATGTAGTTTATTAATTTTATGCCATGTATGGTCCATTTTCAGTACAGTTGACTGTGTTTTATTACTGTAAAAGTGGCCAGTATCAATAAATGTTTGTATCATGCATTTTTAAGTTTTGTTTTGAAGTAGTTCCTATACTCATCTTAGATTGTTACAGTGTTTATGTTTGAAACCAAACTTTGAAATGTTTAATTCTGTAGTTTGTCCTAGCTTGGACATTTCTTGTTCCTCAAGTTGTATCATGTATGTGGTGTGACTTATGAGATGCTTTTACAGGTAGCACGTTTATATGTTGCAGTAAATAGTCTTCAAAGGTCGTTGAACCTGTGTGCTTTCTGTAGATATTAACCAACTTGAAATAATGTATAAATAAACTGCTACAATAATACCTGTACTGTAATCACTTTGAGCAGAAATTTAGAACAATTTGTGGTTTGTACTTATAAAATAAATTCAAATTAAATTACTGGTTAGGTTAGAACTGTTCAGTTGTGTTGAGAAAATTAATAACAACAAAATTAGCAGCCGTATGTATTCACCATGGTATAAATTTATTCTTATGCCCCTTAGCATATGCACACACATTATCTTTAGGTAGTTTAATCCATTGACATAAGAACTTGGCATATTTCTCTAGTTTAAGAAGGGGCAGCAGAGTTATATCACATGTGGAGATCAATAATGTGATGCAGTGAATGTACGGTGGGTTTACCCACACCATTTTAAAATATTGAAAACAATTATGTCTGCCTTACATATCACCCTGTTTTCAGCATTTCAGGAAAATAATTTTGTAGGTTATTAAATTGGAGTTTTTAGGTGATCATGGCAAATTATATAAAGAGTGTTTATTTTGGGTGGAATTATGTAATGGTGTTATTGAGGTTATGAGGTATTGGTTCACAGATATTGCAGTCTTTATTGGTGTGTTGAGAGAGGTATTGATGGTAAAATTGAATGTATTACTCCATAATTTTCTGACTGTACATGAGGACACTCATAAGCTGTGGTCAATGTAGCTGGAAGTTTGAGCATCTCACAAGTAGTAAACATTGGGACATTACACACACATTTTGGATATTAGCTGAGTAACTAGCTACCCAGTGTTACATTTTCATGTTCATTACTCTGTCAGTCAAAGCAAATGCTGATGTAGTGCCTTGAAACAGGCCACCGTCTTCTATTTTCAGGTACTACCTACTTACCATGTCACATTCCTAACACAATCATTAAACACCTTTACCAGATAAAACAGTACCTTAAAATAAGGAAAGCCACTGACACATGTAATGCAGTTCTAACCTACATGCTGTGTGGTGATACAATAATGGTGTGGTAGACCTTAAAATATAAAAAGATATGGCTGCAACTTCATCTACAAAGACAACAGTCACAGGTTAGTACTCTGTATTTTACTTATGTTGTAGAGGACATGTAGAAATTTAGTGTTTTCTACTGATTGTTCTCTTATGAGCTTTCGTAAATGCAGGAAATTTGCCTGGGCTGCTGTTTGCTTCTCAAGAAGGGCTCCTCCATGGAGTGAGTTAGTTCTTCATATTTTGAAATAATTTGGAACTTAAATCAGGGCCCTAAGGTCAGTGCTTTAGTTACATAGTTTTTGAGTACAGAACACAGTATTAATATTTGGTTATCAGATAGTCTTTTGTGGAGTGCTCAGAGCTTTAGAGCTCGTCACCATTTTCCAGATACTGATCTCGTAATTTTGCCATATACTCTATGTTCAAATGATGATCATGATAAATGTTCTTCCATCATTTTGCAAGTAGACATTGGTCAGTTTTGTTGGCTTGGATTGGTTATTAAAAAAAAAAAAGTATTTTTAAAAGTGGTGTGCCCTGTAAGATTATCTATCCATTAAGCATATACTGATCACACAAGGATGTAACAGATATACAAAGGAAGCTGTTACATTGTAAAAGAGCTTTATCTGAAGATTGGTGGGAATTCTGTAGCCTAAGTTATGTGAATAGTGCAGATATAACCCTTGGTTCATTTCTACTAACTGGAATTTTCTTGTGGACAGTTTGCAGCCATTTATGTGTACAATCCAGCAAACAATGTGATATAATTGTAGTGCTGCTTAGTGCTGGAATTGCAAAATTTTGACAACCAGAGTGGTAGGGAAACGCCTTCCATAAAGCTTGAATTTAGTGTGGTTGTATCAACCACGACTGTGTTCCGGTGTGTTCCAGTCCATTTCAAGCACTGCTCCTGCTACCTCTTTCTGGATAGCCAAAGGTAGTTATCCTGATTGAGTTCTTTCCTGGTTTTCTTCAGTCCTTTAAGATGACAGAATAGCACCTTAGAAATAGACCACAATCACTCCACCTAATGTTTTGAGGAATATTATTAAAGTACATCTCTGCTGGCTTCAGCACATTGTTTGTGTAACTTTTTAAAATACAAATATTGTGAGGTGTGAAGGTTTAATGGCAGTGTGATTGAGGATTGTGTGCTTCAGGTACATGATCCTGCATCACTGGGTAACAATTCCCCACATTATGAAGTAATATAATTCTTTAAAAATGTCAGTGACACAGTATCATATGCCAAATGACACTTAGTCCTAAATAAAATATTGTTTCTTGGTTTATTTGATTATGCTTCTCAGTGGCATCACTTGTAGAGTGATGTATGTGATATTAAATGGGAAATTATTTTAAGTGGTGGACTGGAAAGGATGCTGAAGGAAGTCTTCATGGCCTCCTTTTAGCCCACTAGCCCAGCATTTGCTTCCAGCACAACAGGAAATTCTAAAACTTGTCAGTCAGGATGGCAGGCCTCTGATCTGTAAGACACACCACAGGTGATCTAAATATAGAGCTAAGGTGCTCACTGTTAGCTGCATTCTTTGGTAAATACAGGTGTAGCTGCGTGGAGTCTTATATTTCGTGACGTGTGTTGTTGTACAGACAGATTATTATGTTTGTTGGAATTTTTGCAGCAAAGTTTAACTGGGAAGACCCTCTGAACCTTGAGTCACAGTTGACCCAGGATGAAATTATGATGCGTGATTCGTTCCGTTCCTTCTGTGAAGAGAAGCTCATGCCTCGAGTGTTGCTGGCTCATCGTAATGAGGGTATGCAAAGTTGTGGCCGTCTCTAATAGATATACGCAATTTGAGGAATTCAGTTTCTTAGTTTGATATTGTTTGTCAAATGTGGGTCTTCTGGAACAAAATGTTGTGTTGAAGCAAAATTTAAAGTTTTCATTTGGACTCTATTGTTTATTCACTTTGGATTTTATCTTAGCTCATATTAAACACATTGTGAAATAACACAAGGACCACATACTGAGTTTCCTGTTTGTTGCAACTTCCAGTAGGCCTTGTAATTAAGTTAGAATAAAGAGATTTCCTAATTACAACGTAAAAAGTAAATCAATGGGTTGTTGCCCAACTCCCCTTTCCTGCCCTCTAGAAGAATACTGTTGCTCGAATATCATTAAGGGAAGGGTTGTCCCCTTTTATAAAACTTTTAATAAAAATCAGAGTTTGAAGTATCTCAAAAGGCATGTTGAATTTGAGACATGAAAGACTCCAGCATTTCTATTGTAGTGTTTCATTCATACAGATCAGCAGCAACCCGTATTAGCCACCTAGACTTGCTGCATCTTCATGTTTTTTGGTCTGTCCATGTTTTCCTTTGTAGACCTTCATTTGTTTTGCTGGTGCATGTGTATTCATACACTGACTTGGAAATGCATGTATCTTTCATTTTTAGTAAATGTTAAGTCCAGATGTCCACTAAACAAAGAGAAATGTAAGAAAGTGTATATATGGCTCCAGGGGAAAGTGAAACCAGAGGATCCTTTCCACTCTCTCTCATATGGTCATTATGCTGTTGTAAGTTACTGGTCTCTAAATGTATTGAATTTTTTCATACAGACTGTATTACAGTTGGTTCTAAATTTCATGTACTGTTCCCACATGTGAAATTAAAGAGAACTTTTTAAAAGTTTGCATTCTTATTTCATAGGTCAGGCACAATTTTTTCTTCCAGATGGTCTCCTTAGTTATGTTGCCAATTTATCAGAACAAGGCTCCCAATTAATTGTAATTTTTTAAGTTCTGCATTTTTGTGTAACTCACTGTTCCAGTTTTTCACCGTGAGGTCATGAATGAGTTAGGAGCAGTTGGTGCTCTGGGCTGTACTATACAGGGCTATGGCTGTGCTGGGGTGTCATATGTAACATATGGACTGCTGGCTCGTGAGCTGGAGCATGTTGACAGCAGTTATCGTTCGGCGTTCAGTGTCCAGTCATCACTGGTAATGCATGCTATTGAAGCGTATGGAACCACCGAACAGAAGGAGAAGTACCTCCCAAAGCTTGGTGTGTGTATTTCTGTTTCAAATTCTGCATTTGATAACATTATTACCATGCAAGTTGGCTCAAGTATGAAGTTCTGAACATAGTTCATGTCAGAGTTATGTTTCTTGTTAACACCATCAAAGAGATGTGATCTATAGCATCTGGAAAAATACCCATAACATGGATCTTGTTTATGGATGGTATATGTGAACAATGGGATTTCAGCCCGTGGAGAACTGGTAGGATGTTTTGGTCTGACAGAGCCAAACCATGGAAGTGATCCTAAAGGCATGGAGACAAGAGCCATGTACAATGCAGCACACAAATGCTACATTTTGAATGGTACCAAAACATGGTAAGCATGTAAATTCTGATTTATTTGCAAATTAGAAAGTGTGCCTGTGCTGGTTCCAAATTTTTCCTGAAGTGAATGATATTTATGATAATGCTGTCTTTGTATATTTCTGTGTTTATGATAAATTCATTATATTATTTTATATTTGAGGAAACAATAATTCCATTAGCTATTGGTATTTAATGAATAAACATACACTTTTCTCCAAGATATGCAACGTATTAGTCTGGGTTTCTTCAGGAGCAATAGATGTATGGTGATAACCATTTTTATAACCAGTGAATAATATTATATTGTTTAGTATGGGAAGTATGACTATTCATATTTTGATATAAGAAATTCTTATAATAAAACCAACTATATGCACTAATTTCTCAAATTTATTTTTGGAATAAAACTTTACGTGTTTCGGACAGTTCCTCCGTCCATCATCAGGAGTTCTTCACTGTACACACAGCAATGGTATACTTCATACAGGTTTGCTGTGTGTAGAGTGAATAACTTCAGATGATGGACGGAGGAACTGTCTGAAACATGTAGAGTTTTATTCCAAAAATAAATTTGAGAAACTAGTGCGTATAGTTGCTTTTATTATAAGAATTTATCATGATGCACGGTCACCTGAATGTCAATTTGATATAAGAAGATGAATTATTAAAAATGACACAACGGTTTTCCAACATTTCTCTGGTACAGTGAATGTCACAATGTGCCAAGAGGTTTAAATATAAAGTAAAAAAACCTTTGCTGTGCAGTCAGTGCACACATGACATGTAGATAGGAGATGATACACATGAGACCTCTACATAGCTGGTATTGACATTTAAACATTTGCCCCACCATGGCACCAAGGCTTGTATCCCTGTGCACAAAGAAACTGTACCAAGTGTCTTTAGGCAGGAGGTGGCAGCTTGCTTCATGTCAGTATCTGCTGCAAATTTCTTGCCCACCAGGTGTTTCTTATGGGGTCCATTGAGATGGTGATTTCTTTTGTTCATGCATGTGCTGAGTTCAAAAACTTCATCAAATGTGAGGAAAGTAAAGGTATGCTGTACATGTTTGTACTGCAGTCATTTGGATGTGAATCCCATGCCTTCTGCATGTAGGGACTTGGGCTAGCAGGCTGCATATAAAATATGGTAGAATTAATGGTAAATGAAGCGTTGGAAGGGATGTGAGATGACGCGATGTATTTTTGGCTTCTGTACGAACATACTACTGGAGGCAGTTAGCATATCAGGTACCTACCTGGTTTGGATTCAGTCTGCATTCTTCTGGACCATGAATTGGACATGTAACTGCCATACTATCCTTATTCCCGTTGTTTTTATGAATTACGTCATATTACTGGAATCATTAGTGGTAGAGTCCAGTTGAAATGTAATGGCACACAGTGACGCATGGGAGGGGAAGTGAAAGGGAAACTGGTGATTGAAGTGGGTAGCCAGTACTCGCCACACTACCTCAGAACATGGTGTATCCAGCATTACTACCATTGATGCGCACACCTCGGCTGCTAGTAGTCAACTGAACTGATGCCCCTGCTGATTTAAATGGACTCTTCTGTTTCGCCAAAAGACGAAATATTGTTTCTACGCATGTGCCATCACATTTCAAATGCAATCTACTAAGCGTAGTGTTGTGTAGCCTACTCAGGACATTGGCTTTGACCTTGCCAGTAGTTTTGCAGGAGAAAGGCCAACCACCATGGGTTGATTACAAATAACTGACATATTCAAATTAAAAGTACTTTGGACTAAAATGCAGTTGGGTTTTGTGAGGTCAAGTTAATTCTTGGGATAGAATTTTGTGTTGTGTTCTGCCTGGTTAGAGGTCTGCTGCACTTCAGACCTTCTGTAAACGAAACACATAAAGAGTGGCAACCAGTGTAAAGTGATAGAGACTTGTATTTTTTAAAAGATACCTGTGTTTTCTCTGCAAGCTAGCTTGGAGAAAAGGGTTCACCCCCCGTGTTGTAATAGCCAAAGATTTACGATAAGTACCATCATCAGTAATTTAGCATTCACAGTTTCTCTCCATATAAATATATATATATATATATATATATCATTTACAGGATTACAAATGCACCAATTGCAGACATCTGTATTATCTGGGCAGTTTGTGAAGATGATAAAGTTAGGGGGTTCATTGTGGATAGAAAATCAAAAGGGTTAGAGACTCCCAAAATTGAAGGAAAATTCTCTCTACGTATATCAAGCACAGGACTGATTCATATGGGTGATGTGGAAGTACCTGAAGAAAACCTCTTGCCAAATGCAGAAGGTTTGAAGGTAAGTTATCACAGCTGTTCTGTACATTGCCGTGCCATACAGAGACCCAGCTTTAAAGATGCACAGTGTGTGCTTGTCCTGGTATTGTTTTACTCTTTTCTGGCATTTTCTGTTAATTGCTGGCAAAAGGTATGTATCATATTTCACCAAATTTCATGTTCCCTCCAGTTTATCAGTTATTAAATGTTGAATAAAAGATGTGCACATCAGTTTCTTTGAATTATTGAATGCTGTATGAATACAGTTGACAGCTCTTTGTACAGACATTTTATTATGATACTTGTATTCATGTGAATATGACAGTCATTTGTTCTGGAAATATTTGGATGAAAAATAAGTGTGCACTGTATAGTAATTTGTATTTAGTCAGGTTGCCTTGTATAATGCATCAAACTGTATTGTTGTATTCATTTGTGTCTGAATGACAGATTTTTTTAAACAGAAATGTGATTGTTTCTAATTCACCAAATATTCTGATATATCAGGGGCTATTTCACATAAATAATAAATAGTTTTTAAATTGAGGGTTGTCCATCCCGTTGTGCAAGTATAACAATTTTATATTTATTGTCCGTCATACACAACACTATGTAGCTTTGTTGTTAATTGCATGATTCTAACTTTGCAGCATAGTGTTTTGTACGACGGACAATAAATATAAAAAAATAGTTTTTGCTTGTATTCTTTGTTATGAATCCCGTCTTTGCAGGTCAATGTTTTGCTGATTTGAATTAAACTGTACTCCTTACATTTATGTCCTTTGCTTCCAAAGTTTCCATTCAAAAAAACTTCTCACACTTAGCATTTTTAAGGTTTTCTCAGTGGTCCTGCTTTTACCAACATTCCGCTATAAAAATATTTATTAGAAGTAAAATGTGAGAAATTCCTGTAGATGAATTTGGTTCTCAGCCTGATGTGAAAGGTCAAGGCATGTGCTTGCTTGCAAAGATGTAATCTGAGTGTCCATACAAAGCAAATTGTTGGTACATAATTTTACTTTAGTAGTCTGGTTTATGCTATGAACTTTGTCATAACCCACTTGACTCTTTTTTACAGCATTCATGAAAACACATGTTCTCAATTACTATTCCCTCATAGGGGCCCTTCGGATGCCTGAACAATGCACGATATGGTATTGCATGGGGTGCTCTTGGTGCTGCAGAGTTCTGTATGAAAATGGCTCGACAATACACACTGGACCGCATTCAGTTTGACCGACCGCTTGCAGCCAATCAGCTGATACAGAAGAAACTTGCTGACATGTTGCAAGAAATCAGTATTGGGCTACAAGCTTGCCTTCATGTTGGTCGACTGAAGGAGAAAAATATGTATGTTGATTGACAGGTTTAATGTAGATCTAGCATATTGGTTTCATTTTACACAATGTTGTAAAATCTTGTTCAGATACATAAATGCATATTAAAGATTGCCACTCATTTCTTGCATATAGGAAGAGCTGGTTGCAATCACAGGACAGAAAAAGAAGTTTTAACCATAATGTATACACTTTTACATCAAATGTCATCAGCATGAGATAAAACTGGGAACTTCACCAATACAAATTATACAGAAATGACAAGAAAACAAAATTCATATCCCCTTGTAGGTAAAGCTAAAATTAATAAAACAGACACTACAAACATCTAAGAAATGAGAATAATAAAGTATGGATAAAGAAACAACTAAACTTCCAGTTATGTGGGATGACTGGACTGATTTATACAATGCGGAAATAGAAGGCAGTTGGATGTATTGAGCTGCAAATAGTGGGCCAGATTAAACCAAACTGCCCTGTAACTTGCTGATAAGCAGAATCCACGAGGTACCAATTTGCACACTGGCTGGTTTGTGGGATTTCTCACACTAGCTGACTAGGGCCCTTTTTATCCATTGGCAGAAACAAGTCAGTTACAGAAATACTGTGTTTGAAGAAACCCAAGATGATGGACAGTGCCGAAAATAATGACCGTTTGTGTTGTAACACACAGCAGTAATTGTCAGAAACTTTTGTATTTATCTCACGTCAGATACACGGCTGATGTGTGTTGAACACTTTGTACCATAATAATTTGTAGTTGTAAGCACATTGGAAGGGCCAAACATGTACTGCAGAAGCCTTGCCAAATCTTTTCCTGATAGTTACACCCTTCTTTGGGGCATTTATATAGCGTTATGATGGTAGGCAATATGTCACCAAAAAGGATTTAAGTAGTTAATTCAGGGTTTCTTAACCACTTGGTTGTTGTCACTGAAAATGGACTCCATACCCATAATAGAATAATAAACAGACTAAATGGCCACTAAAATACATACTAGCAAATGTATAAATGATTTATTTAGCAACTTAGAGTATATGTTAAATGGACTAAATTGTGCTTTAGTTGTGGACATATTGCTTGTGGGAACTTATATGCATCTAATGGATATAGGAGTATCAATTTTCCATCTTAGTTTCTCCAAATGGTACTTCTGCACAGTGGATATTACACTTAGGTGCTTTCACCTCCCATGGTAAATGGAGAATTATGTTCCACACTGAAATTTCTGTAAGATTTTAATGAGAAAATTAGATGCCACTTTATTTTCTATTGCAAGTTTTATGGTCTGCATGACTAGTTTCTCAGCAGGGTTAGATATTGCCATATGAACCACTATGTCCAAACCAAGTCTGGAGCCCACCAACCTGCTGTCCAACAGGTACTGGGTACTCTTTGCCTGGGTTTAGAGGAACCAGAGCATAATCTGACTGCCCAAGTTAAGAATACTTGGAGCTTCATTAGCATTTCCCTTTATGTCTTCATAATATGGTGTTAAAACACAGACACAAATTTATGTTTTAAAAGGTTAAATGGCCACTAAAATACAGAGTATCAAATGGATTAATAACAATTTATTAAACAAGTAATTACTTCTGGTGTTTACAGGATAACACCAGAAATGGTCTCCATTTTAAAACGTAATTCAACGGGCAAAGCATTGGAAATTGCACGGACAGCTCGTGATATGCTGGGAGGAAATGGTATTTCAGATGAATATCATGTAATTCGCCATGTTTTGAACCTTGAAGCAGTGAATACTTATGAAGGTAATCACCATATAGGACATTTCCAAAACAATTTGTAGTGCATGAATTCAATTCAATAAATCTCCACCTATGGAATCAAAACATCCTCACCACCATCATAGAAAGCACTCACCACTGGAATCTAATTTGATCTACTTCCTATCCTCATGGTTAGTCTCCTTAACCTTTAGGCACCATGCATCCTCCATATAGGACAGGCGTTCCGCTACCCTCCAGAGAACGCTTTTTATATATTTAATCAACAAATATATTTCATTATATTTTTTTAGACTTGATGTACAATCTCAATTTATTCCTCTACAAAATGTCATGTATTTCATAACGTTACCTTTTTTGGTTTGTAAAATATTCACAGTTAACAGAAATGATGTGCTAAATTTTAAATGTCCAACTCCAGGGCCAAAGGGTTAAAGACCCATTTTATACAGTAAAACTTACTTATATTTTTATTTCCCTGACCATTTTTTAATTCAGACAGTTACTTTTTTCTAAATAAAAAAATATGGTAAAATACATACCCAATATATTTAAGTAAAGATCCATTCCATTCCATATATGGCTCTACAGCCCCTTCCGGGCCTTGGCCTCCCTCTTAAGACGTCTTAATTCATTCCTATTTTCAGCTCTTCTCCTCCATCCTGTTATCCCAAGCAGTTGTAATGCATCCCTCTGGACCACATCCGCCTGTCTGGTTAAGTAAAGATCACATGCCAGAAAATTGTGTCCCTTATGGACACAACTTTTACTAAACAGTATACAGTTTGATATAATATTCTGAAGTTTTTGCCAATTCCATCCTTCTGATCTCATTATTATTCTAATGGTTTGGTTTTTGCAATAACCGTTGTTTTCACTCAGAGTAATATTTCAAACTTTATAGCAATGTTTATGGAAGCCATCCTGTTGTGTTTATTACCAAACAAACCACACTTATTCAGTCAAAAAACAACATGGGTTTATTTTGATTCAGTTGATTACCTTTACTTGTATGCTACATGGTTGCAGCTTGTATATTATATTGTATATTTTATGTTTTAACATTATAAAAATAGTGACTGTAACAAAGGAGCCCCTTAGATTTTATCTTCCTTCATAAGGTTTTTGTATTAACATGCCTGAGGATGGCCACAGTACGTGCCAAAACATGTAGCATGCATGTAAGGTAACTGCTTGAATTAAAATACACCTTTGTTGTGTTAGACTGAATAAGTGTAGTTTGTTTAATCACACTGTACATTCTTATACAGCAGCTGACTGGTGTGTTCTTTTTCATGTTATTGTTGTGAACTGCTGTTGATGATTGGTACATTTTTGTTTGTTGCAGGTACCCACGACATCCACGCATTGGTGCTGGGTAGAGCCATCACTGGTATTTCAGCATTCAGCTGAACTGGCTCCTCTTATAACCCTTCATAATAATATGTGTACATGTTTTGCGAAGCCTTTATACATTATATTACATAAATTGTTTTCAACTAAAAGTGTGCCTTACATTTCTGTCCCAATCATTTCTTGGAGTTGTACATTCAGAATTTATCAAGAAAAGTGTGGACAATGAAAGGTAACTAATACATATTTTATTATCCTCTAAATAAATATATTAGACCTAATGTATTAGTAGATTTTGATATAAATCTGATGGTTGTACATCAGCTTCTCAACACAGTGGACCAGTTTAAGTCCCAAAACTGTCCACATGGGATTTGTGGTGGGCATGTTACTTGTTGTTGTTGTCATCGTCGACATCGTCGGCATCATTATAAGTACTTCCTGTCTTCCTCCTACTGTCCCTATTCCACCAACGCTTCATAGTCATCCATTACTGTGTTTAAAGTTTATGTGACAGCCCCAGTCAGCCAGCATATTATACACACACTTGGTCCTTATTTGCAGCTTCATCTCTTGAATGAGTATGTACCTGGACATATAAATTATTTCAATATGTCCATACTGGGATAAACTGCTAACAGATTTCTCTGTACCTGTTCAATAGACCAAGCAATTTGCACCTTCCATAGACTGCCATCCACCAGACCCACTAACAGGTCAATATGCAATGCATTTATGATTAATTATTCATCTGTATGTTGTGTGGTGCACAATTGGACAGCCGTTTCATCGCATATGTGTGCAGTGGACAGACCCCTACTGCATTCAGTTTTAAGTTGAAGTGTATTTCATTAAAATTGTAAGACAGTTGCACTGTGCACTGTCTGGCAATGTTGAGCTGTTTGGCCACGGTGGGAAAAGTGCGAAGAATGCTTCTTGTATCAGAGCTTGGCTGAGTGGATGAGAGATGAAGTTGAGTACATTCAGTCATGGCATTTTATATTGTAATAGAAATTCCTAAATCATATTTTTGTACAGTAATGCAAAAATAAACGTGGCGATTGTTTCTGTAATCGCAGCATCACTGTCTGTGTTGTCATCTACTTATTAGCTATGGGTGAACTTTTGTCCAGTTACCAGCTTCCATCATTTATCATGTGTGAAACTTCAGGTTTACACTTTTCTTCATTTATGTTTCCAGTTACTTGTTTCCTAATCTTTTGTATTTGACAGCTCTTGTGTGAATGTTTCTTGTACACTCCTGTAGTGTTAACTGTGTACCCACTTGGTTGAACTGTACTGAGATTATGATTATATGGCTGTAATTGTATGTTTTCGTGACCAACTATTGTGGGTATTAAGTCTAAACAATTTGAAGAAGTTATTTTTTGAACTTGTTGTTATTTCTGCTTATGTGATTTTTTGCAAGCCATTTCTATGTGTCAGCTTTACTGAATGCCACATTCTGTTTATTAAAAACAGAGTGACGGGAGGTGCTGAGTGTGATTGTTACACTGCTCATTGGAAGATTGGGTATACGCATTTCCTGAACTAACTTGGAAAAAGGTTTAGAGTTTATTTCATTGAGATAAAAGCGAGTCTGTTTTCTTTTCTCTTTTCTTCCTTTATTTTGTTCTATCTTATATATTTCTTTCTTGACCTGAAGAAACCATCATAAGCTTTTCAGTAAATAACACTTACCCCCCACCCACACACACACCAACCCACACCCACCCACACACACCCACACCCACCCATCCACACCCACACCCACCCACACAAACACACACACACACAAATGCGCACACACATACACGCACACAAACACACACACAAATGCACACACAAACACACACAGCAGAAATTACTGCACATTCTATACATGCAGATGTAAGACAGAAAGGCAAGGCACAGACATCACCACCTACCACCATGAGACTTCCAATTTGTTTGCATACTTCCTGCATTTAAATTTAACATTGCCTGTTAATGAGTGACTATATTCGTGCTATTGTTCTTTCAGAAGTGACAGTTGACAAACACTATTGTTCTCATGAAAATGCTGAGTATACATCTCGTTCTTTGTACTGCTTCAGGGAGAGGAGGAATAAATAATGCCTGTATGTAGAACATACATTTGGATATTATGGAGTATTTTTTACTTTGACAGCAGTTTATGACATTTATTCTGCCTCCATCTTCTTAATTTCAATATAATTTTCATCCATTTTTGTAGTTTTCTGAGCCTCTATTCACAGCATTAAATTACAGTCACCTCTTTTCATAGTACTACCCTGTAATTAGATAAGCAAGTGTGGTAGATTCGTCATTACATTGTTACTGTACTGCTTTGTACAATAAAATGTGTCAGTTTTAAAGTACATACATATTTTAGACACTAATGGTACATTTCTATACTAGGTGTAAGTCATTCAGATTGCTTACACATGAATTACAGTCCTCCTTGATACAGAGATTTCTCTGGCAGTGTGGAGTAATGTGTGTTGTACTGGTATCCTGTTTGAAGTAAAATAGGAAGACAAAAATGTGACACAGTTGGAGGGTAGTATGGCAGTCTTATGTTTATTGGACCATGCATCCTTGTGATAGCTGAAGAATAAAAGACTAACTTGAAGTCACTTGCTATTTTATTTCACTTCTTATGTGCTCAACATGTTTCGGACATTAATATATCCATCATCAGGAGCTTGCGACTATTCTGTTGAATTGCCACGTTGGTCGTATTGTTCTT
>Ga0123357_10004822_pt1 | contig 15965 bp, 19 predicted proteins | sample TergutEmb28metaG_FD_89873 | JGI IMG/M metagenome (GOLD analysis project Ga0123357, IMG submission 89873) | Embiratermes neotenicus P4 segment gut microbial communities from Petit-Saut dam, French Guiana - Emb289 P4 | ecosystem: Host-associated > Arthropoda: Insects > Digestive system > Gut ... | reverse complement strand
TCGGCTTCTTTTTCGGCCTCAAAATTATTCATTTCAGAAAACGATCCTCAGGCTTAAAGAATTCCGGCACTTGAGGTAACCAACGATAAAGCACTAGGAAACCCCGCACATCTTCAGTTAAGACGCTTAAACTCTTTGCGCATTCGTCGAAAGCCTTAGTTTGGTAACTTAGTGGGTGGTAATCTTTAGGAACCTTGTTAAAGGGAATTTCTTTTACATCAGGTTGGTAATTATTAAGATATTTTGCCCATTTAAAGAAATCATCCAATTCCGGTCCATACATTAAGCCTGCACTAACAGGCCAATCGACGACCTGTCGTATTTTTAGTCTATCTTCATCATCTTTACGTACTTGCCCCGTTTCAGGGTCAAAGGCTTGAACAATTTTGTCCATATTGTGTGTTGCTATGTTGTACAGTAGGGTATGTTTTTCCTCCCAGCCCATATCAGACAAATCAGTAAAGATGCGATAGACTGTCCCTAAATGTGAGAAACAGGTATTCATAATGTTTGGAGCAGACAGATAACTGGTGATATCTAAGTACTGCAAATCAATAGAACTCCCGTGCAAGCGTACGTCAAATGTTTTTTTCATTTGCAACAACATCACTTCGCAACCTGTGCTATCAAACACCACTGTGTGCGGAAGGTAACTGTGTGTTGCATCATGACTGTCTTGCAGAGTGCTGCTTGCAGGCAGTTCCTTTTGTTCTCTTGTAAGCTTTCTAACAAATGTACCTCTGTTTTCTTCAAGGTATTTAGTGGTAAATGCAGTGATCTGCGCCAGCCAACCCCCTAAAGAATGACCGGTGATAAATAGTTCGAAACTGACCTTTTCTCGTTCTGTTTCTTTCAGAACTGTGACCACCTTATTAGCAAACGTGCTGGCGGAACTCATTTGATTAACGTAATTGTTAAATAGAACACCTACAAAATCCGTGTAAATGTCAATTAGAAGGGCAAAAACATACTTATAATTTGTTAAAAGAGCAAAACTTTCTCTAAAATAAGTCCCTCGATGAACAATCACCAATTGCTGATATTCCGGGTGCCAGTAGGCTGTTCCAAAATAGCCGTTTCTAAAATTAGATGCTGTCGTTAAAAACTGCCAGCCATCAGGCGGCATACGGTCTGCATGTGTGCTCTCACTGTATGCCATGTAGGCAAACAGTGCCAACACGTGAGGTGTGGGGTAAAGGGGCGTCGCTCTTAGTTGATCAATGGCTGACAAATGTTTGTTCCCATAAAACAGCTCGATTGTCAGTTTAAAATCATCGTGGCTCAACTTCAGTCCTGTGTCTACTCTTAGTTCTCCTGGGAAAGGCGGCAGAACAGTTGACGCTGTTTGTCCGCCAGTTGCATCTGCATGTATGTCAGTGTGGAACACTGACACTTGATTGCGATTGACGGCGACTGGCTGAGAGATGTGTGACTTCAATCTGTCTGTCTCCAAGCGGGAGCATCCTTCCCCTAAAATATAGCTTCTCAACTTCTAAATAATCTCTGCATATGTACTTCCTTCAGCCAAATCTAAAATCGTTTCCCCATCACCCTTTTTAATAGTAGTGTCCCCCCCTTCATTAAAAAGGCAGTTAACTACCTCCAATTGCCAAATGTCAAATTCAATTAATGCAATTATCACTACCAAACTCTCCATTGTTATCAGGTAACAGATTTTTTCTTAAAATATTTGATTCCTCTCTAATATTGCTCGTATAAGAAAATAATTTGCTTATAATATTAAATAGCTTCTTATTAATCTGCCTTCAATATAAGAACGATTGTAGCCTGTAAGTTTTTCTGTGCGGTCAGATATATTAATTGTTCAGGACAGATGAACTGTCTTAGTAAGGGAACTGCTGGAATAACAGGAAGCAGAATAATTTTATCCTTGCCTTATGCTGTCTAAATCTGTTCCCTTCTATGACAGAGTGAAATACGAAACTTAAAAACGAAAATCCCAACAAAAGTTTAAAAAGTATGAGTTATCCAGACATTTAAGCAACGTTACATATTTGTGTGCACTGAAGTTCCATATTTATCTACTCACAGGTAATGAAATATAAAACTACGATTAAAGACAGTTTAATGTGGATAGAACACTGATCACACTAAAGGAACTTGTGTAAACCGATGCACAGTGTTATGATTGCTAAAAGTGTCACTATTTCTTCAGTCTCAAGTACGTGGTGTGATGCAGTTCATTTGTTACAGACTTAATGGATGTTTTCAACCATTTCTAAACAGTCTGGTGTCTCCTGAAATGTCCTCACTAATAGCTAGTCTAGTGGCGTCGCTTTTTCTAACATCTGTACTGCACTTTATTTAGTGCAAGTGGGATATCTTGAATCAGACTGCAGCAAACCAGTGTTCTAGAGACGCACTGTGGAGAGCATTCTGACAGGCAGTTCAGCAGCTCACAAGGCACTGATATTCAATACACATACTGATAACATTGCCTGTTGCGTGACATGTTGGTCAGTGTCACTGTGAAGTGTTCAGTGCTAATTATTGTCAGTGTCAATATGAGTGGTGAAGTGCTCCTTATGGTCACTGTCACTAAAGTTTTCAGTACTCGTTAGTTGTGTGATCACAAACGTAACGCGTGCTTTGGTAAAATGGTACGTCTGTAGGGCGTGCAACAAACGTTGTTGGAGTGAAATAACACACGTCTGTGACCAGACATTCAGCGACTTCATGAACTGCCCTCCGGGCGCGTTCTACGACTTTCGCATCCCCTGCGACGAATGTAACAGACATTTTAGAAGTCGGACGTGTTTCGCCAATCACAAGCAGAGCACGGCAAAGAGAAAATCCGTATGCGAACTTAAACGTTGTTGCGCAACATTCGAACTGCTCGTTACGGGTGACGGTCATGAATGTAGGAAGCGATATTGTGCTAACTGTAAGCAGAATAGATATGTAGGTCACATCTGTTATATGAGACCGCTAAAGGACGTGTTGCCCGACGCCTTTGATAAGGTACTATACGTATTTTATGATTTCGAGACTACGCAAAATGCGAGGTCCTCTGACAAGGCCACAATACACGTACCTAATCAGGTCTCCGCGCAACAATTCTGTTCGCAGTGCGAAGGTGCGAAAGACTGTGGTGAGTGCGTGCGATGCGGTAAGCGGAAGCACTCGTTCTTGGACGATCCGGTGGGGGAGCTGTTATGATATTTATGTGAGCCACGCCCATGGGTCAATAAAATCGTCGCGATTGCACATAATGCCAAGGCTTTCGATTTGCATTTCATTCTGAACAGGGCGATCATGTTGAAATGGAAGCCCGAACTGATTATGAGCGGGTAAAAGATCATGTGCATGAAGATGGAGAACCTGGTCTTCCTGGACTGCGTGTCCTTCCTTCCATGTGCATTGCGCAAACTGCCCGAAGCGTTCAGGCTGTCGGCCTCCAAATCATGGTAACCTCATTATTTTAATACGTTGGAAAACCTAAACTATATAGGACCCATCCTCGACATTTCGTATTATGGAGCGAACGTGATGAGGTTAGAGGAGACAAGAGAATTTCTCGTCTGGTACTAGAGTCAGAGATCAGATACCTTCGACAATAGGCACGTTCTGGAATCGTACTCTCAAGATGACGTTAGATTCCTAAGACAGGCCTGTCGGGTGTTTAGCTGCGAGTTCTTGCAGATAGGCCACATCGAAGTCTTTGTCGAGTCGATTACGATAGCGCCCGCATGCAGTAAGCTCTTGCGCAAACAGTTCCTCCAGCCCGACACGATAGGACTGATTCCGACAGGTGGGCACACCTGTAATAACATGTACAACAATAAGACCTTGATGTGCTTGTTGCATATGGAACAGTTGGATGGGTTGCAGATAATGCACTGTCGCAAAGGGTGTGAATACAGGCTGTCGGAATTACCCCGCTTCAGCGTGGACGGTTACTGTCCCGAGAATAATACGGTGTACAATTTCTTTGGCTGTTTCTGGTACGGGCACACGTGCCAGCCGTTCCAGTATGTCGCCACCCTGAGCGGCGATACTTTAGCGAAATGATATGAACGCACAATGTCGTGTTTAGAGTAGATAACGCGAGCAGGCTATCAGGTCAAGGTTCAGTGGGAATGTGAATTTGACGAGAAAAACGAACTGGTCACACATCCTATAGTAAGAGAGGCTCCACTGTGTACCCGTGATGCCATGTATGGGGGCCGGAAGAAGGTCATGTGTCTCCACTATAAAGTGCGGGAAATGAGACTATCCAATATTTGGATGTCATGAGCCTCTACCCTTACATATGTAAGTATTACAAGTTTCTCGTCAGTCACCCCGTCATCCATATCGGAGATGAGTGCAATGACAAAGAAACGTGCTTGCGTATGGATGGTCTGATAGAGGGTACTATCGTTCCGCCAGAGTTGAACCATCCGTATCTTACCTATAGATGTAATAAAAGCTTACGTTCTGTCTGTGTAGAACATGTGTCCAAACATGCTCTACTGGAGAATGCGTGCTTAACTCGGATGAGGAGCGGGCCTTGACCGGTACGTGGGTAATGGACGAAGTGCGGTTAGCCGTGGAAAGGGGATACAAGATAATCGAAATCTATGAGGTCTACGAGTATCATGTCGCACAATACAACCCCAAAACGGCGAGGGAGGGCTTTTCGTGGACTACATAGACAGGTTCTTGAAATTGAACGCTGAGACGAGCGGCTATCCTGGCTGTGTTCGAAGCCCAGAGGACGAAGAACTGTATGTCGAGGTGTTTTGGAAGAGTGAAGGGATTCGATTAGATAGGCAGTCTAACAAGACTAATGAAGCGAAAAGGGGTCTGGCCAAACTGTGCCTCAACTCCATGTGGCGAAAATTGACGGAGAGGAACGACAGGACGAAGATTAAGGTAATTTCACCTCGATGCTGGCCACGCCCAGCATCGAGGTGAGAGAATCTGGCGTTTGCAAGCGATGAAGTAGTTTGGATTTCGTGGAAGAATGCGGCTGAAGAAAACGTGCCAAAGTTGCGTCATACGAATGAGGTCATTGGCGCTTCGTCACCGGAGGCGCCATGATTCATCTGTATCGCTATCTAGACCGGTTGAGAGAGAAAGCTATATACTGCGATACAGATTCTATCATCTACATTCAGCCCAGTGACGAACCTGGGTTGATAGAAACGGGGGACAAACTGGCAGACAAGACCTCCGAATTGCGACCTTAACAGTACGTATTCGAGTTTGTGAGTGGTGGGTCTAAGAACTACGCGTACAGGATAATTGATACCGTGACCGGTCGTGCGGCTACAGTCTGTAAAGTCCGAGACATAACCCTAAATTACAGCGCTAAGCAGCTAGTGAATTTCGACGTCAACAGGAACGTGATTCTTGGGACTGGGAACCTACAGTGACGGTACATACGGAGTAGAAGATTAAGCGTATGTGGAATGGAGGGGGTACTGTAGCCATAGTCACCAAACCCGAAGATAAGATTTATAGAATCTATTTCTTCAAACGCCGACGTTTAGGTGAAAATACGTCGGTCCCGTTTGGTTATAAATAGGGCGAGTGATGTGGAGAGGAGCGTTTTCACCGCCCGACCATCCATGAGTGATGATCTGAAATTTAGGCATCCGATTTCGTGTATCGTGAGTGGACCTAGCGGTTCTGGGATTTCGTCATTCTGTATACGCTTCATCCAAAACTTCGACTTCTTCTGTACCGAAGGGAAATTTGCCGACGGGATAGTGTGGTGTTGTGGCGAGAAGATTGCTGTGCCCTCCCGTCACAAACAGCTGGTGAACGCCAGATTTAACGAGGGTGTACCGGAGGACTTTTGAAATGCAAATGGAGAAACGTACCTCGTGATTCTTGACGATCTGTTAAACGACGTCTATTCAAAGCAAGTGTGTGACCTGTTTACGCGAGGTAGCCTTCACAGGAATATAAGCGTTATTTTGATCACTCAAAGTGTGTTTCATCAGGGTGTGTTCTGTAGGGACAACTTGTTAAATGCTCATTACATAGTGGCATTGAAGAACGTGAGAGATAAGAAACAGTTCATGTACCTGGCCAGTCAAGTGCACTCCGAAGATAGTATAGATCTGTAACGCTTACCTGGACGCGACACAAGTACCCCACTGCTATCTCCTCTTCGATCTGACACAAAGTACGAACGACGGTGTGAGGTTTCATACCAACATATTCCCAAATAATATACCTCCCCTCACCGTCTATTCGTATGTAGGCGATTAAGCGTGTGAGATCAAATTATCACACTCTCCAAGTGCTGAACACGGCAGACCCGAAATTGCGTAAAGCTATCATCTCGAAGTGTAACAAAGAACTCGTGAATTGTATAAGCGAGTGTGTCTTGAACGTTTTGAACGGCAATAAATAGCTGACAGATTGTGACACGAGCAAGCTTCAAAAACACAAGGCCGCGCTTCGCAAGGTCTCCGAAAGGCAAGTGCCTCTCTCCGACAAGAAGAAACTCATAGTACAACGTGGGGGATTTCCGTTCCCTCTATTGGGCGCCGTCCTACCGAAGCTCGTTAGACATATCGTACGAAACAGATAAAATCATGTAACGTAGAGTGTATCTCTTTCTGCCGATCGTTTGCAAGGCTCCCCTTTCATCACATGGGAGCCGGTTTCGATATGTAAACATAGGAAGACGGTTAAGAAACGTAAACAATACCCTCATGCGGAGGCAATTAAGATACGTAAACATCATCCGTATTAGGAGTGGCTTAAGGTGCGTCAAAAGATGGACTAGCCATATCTTAGAAAAAAGACGGAGACGAATGAATTTGAAGATTTTTAAGTGAAGTGATACCTACCGGGCAAGCTAGCAAATTTTCCCCTCCCTCACCTCCGCCTACGCCTCAAAAGATGCGGACGAACGTAACGTCGGCGTCAGTTACCACAGCCCAAACACTAATTCCTACGACGGCTATTAAAGAGTTCAAATATGAACCCGGAAACACGAACGAGTTGAGGATGATGATGATGATGATGACGAAGATGATTATGATGAAGATGACAATTTCGTAGAGGATGAGGCCCGTACGTACCGTAGGGAAAATGTCGGTCCTGTAGCTAGGCCCTACCTGATGCCTTACGTGTACAAGAGACTTTTCTCGACACGCATTATGGAGTCCATAAAGACGGTAATATGTCTTTGATAGATGATTCTCCGATAGTGGTCGATACCAGTGGTGATATCACGATTAAGGACGAGTGTTCAAGGGATCGAAGTGATTGTGGGAACTCTTGAGGCGCAAGAAAATAAATACGGAATTTATCACCAAAGATGATCTCAGGACATATAAGAAAATACTGACGAAGACTAACGCTCATTTGATTAAATATCAGGCCGACAGTAACATTAATATAACAAGGGGAAAAATATTCGTGATATCATTGCGCCCCTCTATGCGAAACCGGAAGGACGTGGGGTCGAATACGCATTACGACGTAATTGGACAAAGCATTAATGGCTACCATTAGCGTTTTATACTACGATGCGGGCAGTCTTGTCGGCTTCTCGTCTTTGCCGAAGATTCGGGCATCGGAGGGTGCTGAAAGGAAGAAGAAAGGTAAAGCGCAATCTGTCGGCGCTATCAGGGCATGGTTAGAAGAACAAGATGTCCATACGCTACACAGACCTGTAAGGAAACGTTTCGCTCGTAAAACCTACACCGTGACTAAAGTTATGGATGTATGGAAATGTGATTTATTGGATGTAAAGGTCTACGCAAAATACAATGATAATTATAAATACATTTTATCGGTCATAGATGTATTGTCGGAATTTCTATTCCTGATATACGTGAAGACAAAGAGCGGTCCTGCAGTCAACACAGTGTTCCTCTACATATTTTCGAACAGAATACACATGCAAATTTCACGGTGAAACTAGCCCAAACCATAGACTTTGGATCAACCTCCAATTGGGAAGTGGGCGTCTGCGATTTATCATATTCTTCGTTTAACGAAGGGGCAAGCCCAGTCCTCCTTTACTGTAACGTCATATCTCTTCAATTCCGACAGCACCATCCGTTGAACACGGAAGTTTAGGCTCTACCGTAATGCAATGTGTCAGGACGAGTATCATAACGTGCAATAAGTGCCAGTGGAACAGCGCAGATTTCAGTACATTCAAATCGAGTTCATAACGAAAGAGGGTATAAACATCCCTTTGAGGACAGCACGATGCCTACGAAGGTGGTGCTTCACTTTCGCAAGAATTCTCAGTGGTATATCTATATAAAACGTGGCGTAGGCTTCCATATTGGGACATTTATTACGATGCATCCTTTACAGACGTACTACCTCAATCAGGCGTGTCGTGATCTTTACTCCACTCCGGTGATAGTACCAATCTATTCGGCTCCGCTCTACCTTCAGCGAGAGCACGGGATCGGCGACTTCTTAGGCACGCTTTTCCGTTTCGTGCGACCTCTCATTTGGACTGTGTGCCGTACAGGTGGCAAAATCATCACGGATATCGCGAAAAAAAACTCACCCGACGTGCGTGCCGTAGATATCATATCGAAATATGTCGGAGATACCGTCACCGAATCCACACATTGTTTAATCAGCAAATTTCGTGACCGAGGCCTCAGACGTGTCAGGAGGGAGACGTCGAATTTTCGGGAGGCAAAAAGCCTAAAAAGATACCGGCAAAGAGGGCCCGGGTTATAAAAAGTGATATCTTCTCCTAGTCATATTCAGTCACATCATATTTGCCACAGAGATAGCGTTCATAAGTAGCGAGTTCGACATCTTCGCGCAGAAACACTTCCAGACGTCTGTGCTCGGAGCTATTGAGACCGCGTACAATCGCCCCCGTCTATCAAAATGATCTGGAATTTTTAATACCTGTCGATAAAGATAACTACATACGTCTCGATATCCAACTCTACGTCCGAGGTAAATTATTTTTTGCTTCGAGGAATAATTTGTACGCTTCGGACCACACAGCCGTCACCAATAATTTCCTACACTCACTCTTCAGTCAATGTAACGCCGTTCTCAATGGCACCACAATCACGCAAGCGAGCGAGCACTATAATTATCATTCATATCTCGAGACTCTCCTGACCTACGGCACCGATACGGCAGCCACACATCTCACGAACGCCTACTGTTATCGTGACACTGGCGAAATGCTGCCCTTTGATCCTACGACCGCGACTATGAATGCTACGACTAACCGGGGATTCGTCACTCGCTGGGACAAACTAAACGCCAGTAAAGGGTTGCAGCATTTTGAGCGTTTGCATAGTGATGTGTTTAACGTAACGCGCCTCCTTATGCCGGGGGTGAGAATGCAGATCAGATGGACGAAGGCCCGACCCTCTTTCTACATGATGAGCAAGGAAGCCGATTCAAAGACCACTTTCAAAATTTTGGACCTCTAATTATTGGTGAAGCGCGTGAAACTTGAACCTGTCACGCTGTTAGCTCATAATGCTGCACTGAATATGGGGCTCTTGCACGGTATAACATGACGAGAGTCGAAGTCAAGACTTTCACATTCTCCGCCGAATCAACATCCCTGTCTATCGACAACGTCGTCTTGGGCCCCTTCCTCAAACGTCTCCTCTTCACCATGGTTAAGAATTACAATTTTATAGGCACAATGGACAAGAACCCCTACTAATTTCAACATAATGATATCAACGATTTTTCGCTGTTTGTGAACGGAAAACAGATCCCTATCGAGGGACTATCTCTCGGCATGGATCAGGATAAGACCTCCGTAATGTTCTATAGGACATTGTTCGAAGGATCCTGCAAATATCACTCGAACCCTGGACATCAGATAACGATATGTTTGTAAACGGCTATTTCTTATTACTATTTGATCTCACAAACGACCGGGGCGTTCTGAGGGTCACACGTCCCACCCCGAACAGGGCAATATCAGGGTAGAGTTGAAATTCGCCAAGCCATTACAAGAGACATTCACGTACCTGCTATACCTAGAATTTGACAATTCCATAATCATTAATTTAGCGTCTAACCTCACGACAGGCTTCTAAATGGACACCGTGCAGATACTGTGTACACAGCGCAATGTAAATTCCTTCCTTTACATCTACGCCTCCGATCCCCTGCCATTTTCAATCACGGAAACTTGCACCGTCATAGTCAATGCCGATCCCCATACAGAGAGAGGTTCACACTGGCTAGCCGTACACTTACGCCCTAGATCTTCGAATGCTTACTACTTTGATTCCTACGGCAACATAACGTTCGTGCGCGGCATTCTGGCCTTCACAAAACCAAACTGCACGACCTGGGAACGTAACAAGATACAACTGGAAAGCCTGACTAGTGATGTCTGCGGCAAATACTGCTGTCTGTTCGCCCTATACATGGATCGGGGTTACACTCCACACTAATTTGTAACGCTCTTCAGCACAGGTGACGCCGCAGACTGGCAGGTGGAGAGAATGTTCGCGGCCGAATTCGGGGCCGAAATGCCGCGTGGCGACTGGGGTCAATGCTGTCGCAGCTGCCTATAAAACGTAAGTACTTTATCGATTCTTGTCATTCCTATCTAACATGGCTGGCAGAAGTAGAGTTCGTTATCGATTACGATTTTTGCGTGGGCGACAGAATGAGACTGTCGTCAAAGTATTCTGCATGACCAGTGCCGCCGCTTCCGAGACGTTCCGTTTCAAACCACCCTACAAGATGGCGGATTATGGCTCGATAGAGAATGGCAAAAAATGGATCGATGGCCATATAGATTATAGGGAGTTGCACACGGTCCTCAATGAGGCCGTAGCAGGTTTCGGCCATCTCTACGGCTGCGGCGTCTCGAAATGCACGTTCCTCGCCGGACTGACTGGACGGCCGTTCAATAACCAGAGGATGTCAATTGCCCCTCGCCAGACTTTTTCAATCCCGAGCGCCCTGTACCCTGCCCTGCCACAAGTTTCCAAAATTATCTTGCGCAACCAAATCCGCGCATTCCCTCTACGATTGGTTGATGTACTATCTGCAGAAGAAGGATTTCGTCCAATGCCAACACGTTATGTCACGTCATACTGCCGATTTTGTTGTAGCCCTACAAACCGGCCGTGCACATCGCCCAGCCAGACACTCTACAATGGGAACTAGACGCAAGTGGTCCCCTTCCTCCGACAGTAGTGCCACAGGCTACAAACGGATGATGTTACATCAGATGCAGTAGGAGCTGCTGCCCGCTGGCATCTGTACCTACTGGACTGGTAATCCAGCCTTCGATCCCAAGCGGGTCCTGCTCCGGCGCTTATTCTTCATCAACGAGGATAAGACGAAGTACGTGTCTGTGGGCTTCTACCCTGTACGCAACTATCAACCCCCGGTGGAATTCGGCGTCATTCGGACGGGAGGGTCCAAGTCCCTCATTCTCACCGACGAAAAAGTCGCCACGTTGGGGGTTTGTCTGCCTGCGATACGTGATTCCATATGAGTCGGCGGGGAACGCGTAATCATCAAGTGCGAGAGTGGCAACTTTCGACTACAAACGCCGAGGAGGCACGGTTTGGCCAGACTGTTTGTCGGCATGGAGTACATAAGGCTGACACAACCCGAAATGGACTATCTGGTGCGAGTGTTTCACATCATACACCAACATTTGCGCGATTACGTTTCGCTTTACCTGACGTGTTGTCCTATATGACATCGTCGTTAACTTCAGTGTCGTATATTCAACCTGCGCCTAACGCCAGTAAGATCATAGACTATCTTCACCTGTACGAAGAACTCGTAACATTTGTGTAAATTAATGTATGTGCCACACTGCTTTAATAAAGAGAAATTTTAACTAAATGTTGGTTCAATTATAGCACTAGCCTATATCTATCCTGCCACCATTCTCTGCCGGTCGTGTATTGCAGCACCGCAGGGAACACCCTCTTCCCCGCAGCAACATGATACCTAGACGGAAGCACATCTCCCTCATGGGTGTAGACTCTGGAGGCTGGCGGTCAGAGCTTGTAGGTGGCGTGAATCTACGAGATTTTACGCGAAAAAATGTCTTCTACGTCGGTAATTTCACAGGTCTGCAGGTAGTTAAGTTTTTGAAATGGAATTCTTTTTTATTATAAAGGCCAAACACAATTTCGGAGGTATAATTTGTCCCTTCACTAGACATATATAAGTTTAATTCAACCTTTCATATTCACTGCAGTGGCGGTAGCAGCGTTGAGTTCACAGCAGAAGTGGCAACGTTGCAAACACGGCAGTAAAAGCGGCGTTGGGAACACGGTGGTTTTCCCAGCAGTAGCAGCAGCGTTATATACAGAACCGTGTGTCTAACCCACACCCCAAAACCCGCTCACGTGAGCTTCAAAATTTTGTTCAAATACACAAGTCGGAATGCAATTACTGAAGCTGCTTAAGTTGCGTTACAGTTCGGCACCTCTGATGTGTCAGCTCGGTGCATGCGATGCTGACAGGGGTTACCAACGCCGAGGTACAACGATATGGCTATGAACTTTTACGGTGGCATGAGGTCCTGTAATACTACACGCTTACTCCCAACTCCACAACTAGTGTCCCGGCTAAGAACTTTTCAGCATCCGACTTATGGCGACGAGCGGTCGCGGGAGGCTTTATAACCCTTCAGCCTTACTCCCATCTCCTTATCTCGTTTCCTTCACCCTCATGCTAACAACTTTTCAGCACCTACGATTTTCGGCGACGGATGGTCGGAAGGCCACAGACTTACTCCCATCTCCGTATCTCGTTTCCTTCACCCTCAGGCTAACAACTTTTCAGCACACCCACGACGATTTTCGGCGATGAACAGTCGGAAGGCCACGGACTTACTCCCACCTTCGTCCCTCCTTTCCTTCTCTCACTCAGGCTACAGCACTGTGACGGAACTTGACACTACTCGACGGCATCCAGGGCTTGGCACTAATAAGCTAACTACTTTTCACTACGAGGCCGAGGTTAGCACACACCTATGTAACTGGTAGCGTGTACATACAACTTTGGACGAACACTGTGCATGCTTCCCGATGTGTCAGAAACTGCAAGCTGACTAAGTATGACTTCATCACCCAAATGCAACCTGCCTCAATGAGTCATTGAGGCATTCAAGTCTCGTTACACAAACAGCATGATTACATCATCTGTCAGACACGTGCCGGGAAACACGGTAAGATACTATACACTTCGGGCACATACCACACTTACGACCTAATAAGCCTAATCTTGAATGCAGTAAAGTACCGAGGCTTTTTCCTCATTTCCATGCCATAAACTAGTTATATACCAATCCTCACGGCAGCAATACGTCACGACTAACACTACCTACACATTTCATACCCTCACAACTGCAAGCGCTACGTACGGTCATATATAACCACACTTAATTCATAGCCATTTCTTACATACAACTTACCAATGTAACTCTACTCTTCTCCACTCATACCCTACCATCCACATAGACGGCTTAGCGAGGGCCTGGAGGCAACGCCATCTTCTTTTCAACTCATTTGCGAACAAAACCAGCGCCATCTTGATGCATTCCTTTTTAAATATACGCCCATCCACACGGAGGCACGGGTGCCAACTTGGGCTCTATAACTTACTCTCTTAGTAATATACTACACCCTGTCAAAATACCCACTTCAGCTAGACGAAAACCTGGACCCTTTTTAATAATATACTTCACCCTGACAAAATATGTACTTAAAAGGGGCGAAAGCCAGACGACAAAAATCTTTTTAATAATATACAGGGTGTTTCTTTGGACCGGCGACATCTTCGACGGCCGTGGCCTATTTCAATCCACTCTGACAAAATACGTACTTTAACTAGGCGAAAGCCGGCGGAAATTAATCCTGTTCAATAATCCATATACTATTTCGGTCGGCAACATGCAGCTTTCAACCACTCACCTTCTTAATAAAATACACCACCCTGACAAAATACCTACTTCACAATTCGAAAGCCGGCCGCCATCGATCCTTTCCAATAATATTAAATTAACGACATGGATTAATATGTCAAAGTCTCTGGCCTTAAACTGCTGTGGCCGATTTTTTCACCACCCTGAAAAAATACCTACTTCCATAGTCTAAAGCTGGCCACAATCTTATCTTCCATATATACTTAATAATATACTCCTTCCTGACAAAATACCTACTTCCATAGTCGTAAGCCGGCCGCCATCTTGAATCGATTCTTTTTAATAATGTGGACCAAACGTCCCATATTACTACTACCGATCACCATACACTTTGTAAGCTTCTACTTTGTAAGCATTGTGTCTTTCTCACCAGTTCCCGCCATGAGTAACTTTGCATCATACTCCCTGTTTCTAACCTTCAGTTCGTCAATTTGTCTGGGCGCGTTTTGCAGTTCCTCTATTAGCGTTTTCACATTATCAGTCCTACACTTATCACAGTTCCAATTATCTCTCTCAGCTGCTTGAGCCTTCACGCTTCCACAACTGTAATGATACCACCGTCCACACCGTTCACATTGTATTCCTGACTTCAGATTCCTGCCGCACCCAGTACATAAGAGTCGCACGGTGTTCTCCACTTCCACAACAGAACCAGGATTTTGTTCTACTCCACAAATTACTAGTAACACCGATAAAATCATGGAACTTAACACCGTTAAAGCCAAGCAGTCACCAGACTTTACGTAAGAGTCACCACGCCTAGCTACGCCACACCACGAGAATCTCCCAGCCCAGGTACCCACTCTCGCGCTGTAGTCCTCCAGGTAGCAACCCATTCTCGACCCTTACTCAGGAGCTCACAACAAACAGGTCTCAACTCAACGACCCTCAAACAAGAACTCATATAATGTTAAAAATTCTGCGAAAGAAGCTTTGTCAAGTTGACTAATTTCTTAGCTGACTACGCCATACTCCACTCTAAAATGGATTTAAGCCGAGTATTTTGTATAGGTCACATTCACATAAGGAAACGAACTGCGGGAAAATGTTTGTACAGGGAATGGAACTGTCTTCAGTACGGTAACATCACATTGAAGCAGTGCGAGCAGCAGAAAATCGAAACGAGAAATTGATTACATAAATATCACAATTTTACGCATCTGAATTGTGGACTGTGCACAGAAACAGAAACACTTTACAGACGATATATCAGAAATGTGTACTGTATACAGAAACAGAACACATTGCAGACGATACATCAGAAATATGTACTGTGAACAGAACCAGAATATTTTCCAGGCGGGACACCAGAAATATGTTACGTGCACAGAAACAGAACATTTTCCAGAAGGTATATTAAAAAGTCTTCCGTGCACAGAAACAGAACCCTATCCATACGGTACATCAGAAATATATACTGTGCAAAGAAACAAAATATTTCCAGACGGTACATCAGAAGTGTGTACTTTGCACAGAAGCAGAACACTTTGCAGGCGGTACATCAGATATATGTTGTGTGCACAGAAACAGAACATTTTCCAGACGGTACAAATGAAGGAGTTTTTATAGATGACAAAATGACATTTAAAATAAAACTCGCTAAATTACATTCATCCCAACACACCAACATACGCAGTTAACACACAATTAAGTCCATACATAAGCTTCACACAGCCGGTACAACCTTACGTATGGCTTTGAATTTATTTTATATACAAATGTTGATATTAAGAATGATGATGGGCGGAATGCAAATAATGGACAGTATTAAATGTGGGATTTACAGTTTTAGGTTCGCCACAATTTAACAGTAGGTTTTCTACGTCACTGCGCCCAACACAATCATTATTTTATCAGACAAATATTCACAGTATTAACACGGCCCACTGTGCCGACAGCCAACTAGCGTGGCGAAGTGAAAAAGGAAAGTGGAGAACGGTAGTTTTGGGAAAGAATGAAGTTAACTAGTCTTGTATAAGTGTATTTGTGTGTGTGTGTGGGTGGGTGTGGTTGGGTGTGGGTGGGTGTGGGAGGGTGTGGGTGGGTGTGGGTCGGGGAGGCACTTTGAACG
>Ga0123357_10004821_pt1 | contig 15966 bp, 14 predicted proteins | sample TergutEmb28metaG_FD_89873 | JGI IMG/M metagenome (GOLD analysis project Ga0123357, IMG submission 89873) | Embiratermes neotenicus P4 segment gut microbial communities from Petit-Saut dam, French Guiana - Emb289 P4 | ecosystem: Host-associated > Arthropoda: Insects > Digestive system > Gut ... | reverse complement strand
TTTAGGAAACGCAATCCAGCCATAAGTATATTAAAACATGGACTTACGGCTGATGACAACGGGGACTGTTGTCATGGTGACAACCGGGGACGGTCTGATTTTGTCACAGGTGGTGACAACCGAGGTGACAACCGGGGACGGTCTGATTTTGTCACATAATAAAGTGCCAAAATTATACGTCCCCCTTGACGTGTCCCCCCTGACACAGTGTCAATTATTTTGCTTGACGGCTTTGAGCGCCGCAATTCGGCACCTCATTACCACGGTTCTTGTCAGGTGAAAATGCTGTCAATCATTTAGCTTGATAGCATTTTGATCACAAACGAAGTTGATCTTTTGCAAGACAATGAGAACCGTCCCCATTGTCTTTCAATGAGAACCGTCCCCATTGTCTTTAGAAAAAGTGTCATTTTTTCATGTTTGAAATTGCAGAAAAGTGTAGTATTATACATTTTGAAATTGTGGATAAATGTAGAACCATGCTAAATATATGAAAGGGGCGCGTATTATGCTTCGTCGAAAAGCGCTTGAGCAGTTCGAATTTTGGAAACATAATAAAACAAAACAAGCATTGCTTGTCGTTGGGGCAAGGCAGGTGGGGAAAACATTTCTAATCAGGGAATTTGCAAGGAAAAACTACGATAATTTCATTGAGTTCAACCTTATTGAAAATGCCGCGGCAAGGAATTCATTCAAGGCGGCGTCAAGCGCTGATGACCTCATGCTCAGAATATCAGTGGCTTCTCCGTCCCCGTTGATCCCCGGGAAAACCCTGCTATTCTTTGATGAGGTACAGGAATGCCCTGAGGTTGCCACATCCATCAAATTTCTGGTTGATAAGGGGGAATTCGACTATGTTCTTTCAGGCTCGATGCTTGGGGTAGAACTGGAAAACATTTCGTCGCTACCTGTCGGCTACGTGACAGAGGTGTCGATGTACCCCTTGGACTTCGAGGAGTTTTGCTGGGCGGCAGGCCTTGGTGGAACTCCCATCAAGTTGGCAAAAGACTGCTTTACCGTCAGAGAGGCGATACCGGATTACCTGCATGAGCGCCTTACTGCTCTTTTTCATCGCTATTTGCTTGTTGGCGGTATGCCGGACGCGGTTGTTGCGTTCACAGAGACAAACTCAATAGATCAGGTACGCGCCTTGCACGAGGGCATCACGACGTTCTATGCCCGCGATATCAGCAAGTACGCGCCAAGAAACCGGCGTTTGACCATAAAGAATATCTTTGACCTGATTCCCAGCGAGCTATCCGAGCAAAACAAGCGGTTTAAGCTCAGTTCGATTGAAAATGTGAAACGATATACACAGGTGCAGGAGGAGTTTCATTGGCTTACAAAAGCCAATGTGGCGTTGGCGGCATACAAGGTACGAGCGCCGATAAGCCCACTTTTACTTGCGGAGAATCACAGCCTTTTCAAACTGTTTCTCTCAGATGTAGGGCTTTTGGCAAGCCGGTTTCCAAAAGAGTCGCTACTTGGAATCATAGATGGCCGGCCGGCGAAACACCTTGGCGGCCTGTATGAAAACTTTGTTGCGCAGGAACTCGCGGCACACGGTTTTGATTTGAGATATTATACCGGCAAGAAGGTCGGCGAGCTCGACTTCGTTGTCGAACGAAAAGACGGCGCGCTCATTGTCCTTGAAGTGAAATCCGGCGCGGGATACAGGTCACACGCCGCTTTGAACAATGCGCTGGCCATAAAAGAATTCGATATCTCCGAGGCTATCGTTTTGGCGGAGACAAACATTTCGCAAGCAGGCTCTGTTTTGTATCTTCCAATCTATATGGTGTCAGTGCTGTGAATTTTGTGACAATTTATGCGTCTGTCAATCATTTAGTTTGATAGCATTTTGATCACAAACAAAGTTGATCTTTTACAAGACAATGAGAACCGTCCCCATTGTCTTCCCGTCTGAGTGTGACAAAATCAGACCGTCCCCGGTTGTCTGTCCCCGGTTGTCACCCGATGTTGTCTGGCAGGTTGCATTTTTCGGAAACCGTATGATAGTATTGGCTGTGGATTCGCAAAGAATAGCGGCGATATATGGAGGCTCATTGGATGGATATGGACCAGCTCTCGGGGTTGAAAGTGAAGAATTTTATGGAGGCAAATCTGGAGTGGGTTCAATTTGTGCTTGCCAACCGTAAAACACGCAATCGTACACATGACTATGATATTGTGATTGGACCGACAGCAAACGACGATACAATGGTCGTTATCAATGCTTACCTGGATGGTCTTTACGGAGAGATTGACAGTGAAAACGCGCTAAGCACGCTGCTAAAAAACATTGAAGCGGAAAATCTGCCGGGACAAGTATTCTTTTCAAATGACCATGCGGCATTTTTGCTGACACAGATAGGGCAGGCGGCAAAGCTATGAAGGGCTTTCGGTTTTTGGTGGATTCAAAAACAGCACGGATCAGCGACGCCTATGCTCAAAGAAAAGACATTGCGCCTGAAGAGGCCATGAAGTTGTTTCTTGGATCGACCACTTATCGCTTATTGAACGATGCGGAAACAGGGATGTACCTGGAAGTATTTGAATTTGTCTATGATACATTTTTGGAAGAGATGGGGGATGAAGTGGAATGAATCAAAGTACGCTTATCAATCCTGTATCGTTCCTGCAGGCGCATATTTCCCGCTTGTTTATGGAGAGGCATGGACTGAGCCCCAAAGACTTTCTTGCTTTGGATGAGAAAAAGGATATTCTTGGTTTCCTTCGTCTGGGATACGAACCATTTCATTTGACGGGAGACGAAGGGGTTCTTGAAAGCCTCGACGATTATGTCTTTGGGCGGAAGTGACATCAGTTAAATAATTAAACTAAACAATTAAGCAAAAGGTGACATAACATGGCGATCCCGGCTGAAAAGATAGGGATTGAAATAGAGCTTGAACGAAGGCGGCCAAATGCAGCGGCGCTTCAATCAAAATTGGACATAGAAGAAATTGGGCGCAGGATTAAGGCTGTGGAAGAAGGACGTTCGCGCCTGATTCCGGCAGACGAAGTTTGGTCTTCTCTCGAAAATCTGGGCTATTAGATGATTTGGTTTGTGCGATCATCAAGGTCTGACTATTCGTTTTTATCGCATCTTGATCAGTCTCGCTCCGACCGCTAACAAGCTTCTTGCGATCAAAATTGTTTTATGATCACAAACAGAGTTGATCCTTTTGCATTTTGTCACATGGTTGTCATTCCGATATAGTGTGAGTAATTAGTATAATTTTGAAACCCTTCAAATTCATCGGTATACAAAAAGCGAAGCTTTTTGTACCTATAGATCAAGTGGATCAATCGCCAGAACTGTTATTGCTGACGTTTTTTACTGACGAAAATTCATGACACGGGTGCAATGCGTTTCTGCCACTTTTTTTCGATAAAGGGTACTTCTATCCCTCCCAAGGGTGATTTTTACCAGTTATATACCATATTTCGTTGTTTTCACGTATATTTTAAAGGATTTCAGCAAGCAATATACCCTTTATCGAAAACAATTGCCACAAATCTCGATAACCATTGGCAAGCTGAGTTCTTCTCAGGACAACAGAACCGTCCCCCATTGTCTTCTGTGTCACCGCTTGTGTCATATAATTGTAAAAAACATCGATTTTGGACGATTTCCGGGCTAAATTTGACCATATTCGCCCGTTTTTCGGGTTTTTCGGCTTCAAATTCGTCCAAACTCGCAATTTTTTACAAGAATGTCCGGAAAACATCTTCATTATGGTTCCCGGACACCGTGTGATGCGGTCAAGAGGGCTTGAAGCTGAACATTAACACAAAACCAGACCGTCCCCGGTTGTCAAAATCAGACCGTCCCCGGTTGTCATATGACGCAAGTGTCAAAATTATACGTCCCCGCCGAACGTCCCCGCCGAACGCGCGAATCAGGATATGCTAAAATAGTGTAAACTCAAGTATATGATTCAAAGGGTTTGTTGGGGAACAGGGGGATGTATCGCAAATGAAAGTACACTTTAAGTTGAGATGGTTGCCGGCGCTTTCGTTGGCTTTTGTGCTGGCGTTCACGCTGTCGTCGCCGCTGAAAGCGGACGCCGCGGGGGTGAATATGCAGAATGGGATGCCGCCGGACGGCGTGACGATCGGTACGGACGGCAACCCGTCGCCTACGATCGTAAGCTTCGGAGGCAAACAGTGGGATGTGATCGGGTATGACGGAGACGGCGTCGCAAGCGCAGCCGATACGATGACCTTGTTGCTGGCGAATGGACAACGCTATGGAGAGACGGCCTTTGATTACTCCAACACCGTCAACGAGTACTCCGGAAGCGATTTGCAAAGCGCGATGGACTCTTACGCGGGGTCTATCACAGGCAAAGAAGCCTCTCTCATCACCACGCGCGATCTTCCCGGCGGCGGCGGGAATTATGGCGACGCCGGCTACGATGCGGACCTGATTGCGGGCCCTGACGTCACTGGCGCTAAGTTCTGGCCTTTGAGCGTGGGCGAGGCCGGCCTATTGAACCAAGGCGTGTGCAATGTTTCAGCCTCATGGTGGCTGAGGTCGCCTAGCTATGGCCAGGGATCGATTTATGGAGTTTGTGCGGCATATGTCGATGCCGGCGGTTACATTAATGAAAGCGGCGCTCCGGTTGGTGGCTACTCAAATGAAGTCCGCCCCGCCTTTATTTTGGACCTTGCGACCATGCCTGTTTTGTTCTCATCCGCCTCTGTCGATAGCGGCTCCGGCGCGGGCCCCTACATCCGATCAAAAGCCGACGCGGCGCCTGGCGGCGGATTGCTGGATGTGGCGGCGACGAACGAAGCCCCGGGCGTCCCTATCAAATTCACATTCCTCGATCCCTCCATGGCGACGCCGACCCTGGCGCTTGCGGGCACGACCAACGGCACAAGCTCGATCTCATTCGGGTATTCCGGCGCGGCTACAGGGACGAAACAGTATCTCTCCTGCGTGCTGGAGCAAAGCGGCGTTGTAAAATATTACGGCAAGCTGGCGGACTGCGCGGACGCGAGCGCCGCGAATGGTATATTCATACTCCCCACCGGCAATGGGACGGTGCCTGGAACCTATGACCTCAAACTCTTCTGCGAGCAGGCCAACGATACATATGACGCAAGTGACGCGACCGGCCACGATTTTTCAGACTTCGCGGGCGCGCCTGTCGGGAGCATGACGCTGACGGTGGACGCAGACGGCAACGGGACTGTGGGCGGCACGGGATTTTCGACGGACAATACGACTCCGACTCTGACGCCCGGGGCGGTGAGCCGCACAAGCGACGCGAACGCCACTGTGAAATTTACGAGCTCTGAAGCGGGATGGTATATGTGGGTGCTTGACAGCGCGACCACCTCCCCGGCGCTCATTCCTTTGACAACGGCCGAACAGACCATCACCTTTGACAGCCTTACGAGCCTTACAGCCGGGCCGCATACCTTGATGATCGGCGCATGGGACGCGGCCGGCAATACGAGCGATATTTTGACCGTCAATATCCCGGCGTACCAGGGCGATTCCCTGCAGGCCGTATTGGACATGATCGACAGCCTGCCGGACACGGTCGTGACATGGGCTGACGCGGACAAGTTGGCCGCGGCAACAAACGCTTTCGAAGCGCTCTCAAACACCGACCTGATCCAAATGCAGCAAGACTATCAGGATTATATTGACAGACTGTATACGGCGCAGGCGCAGGCTATGCCGGTCAACGAGAGGGACGGGAACGTCTCCGTCTCCGGCGATCTGCCCTGGAACGTGCGCATAGAAGCCACTCCGCCAGCCGCGTCAGGGTCACTATACAATACGTTTCTCGGGAAACTGGGCGGCAAGAAGTTGCTCGCGCTTTATGATATCAAGCTGATAGACATATTGACCGGCGATGAATATATATTGCCGGATGGCATGACTGTCACGGTGACAATAGACAAGTTGCCTTTGACCGGCGAAAAAAACGTCATCATCGCTCATGAAAAGGGGGCCGGCGTGGAGTATATCACGGGCAGCGTGAACGGAAACAAAATATCGTTTTCGGCAGCTTCATTCAGCCTCTATGGCGTAGCGGCGGACCAAACGTCCGAGGGCGGCAATGGCGGTAATGGAAACAATAACAATAATGGCGGTAGTAGCGGCAATGGAAACAATGGCAATGCCGGAACATCGGTTTCATCGGCGGGCAGCCCTCAAACCGGTGACAGTTCCAACGCGGGCTCTCTCTGGATCATGCTTTTGGCGAGCGCCGGACTGATCACGGCGGCGCTATCCATGAAGCCGTTCAGGAAGCGCAGGAAAGTGTAAGGAGATTTAATCGGCGTTACACAAAGCACATTGACAATCGGGGACGGTCTGATTTGGTGACAACCGGGGACGGTCTGATTTGGTGACAACCGGGGACGGTCTGATTTGGGGACGGTGACAATCGGGGACGGTCTGATTTTGTCACACTCAGACTGGATGATATCCAGTCTGAGTGTGACAAAATCAGACCGTCCCCGATTGTCACCGTCCCCGATTGTCACCGTCCCCGGTTGTCACCGATTGTCACCAGTCTGAGTGTGACAAAATCAGACCGTCCCCGATTGTCAATTGTGGTAAAATTGTTTGAGCGCGAAAACGCGCTTTGTATAATTATTCATTTTTATGTATAATTATTGACAGCTTTAGTGGCGAGGGAAAGACGACTTTGGTGGCGAAGGTAAAAATAGCGAAGGTAAAACTAGCGCAGGTAAAGAAGCGAAGGTAATAAAATAGCGAAGGAAAAGGGGTAAGGAAATTATGAAACACAAAAAGATAGCGTTGGCGTACTCGGGCGGTTTGGACACGTCCATCATCATACCCTGGCTGAAAGAAAACTATGACTGCGACGTCGTCGCGGTCTGCGGGAATGTCGGGCAGGGAAAAGAGCTGGAGGGGCTGGAGGCGAAAGCGATGCAAACCGGCGCCCTGAAACTGTATATCGAAGACCTGACGCGTGAATTTGTGGAGGATTTCATATTCCCCACCATGCAGGCCGGCGCGGAATATGAGGGCAAGTACCTGCTCGGCACATCGTTTGCGCGCCCCCTTATCGCGAAACGGCTTGTCGAGATCGCCCGGCAGGAAGGCTGCACGGCCATCTGCCACGGCGCCACGGGAAAGGGCAACGACCAGGTCCGCTTTGAACTCACAGTCAAGGCGCTGGCGCCCGATTTGGAAATCATCGCCCCGTGGCGGATCTGGGATATCAGATCGCGGGATGAAGAAATTGATTACGCGCAGGCGCGCGGCATCGACGTGCCTGTCACGAAAGACCGCCCATACAGCATGGACGCGAATATCTGGCATCTGTCCCACGAGGGCGGCGACCTCGAAGACCCCTGGAACGAGCCCAAGAAGGATTTGCTGCTGGTCTGCGTGAATCCGGAAGACGCGCCGGACGAGCCTGAGTATTTGGAGATTGATTTTGAAAAAGGCGTACCGGTCGCTGTCAATGGAAAGCGGCTGGGCCCCGTCGAACTCGTGACCGAACTGAACGCCATCGGCGCGAGGAACGGCGTCGGCATCGACGATATCGTTGAAAACAGGCTCGTCGGCATGAAGTCCCGAGGCGTGTACGAAACGCCGGGCGGCCGTATACTGTACACCGCGCACAGCGCGATCGAGACGCTGGTACTCGAGCGCGAGCTCATGCATTACAAGGCCGGCGTCGCTATCAAATACGCGGAACTGGTTTACAACGGCATGTGGTACTCGCCTCTGCGCGAAGCGTTGGCCGCCTTTGTCGCCGAAACCCAAAAGGTCGTGACCGGCACGGCGCGGATCAAGCTGTACAAGGGCTCATGTAAAGCCGCCGGGATCAAATCGCCTTATTCCCTGTATTCGGAAGCTTTCGCGACATTCGGCGAGGACGAGGTATACAACCAGAAGGACGCGGACGGCTTCATCAACCTGTTCGGCCTGCCGCTGAAGGTAAAGGCCCTGACGCAGGACAAGGTGGGCGAGAATGGCTAAGTTGTGGGGCGGCCGCTTTGAGGCGGGCGCGGACAAACTTGCCGAGGATTTCGGTTCCTCCATATCGTTCGATTCACGCATGTTCATGGAGGATATTTTGGGCAGCATAGCCCACGCAACCATGCTGGGAAGACAGGGGATCATCACGCCGGAGGAAGCCGAAGAGATCGTCAGCGGTTTGAAAGATATACTTGCGGACGCGCAGGAAGGCAAAATCACGTTCACGGTAGAGGATGAAGACATCCATATGAATGTGGAGCGCCTCTTGACCGAGAGGGTCGGCGAGGCCGGCAAACGGCTGCATACCGGCCGCAGCCGGAATGACCAGGTGGCGCTCGATACGCGCATGTATATGCTGAAGACTATCGGCTTGACGATTGCGGAGATCAGAAACCTGTGCGCCGCGCTGGCCCAAATCGCCGAAGAAAGTACCGGCGACATCATACCGGCGTACACGCACTTGCAAAAAGCCCAGCCGTCCACGCTGGCCCACTATATGATGGCGTACTGCGAAATGTTCGCGCGGGACATAGCCAGGTTTGCGGACTGCAAAAAACGTACGGACAGCATGCCGCTCGGATCGGGCGCGCTCTGCGGCGCAACGTATCCGCTTGACAGGGAGTTTGTCGCGGAAGAGCTCGGGTTTTCATCCATTACGCCAAACAGCCTGGACGCGGTCTCCGACAGGGACTTCCTGCTGGAGTACCTTTCGTGCGCCGCCATTTGCCAGATGCACCTCTCGCGTTTCTGTGAGGAAATCATACTCTGGTCCTCAAACGAGTTTGGCGCGCTCAGGGTCTCGGACGCGTACTCCACCGGCTCCAGTATCATGCCGCAGAAAAAGAACCCCGACATGGCCGAGCTCATACGCGGCAAGACCGGGCGCGTGTACGGCGCGCTGATATCGCTGCTGACCGTGATGAAGGGGCTTCCGCTTGCCTACAACAAGGACATGCAGGAAGACAAGGAATGCGTATTTGACGCGTCGGACACGCTGATCGCCTGCCTGAAAGTTTTTACCGGCATGATACAGACCATAGAGTTTGACAAGCAAAAGCTGGCCCGCAGCGCGGGGCTCGGATTCACGAACGCCACCGACGCGGCGGACTACCTTGTAAGAAAAGGCCTGCCCTTCCGCGACGCGCATGAGGTGACAGGCAGGATCGTACTCTACTGCGAAAAGAACGGCCTCGCGATCGACAGCCTGTCAGTGGAACAATTGAAAGGTTTCTCGCCTCTCTTCGAGGCGGACGTATACGACGCGATTTCGCTTGAAGCCTGCGTCGGCGCCAGAGGCCTGCCCGGCGGCCCCGCGCCCGAAAGCGTGAAGCGCCATATAGAAATAATAAAGGAATTTTTGGAATGGACATCTCAAATATAGTGAAGAAAACAAAAATAGTATGCACGCTCGGCCCCGCCACCGACGACGACGACGTACTGCGTGACATGATAAACGCGGGCATGGACATTGCCCGCATCAACTTTTCCCACAGCGTCTACGCGGAGCATGAAGCCCGCATAGACGAGGTCAAGCGCGTGCGCAATGAGATGGGGGTGCCGATCGCGATCATGCTGGATACGAGCGGCCCCGAGATACGCCTGAAAAAGTTTGCGGGCGGCAGCGCCATGATTGAAACCGGCCAGACCTTCCGTCTGACGACCGACGATATAGAAGGCGACAATACCCGCGTTTCAGTCACATACGCCGATATTTTGTCAGCCGTAGGCCCCGGCACGCGCGTGATGATCGACGACGGCAACATCGAGCTTTGCGTAGAGCGCGTCGAAGGCACGGACGCCATATGCATGGTGGTGCACGGCGCGCTGCTGAAGGACCGCAAATCCCTCAACCTGCCCGGCGTCGAGCTGCCCATGCCCTATATCTCGGACAAAGACCTCGCGGACCTCAAATTTGGGATCGCGCACGGGGTGGATTTCATCGCCGCTTCGTTTTCGCGCACGGCAAGCGACGTGCTCGACGTACGCCGCGTCCTTGAACAAAACGGCGGGAACAATATAAGGATCATCGCGAAGATCGAAAACCGCCAGGGTGTGAACAATATCGACGAGATCCTGCGCGTCGCGGACGGCGTCATGGTCGCGCGCGGCGACATGGGCGTGGAAATCCCGTTTGAGGAATTGCCGCAGATCCAAAAGATGCTGATCAAGAAGACATATAGTTCGGGGCGCATGGTCATCACCGCGACGCAGATGCTCGAATCCATGATAGAAAACCCTCGGCCCACAAGGGCCGAAATCACGGACGTGGCAAACGCCGTCTATGACGGGACCTCCGCCGTGATGCTGTCCGGCGAGACCGCGGTCGGCGTCGATCCGACAAAGGCCGTGGATACGATGTCGCGCATTGTGCGCCAAACCGAATCCAATATCAATTACATCAAGCGGTTTGGCAGCAACGCGTGTGTAGAAAAAAACACTACCGACGCGATCTCGCACGCGACCTGCACCACGGCCCACGACCTCGGCGCCGCGGCCATCATCACCGTGACGGAAACCGGGGCGACCGCGCGGATGATATCGAAGTTCCGCCCGGCCTGCCCTATCATCGGCTGCACGACAGACGATATGACGCTGCGGCAGCTCATGCTGTCATGGGGCGTCATACCGGCCAAGGCGAAAAAAACGACGAACACCGACGACCTGTTCGCGGACGCCCTGAGATGCGCCGTTGACACCGGCGTGGTCAAGACCGGCGACCTGGCCGTCATCACGGCCGGCGTACCGGTCGGCGTGAGAGGCACGACGAATATCCTGAAAGTCGTCATCGTAGGCGACGTGCTCGTGAGAGGGAAAGGCAACGGCGTGCTGACCGAATGCTACGGAAACCTGTGCGTATGCAAGGATGAGGACGAAGCGCTGAAAAATTTCAACGACGGGGATATATTGGTCATCCCGTTCACGACAAACAAATCCCTCGGCCTGCTTCGCAAAGCCAAAGGGATCATCACCGAAGAAGCGGGCATCACATCGCACGCGGCCATCGTTGGGCTGACGCTCGAAATCCCGGTGATCACGGCGGCGGAAGCCGCGACGGAAATACTCAAAAACGGCACGGTCGTGACCATCGACAGCGCCCACGGGCTGGTATACAGCGGGATCACGCGCTTCTGACACAATAGGGACGTTCCTTTTTGTGTTCTAGAACTCATACTGTTTTCCTCGGCCCTAAAAATCGATCACCGTTAAGATGTATTAGATGATCTGGATTATCTGCAATCCAAACTTCTGTCTCCCAAGCCATCTCTTCATAAAATTTCTTGAATGTCTTTCCGTCAGGGAAAGCTGTCACAAATACTTTCCCGCTTGTACATTCTTTAGTGATTTCGTCGATTTCAATTACTCGCTTTGGCGAAATAGGCCCAACAGAAGTCACTGCTTCAATAAAAAATATCCAATCCTTTTCTTCGTCATAGAAAATAATGTCAGTCAGTTTGTCATGTAGAGTAATCTCAACACCGATTTTCTCCAAGCACGCAACGTCCTGATATAGATACTTATTTGCTGTGTCTCCGAGATAAAGTACTATGCTATTTGATGCAAACCGGGGTTTGAATTCATCTATGATCGCTTTCTGTAAATCGTTGTGCTTTCCGATAGACAAAGAGAGTTCTTTATCATCAAGCGAAACTGGGATTTTCGTTACCGCTTTTTTCGAAGCATATTTAATTTCTAAAGAATCGTGCGTCAGCTTGAATTCGTCTAGTTCTGAGTCCCATCTTTCAGTACTAAAGCATTGGATTAAGGCTAAAGTCTCCGGCGTTAGTCGATATCGATAGTCAGGACTATTTGTAGCTTTTCCATTATCCTCAATTACAGCAGCTGTACGGAATGGATGCATAGCTTGCTTTCGAAATGTTTCTCGTGAGTTTTCCGCATATGCTATACCAAACCTGTCATTTGTATATACGATTACATCATGAATTCGTATAAATTCATTAGTCGCATTAGACCAACCTGTTTTCTCTGAAACGCCTGATAAAGCAAGCAGTGTATATGCGCATATATCAGCTTGCTGCCTTTTTGGCATGCCCAGAGCCGCTAAGATCGTTTTCGCGTCGTCTATGACCACTTAGTTCCTCCCTGATAATTGAATCACATAGTTCAGTTGTATGATATTCTTCGCTTCGTAAACGTTCCCCTAATCGCCTTACAGTGTGTAATTCCGGCATTGGAAGGTTATTGCATTCAGAAGCATTAACCTGGGTACTTCCGTTTAATATCCTATAGTATCTGTCCCAAAGCGTAGAATTGAAGATAGCGAATAGACCGTATACTTCATCAATGCTTAAGCCGCCGTGGCTGTTAGTTATGTAGTTAAGATGGTTTTCCGCCGAAAACATCTCATAGTCTGGAATGAACTCGGAAAGCATGATAGCCGGCTGCAATCTTCGTTTTTCTTCTTTTGACGAAAAACGCTTAACTATAAGGTAGTTATCCTTTTCAATAAGCAACGCTTTCTGATTGCTTGATATATACTGTCCTGTCAGCCCTTCGACAGGGAATTGGATTTCCCCCGCAGATATGTTCTGTGCCCACAACAATGGCAAATTGTCTTCATCAGGATTATTATGTATTGCTTCCATGGCTCGAAAATCAACCGTTGGCCCTGTCTTCATTCGAAAACCTATAGAAGCAAGGGTATCTTCAAACGATTCCATAGACGATAGTATTTCTATTTCCTCTTCCGAAATGGGTAGATACACAAACCTGTTGCTATCTTCTTTGACGCATAAGCGATATGGAACGCTTAAGAGGTTTGGCCTTGAAAAATCATCAATGCTTTCGCTCGAAGATATAATGACCTCACCCTGTTCTGACTGCGTTTTCCTTGCTTTTAGAATAATTGTTTCCTGCAAGACATCTTCATTATCAAATACCCGCTTACGCGAAACAAACTGGTGTACTCGCTCAATACGCATATTAGAAAGAAAAAACTCCCTGAACGCTTTGAAGTACAATCCGGACGTCCATGATCTTGGTACAATGAAGACCATTTCGCCATTATCCTTGAGCAACTTGCAGGACATGGCCATAAACATGAAATAAAGATTCGGTTGCCCATATACAACGTCATCCATGATCTTCGATTCAATATCGGTTTTAGAAATCTTTTTATAAGGTGGATTAGATATTATGAAATCATATTCCCCTTGATAGAAACCGTTATGCCAGTTTAATTGATGATGCTTTATGAAGTTTTCTTTTACTAACGATACGGCTAGAGCAATTCCTTTGTCCTCGGCGATACGTTTCCATGCCTCGATGTTTTTTTCTAGTATTGGCAGTATATTTTCATCGTTCTCGAATAAGTCAATGTAAATGGCCTTTATTTGTCTTGATTCGAAGAGATAGTCTAAAACTGCTGATGTCAGGATACCTGTACCGGCGCCAGGGTCAGCTACTTTTACAATGTCGCTATGAACACTAAATAATCCACCCATAAATTCCGCAGCTGGTCTTGACGTAAAAAACTGGCCGATTTTCTTACGTTCTGCCTTGTGTTTTGATCCTATATATTCAATTGTCGATATACAGGTCTCCTTAAGCACATTATCCTCCTACATAAAGGTTATTTATCTAATTATACCATTCAATCTATCCTGGCTAACAATATATAGTATAGAACAACAGTTCTTATTATTCAAGTGCCGTTATGAATAATCTTCTTTTTACAACTTCACGTCCCCGCCGCGCGCAAAAACGGCGATGCTGGATATAAGACCTACACTTAAACGACACAAAAACTACTCCAAAACATCATGTAAAAATAGTTGTATTTACGTAAATTTGTGATAGAGTGACTTTCACAAAAATCGGATTCGGCCTGAATCCGAATGTAAATAGTTTTTCGGGCAAAGTCGCCGCTTTTATAGCGTGGAAACCAGGTGGGGGTATTCCGACAGGCGCCGGGCCGTCGGAATTGCGCGAAAAACAATAGGGGGGAAAATAGGCAAAGTGTATCAAGAGAGCAATGACGCTCTATCTGTTGATAGCGCGCCGATAGAAAACCAGCCGCTTGCAGGGGAAGGCGCAAGCGGGGATGTCATGTTTGAAGAAGCCGGGAAGCAGCAAAAAAGACGCCGCCGCAAATCCATTGTTTCTGACGTTGTCTTTTACTGCGTACTGATCGTCGTTGTTGCGGTCCTGCTCTTGTCCGCCTCAGGCGGGAACGGCGCTCCGAGAAATTTTGCGGGATTCTCCGCCATGACGGTGCTGACGGGGTCGATGCAAAGCGAGATCCCGAAAGGCTCATTCATCATTACACAAAAAGTCGATCCAGCCTCCTTGCAGACAGGCGACGTGATCACCTACATGAAAGACGAAAACACCACCATCACCCATAAAATCGTTGGCATCTACGACGACTATGAGTCTACCGGCCAAATCGGCTTTGTCACGCGGGGTATTGAAAACCCCGAGAACGACAAGCCGGTAGTGCTGCAGGACAATGTAGTAGGCAAGGTCGTATTTGCCAACCTTATGATAGGTGAAGTTTTAACATTCATCAAAGCCAATCTACTGTTCGTCAGCATTTTTGCCGGACTTTTCATCGTCATGTTTGCCGCTTTGGGGACCTTCATGAAGCGGAGCCACAAAAATCAGGCCGCCAACCAGACGCAATAAAACCTGCATTAAACGAGGGCGTCACAAGCAGTCAAGGACACTGCAAAACATTAACCAGAGTAAATAGGGGGGAGGCCCTATACTATGGGAAAAAAACGATCGGACAAGAGCCGGTGTGCCGCGGGGGCGGTCGCCGGGGCGGCCGCGATAGCCATCGTACTGGCAGGCATTTTTGCACACATCAACAGCGACCAGCACAAAACCAACTCAATGATGTCGGGACAAAACGTCAGCCTGACGCTGAACGACGGCTTCAAGCCGCCGGCAGCCTGGACGCTGCATGACCCCGTCAACACCGACGTATCGGTCACAAACTCCGGCGCGAGCGACGCGCCTGTGTTCGTGCGCATCCAGTTCAAGGAGTATATGGAGTTCGTCCCGCAGACACTGATCACCGACCCGGAATCTCCTGACGGCGCCCCGTTCCTGTTTGCCACCTACGCTTCCGGCGACAAGATCGGGCAATACATGCTGTGGGCCGACAAGCCGGATTCCTACAACTATATTATGTACGACGTGGGCAGCACAGACTACTGCCTGGCGCAAAACAGCGAGCTGAAAGACGGCATCTATGGCAAGCCCATGTATGAGGCCGGCGCGCTCGACGTATTTGGCACTGCGACAAAAGCGGACTACCCCGTGCAGCCGGATAGCGTGCAAGACCCCTCAAACCCCGAATGCAACTACAATGTGACGGAGTGGCGCGGAAAAGACCGCCTCTCCGGTATCAAGGACGATGGCGGCAAAGGGGCCTCTGACATCGCCGACTATATCAGCTGGACACTGGGCGCGGATGTCATCTCGATGTCGGACTGGGTAGCCGGCGGTTTTCAGACCGGCCATTTCTGGGTCATAGACGACACCGACGGCTGGGTATACTGGGGCAACCCGCTCGCCCCCGGGCAGACCACCGCGAATGCCCTTGACTCCGTCACGCTGGCCTCGCTGCCGGACGATGTCACAAACCTGGAATACTACGTGCATACAGATATGGAATCCTGCACCGGCGACGAGTTTGCGAACGGCCAGTGGTCTGACGCCAGCAAGGACGCGCAAGACCTGGTCTACGTACTGCTCGGCGTCAAAAACATCCCATCAACCTTGAATATCAGTGACGCAACATACCTTGCCTCGGGCAACACGCTCACCGTGACCCCCGGGCTGTAAACAATAGCATATGAAAAGGAGGTTCTATCAAATGGAACGAAAACAATCTGACAAAAAGAAGTGGGTCGCCTTGGCTGTAGCCGCGGCGGCCATGGTCGCCATCGTGCTGACAGGCACCTTTGCTTACATCAACAACAACCAGCACAAGACCAACGCCCTGACTTCGG
>Ga0123357_10004820_pt1 | contig 15969 bp, 29 predicted proteins | sample TergutEmb28metaG_FD_89873 | JGI IMG/M metagenome (GOLD analysis project Ga0123357, IMG submission 89873) | Embiratermes neotenicus P4 segment gut microbial communities from Petit-Saut dam, French Guiana - Emb289 P4 | ecosystem: Host-associated > Arthropoda: Insects > Digestive system > Gut ... | reverse complement strand
TTCCAGAAATCAGGCTTCTGCAGACTTATGCCTTAGACCGCACGGCCACCGGGATCAAAACAGAAAGAATGGAGGATCCTTGAATTTTACGCTGAACCTACATATCCTAAATTATTTCATCATTCATACATATATAAAAAAAAGTCCGTATCTTGGGCCATGTGTCGCTTGAAGCCAATCGCTATCAGCTGGCTTCGTCTGAAGCTGCAGCGAGTGACGTCACTACCACAATCTGGCTGACCGTCTCCCCCCGTACGTAGCCTTTAGGCAAGCAGAAACTGCACTATGTGTTTGGGTGGGGATTGTTACTTATTTCGGTCCGGACACAGCTTTTATTAACTGAAGTGTTTCATGGTTCTCTTCAATTCCTCCAATCACATACCCAGGCAGTGCCTCACGATGCCAGGCCATCCCGTTCAGTTCGATCTTTGCTGATCATCCTGCTATTTCATTCTACATAAACAAAGCAACAGCGTAAAGGAACCCCATCTGATGGTCCAGCTTTACTGCGGGTCGCCGTTGACCGACAGTTGCAAATTCTATGGTACTTTAGCTTATCAGTGCGTCAGAAATATCATGTTTATTATCTTAATCTACTGCAGCACAGTGATCTGTATATGTACAGTCTAATGTAACATTCAGAATCTCGTTTTATTTACAAAACAATTACATAAATTTTATGATATTCTGAATAATCTTCATTAACTGGTTAATGTTGTAGATGTAAATCAGACTTACTGTGTTTTCCGTCAGGTGCGAACTGAGTTTTTACGTACGTTCACAAAATTGTGAAAAGCGACTCTTGGCACCGTCTTGTCTCTCCGTCTGTCCAACCTTCTCTCCACACACAACTCACCGTCTGTCCATCCCTCTGTCCACATCACACAACTCACCGTCTCTCCATCCCTCTGTCCACACACAACTCACCGTCTGTCCATCCCTCTGTCCACATCACACAACTCACCGTCTGTCCATCCCTCTGTCCACACACAACTTACCGTCTGTCCGCCCCTCTCTCCACATGACACAACTCACCGACTGTCCATCCCTCTGTCCACACACAACTCACAGCCTCTCCATCCCTCTGTCCACGCACAACTCACCGTCTGCCCATCGCTCTGTCCACACACAACTCACCGTCTCTCCATCCCTCTTTCCACACAACTCACCGTCTCTCCATCCCTCTGTCCACATACAACTCACCGTCTCTCCATCTCTCTGTCCACGAACAACTCACCGACTGTCCATCCCTCTGTCCACACACAACTCACAGTCTCTCCATCCCTCTGTCCACGCACAACTCACCGTCTGTCCATCCCTCTGTCCACACACAACTCACCTTCTCTCCATCCCTCTCTCCACACACAACTCACCCTCTCTCCATCCCTCTGTCCACATGACACAACTCACCGTCTGTCCATCCCTCTGTCCACACACCACTCATCGTCTGTCCATCCCTCTGTCCACACACATCTCACCGTCTCTCCATCCCTCTCTCCACACACAACTCACCGTCTCTCCATCCCTCTGTCCACACACAACTCACCGTCTGTCCATCCCTTTGTCCACACACAACTCACCGTCTCTCCATCCCTCTCTCCACACACAACTTACCGTCTCTCCACCCCTCACTCCACATGACACAACTCACCCCCTACTGAACCAATTTGCACGAAATTTGATATTTGAGTTTTTTCGAAACGCTGTCCAAATATTTGAAGTTTAATTAAACTTTGACAAAAAAAGCGGGTACTTCACCTATAAACTAATTTATATTTTTGTCCATATGTCTCTCAGTTTTTAGAGCGCACAATATTACAGTAAATATTGCATAGAAATACACGTTTTATGTTCAGTAAATTTTGATCAAAATTGTTATCTTTTTCGAAATACAATTGAAACATTTGTATAGCCGGACAGGACACAGATGCAAATATGGATCATATGCATTACATGCTGGTACCTAAGGCTACAAAGCACAACCAGATGATGCAATACTATTGCTTTGCACTGAAACATTTGTTGAAAGAATGCGACAAAACGAACTTTATACGTATCTACATTGAATGTTTTTTAATGTTAAGTACATACGTTTTAAGATGTTATCCCGAAAACGGGGTAATTATTTTTTGTGCGGAATTCTTTCATTTTCATTTTAAATACGATCCGAAGTTGCTCTTGGTATCTTTTTTGTTTATGCATATTAAATACAGATAATATTACCTTGCCAATTGTTTGGGTGGAGGAAGTGTTAAACAATGTTCAGTTGAAAAAAGGCTACTTTGTTCTTGATATGTTTTCAGTTCCGTACATTTCAGTTCAGTTGCCGTAATTTAAACCGAGAAAAGCAAACATTTTTATTTGATTTGCAATAATATTATGAAAACTACTAACTCCCACATGATTTTGAGCTTTTTTGGTCAACATTATTCAGTGCAATAGTGGTACGCGTAGGAGTAGAATGTGTATAGCGGGCAGAACACCGCATAGAAAGTTGCAGAAGCACGTTGATATTTTGGACCTCCAGCGTATCAACTAGTTGCATCAGATTCTCACAGGTCGGTCCAACTTTGCTGTCCATCATGAAACACAGCTGTATCACATTTAGATGTGTGTAGTCAGCTGTGCAGTTGAAGCAACAGCACACGTGTGCAGATGACGTGTGCTTAGCTATCCGAATTATTTGCCTTTTAGTGATAATGCGACCAGAGCGTGAAGCTGAGCACTACAATGCATCTAGTTCCAAGACTAGGGAAACGTCTAGCTGTGTTTAAATTAGGCATTGCTGCTTCATGATTTTGTGCTAATTATTTCAGTTGAACTTAAACAAAATTACGTCACCACAGAAGGATATAAAATGACAGTAATTTTTGAATTTATGCCCCGTAATATACGTCGTGGTGTTCCGTGTTTGTGTGCCAAAGGTTTAAAATTTGATAGAAAGGAACGTCATTTCAATTTGTTATAATTTCTTTTAATATTTAAATATTCAGCACATCTAAATTTACATCGATTACAGCGAAAATATTTGACTTATTAAAAGGCACTTTAAGATTCAATTACTTTATTAAAGCATAAACATTATACATAATCGATTTATCGCAAAATACGGATCTCACATGTACAATTCCTGTTTAAGTGCTGCAGCAAAATACGCTTAAGAATTAAAATGCCATTAAAAGAATAGTTATGTTGGTGCTGTAGAAAATTGGGCAGTTATGGCAGTGCAGAGTGGCAGGACTAGTGCTGTATTGTGTGACAGTGTGTGTATTGGTAATGGATGTTGAGTGTGTTACGGTGAGCAGTGTTGTGTTTATGGAAGGAAAAGACAGACAGTGCAGTGTGGCAAGTTTAGTGATGTATTGTGTGACAGTGTGTATATTGGTATATGGTGTTGAGAGTGTTACGATCAGCAAAGTTGTGTTTAAGGAAGAAACTGACAAAAAGTGCAGTGTGACAGGGTTAGTGCTGTATAGTGTGACAGTGTGTATATTGGTATGGGTTTTGAGTGTGTTACTGTCAGCAATGTTGTGTTTATGGAAGGAACAGACAGACAGTGCAGTGTGGCAGAGTTATTGCTGTATTGTATGAGAGTATGTAAATTGGTTTTTGGTGTTGAGTGTGTTACGGTCAGCAATGTTGTGTTTATGGAAGGAACAGATACACAGTGCAGTGTGGCAGGGTTAGTGCTTATTGTGTGACAGTGTGTATATTGGTATTGGGTGTTGAGTGTGTTACGGTCAGCAATGATGTGTTTATGGAAGGAAAAGACAGACAGTGCAGTGTGGCAGGGTTAGTGCTGTATTGTATGAGAGTATGTAAATTGGTTTTTGGTGTTGAGTGTGTTACAGTCAGCAATGTTGTGTTCAAGGAAGGAACAGACAAACAGGGCAGTGTGGCATGGTTAGTGCTGTATTGTGTGACATTGTGTACATTGGTATGGGTGTTGAATGTGTTACGGTGAGCAATGATGTGTTTATGGAAGGAAAAGACAGAGAGTGCAGTGTGGCAGGTTTAGTGCTGTATTGTATGAGAGTATGTAAATTGGTTTTTGGTGTTGAGTGTGTTACGGTCAGCAATGTTGTGTTTATGGAAGGAAGAGACAAAGAGTGCTGTGTGGCATGTTTAGTGCTGTATTGTGTGACAGTGTTTATATTAGTATGTGTTTGGGTATGTTACGGTAGGCAATGTTGAGTTTATTGAAGGAACAGACAGAGAGTGCAGTGTGGCAAGTTTAGTGCTGTATTGTGTGACAGTGTGTAAATTGTTATTGGATTTTGAATGTGTTACGATCAGCAAAGTGTTGTTTATCGAAGGAAAAAAACACACAGTGCAATTTGGCAGGTTTAGTGCTGTATTATGTGACAGTGTGTAAATTGGTATTTGGTGTAGAGAGTGTTACGGTCAGCAAAGTTGTTTTTATGGAAGTAAGAGACAAAGAGTGCAGTGTGGCACGGTTTGTGCTCTATTGTGTGACAGTGTGTAAATTTGTATGGGTGTTGAGTGTGTTACGGTCAGCAATGTTGTGTTTACGGAAGGAATAAAACAGAGAGTGCAGTGTGGCTGGGTTAGCGCTGTATTGTGTGACAGTGTGTATATTGGTATTGGTTATGAGCGTGTTACGGTCAGCAATGTTGTGTTTAGGGAAGGAACAGACAGACACTGCACTGTGGCAGATTTAGTGCTGTATTGTGTGATAGTGTGTATATTGTCATTTGGTGTTGAGTGTGTTACGGTCAGCAATGTTGTGTTTATGGCAGGAACAGACAGACAGTGCAATGTCGCAAGATTTTTGCTGTATGGTGTGACAATGTCTATATTGGTATTTGATGGTGAGTGTGTTACGATCGGCAATGTTGTGTGTATGGAAGGAACAGACAGGGTGTGCAGTGTGTCAGGGTTAGTGTTGTAATCTGTTACAGTGTGTATATTTGTATGGGTGTTGAGAGAGTTACGGTCATTTATGTTGAGTTTGTGAAAGGAAAATTTAGACAGTGAATTGTGGCACGGTTAATGCAGTATTGTGTGACAGGGTTATATTGGTATGTGTGTTGAGTGTGTTACGGTCAGCAATGTTGGGTTTATGGAAGGAAAAGACAGAGAGTGCAGTGTGGCAGGTTTAATGCCCTATTGTGTGACAGTTTGTATATAGGAATTAGATTTTGATTGTGTTACGATCAGCAATGTTGTGTTTATGGAATGAAAAACAGACAGTGCAGTGTGGCAGGTTTAATGCTGTGATGTGTGACAGTGTGTAAATTGGTATTTGGTTTTGAGTGTGTTACGGTCAGCAATGTTGTGTTTATTGAAGGAAGAGACAATGTGTGCAGTGTGGGATGTTTAGTGCTGTATTGTGTGACAGTTTGTAAATTGCTATGGATGTTGAGTGTGTTACGTTCAGCATTGATGTGTTTATGGAAGGAACAAACAGAGAGAGCAATGTGGCAGGGTTAGTGCGGTATTTTGTGACAGTTTGTATATTGGTATTGGCTGTTGATTGTGTTAAGTTGGGCAATGTTATATATATGGAAGGAACAGACAAATATTGCGGTGTGGCAGGGTTAGTGCTGTATTGTGTGACAGTGTGTATATTTTCATTTGGTGTTGAGTGTGTTACGGTCTTCAATGTTGTGTTTAAGAAAGAAAAAGACAGACAATGCTGTGTATCACGGTGAGTGATGTATTGTTTGACAATGTGTATATTGGTATTGGGTGTTGACTGTGTTACGGTCAGCAGGGTTTTGTTCATAGGGAGAAAAGAGAGACAGTGCAGTATGGCAAGGTTACTGCTGTATTGGGTGACAAGTTATATTGATAATTGGTGTTGAGTGTGTTACGGTTAGCAATGATGTTTTTATAGAAGAAACAGCACGGAATGCAGTGTGGAATGTTTAGTGCTGTAAGATGTGACATTTTGTATATTGGTATTTGGTTTTGAGTGTGCTATGTTAAGCAATGTTGTATTTATCGAAGGAAAAAGCGGACAGTGCAGTGTGGCTTAGTAAGTTTTGTATTGTGTGACAGTGTGTATATTGGTATTGGGTTTTGAGCGTGTTACGGTCAGCAATGTTGTGTTTAGAGAAGGAACAGGGAGACAGGACACTGTTGCAGATTTAGTGCTGTATTGTGTGACATTGTGTATATTGGCATTTGGTGTTGATTGTGTTACGGTCAGCAAAGTTGTGTTCATGGCAGGAACAGAGAGAGAGTGCAATATGGCAAGATTAGTGCTGTATTTTGTGACAATGTATATGTTGGTATTTTTTGTTAAGTGTGTTACGATCAGCAATGTAGTGTTTATGGAAGGAACAGACGTAGAGTGCAGTGTGTCAGGGTTAGTGTTGCATTGTGTTATAGTGTGTTTATTTTATGGGTTTGAGTGTGTTACAGTCAGTAATGTTGTGTTTATTAAAGGAAAAGTAGACAGTGAATTGTGGCACGGTTAGTGCTGTATTGTGTGACACGGTGTATATTGGTATGGGTGTTGAGTGTGTTACGGTGAGCAATGATGAGTTTATGGAAGGAACAGACAGAGAGTGCAGTGTGGCAGGTTTAGTTCTGTATTTTGTGACACTGTGTATATAGGTATTGTATTTTGTTTATTTTACGATCAGCAATGTTTTGTTTATGGAAGGAAATCAGACAGAGCTGTGTGGCAGGTTTAATGCTATATTGTGTAACAGTGTGTAAATTGGTATTTGGTTTTGAGTGTGTTAGGGTCAGCAATGTTGTGTATATTGAAGGAAGAGGAAAGAGTGCAGAGTGTAATATTTATTGCTCTATTGTGTGACAGTGTGTATATTAGTAGGGATATTGAGTGTTTTACGGTCAGTAATGTTGTGTCTATGGAATGAACAGACAGACAGTTCAGTGTGGCAGGGTTAGTGCTGTATTGTGTGAAAATGTTTATATTGGTACTGTGTGTTGAGTGTGTTAATGTGAGCAATGTTGTGTTTGGGAAGGAACAGAGAGCAGAGCAATGTGGCAGAGTTAGTGTGTATTGTGTGAGAGTGTTTATAATTGAATTGGGAGTTGAGTGTGTTACGGTCAGCAATGTTGTGTTTAAGGAAGGCAAAGACAGACAATTCATTGTATCACGGTGAGTGTTGTATTTTGTGACAGTGTGTATATTGGTATTGGATGTTTACATTGTTACGGACAGCGATGTTTTTATAGGAGGAACAGCCAGACTGTGCAGTGTGGCAGGCATAGTTATGTAATGAGTGGCAGTGTGTAAATTGGTATTGGTTGTCCAGTGTGTTACGGTCACCAATGTTGTGTTTATGGAAGGAACAGAGAGACAGTGCAGTGAATCACGGTTAGTGCTGTATTGTGTGGATGTGTGTATATTGGCAATTGGTTTTGAGTGTGTTACGGTCAGCAATGATGTGATTATAACAGGAACAGCAGACAGTGCAATGTGGCAAGATAAGTGCTGTGTGTTTTGACATTATATATATTGGTATTTGATGTTGGGTGTTTTATGATCAGCAATGTTGTGTTTATGGAAAGAACAGACAGAGAGTGCAGTTTGGCAGGTTTAGTACTGTATTGTGTGACAGTGTGTATATTGGTATTGGGTGTTGAGTGTGTTACGGTCAGTAATGTTGTGTTTTTGAAAGGAACAAATAGACAGTGAATCGTGGCACGGTTAGTGCTGTATTGTGTGACAATTTGTATATTGGTATTGTGTATTGAGTGTGTTATGGTCAGCAATGTTGTGTTTATGGAAGGAACAGACAGAAAATGCATTGTATCACGGTTAGTGCTGTATTGTGTGACAGTGTGTGTATTGGTATTGGGTGTTGAGTGTGTTTAAATTCGTCAATGTTGTTTTTATGGAAATAACAGACAGAAAGCATAGTGTCACACGGAAAGTGCTGTATTGTGTGACAGTTTGTATATTAGTATTGGCTGTTGAGTGGGTTACGTTGAGCAATGTTGTGTTTATGGAAGGAACAGACAGACAGTGCAGTGTGGTAGGTTTAGTGCTGTATTGTGTGACAGTGTGCAAATTGGTACTGGGTGTTGAGTGTGTTACGGTCAGCACTGTTGTGTTTAGGGAAGGCACAGACAGAGGGCGAAGTTTGGCATGGTTAATGCTGTATTGTGTGACACTGTGTATATTGGCATTAGATTTTGAGTGTGTTACGGTCAACAAAGTTTTGTTTATGGAAGGAACAGACAAATTGTGCAGAGTGACATTGTTAGTGCTTTATTTTGTGAATGTTAATATAGGTATGGAGTTTTGAGTGTTTTACTGTCAGCAATTTTGTGTTATAGAAGGAATAGGCAGACAGTGCGGTATTGCAGAGTTAATGCTGTATTATGTGACGTTTTGTATATTGGTATGGGTGTTGAGTGTGTTACGGTCAGCAATGTTGTGTTCATGGAAGGAAATGACGGACAGTGCAGTGTGGCAGGGTGAGTGCTGTATTGTGTGACAGCGTGTATATTGCTATCTGGTGTTGAGAGATTTACGGTGAGCAAAGTTTTGTTAATGGCAGGAAGAGACAGACATTGCAGTGTGGCATGGTTAGTGCTGTATTGTGTGACAGTTTGTATATTGGTATTTTTTGGTGATTTTGTTACGGTCAGCAATATTGTGTTTATGGAATGAACAGACAGACAGTGCAATGTGGCATTTTTAGTGTTTTATTGTGTGACAGTGTGTATATTGTTATTGGATTTTGAGTGTGTTACGGTCAGCAATGTTGTTTTTATGGAAGGAACATACATGAAGTGTAGTTTTGCAGGGATACTGCTGTATTTTTGTGACATTGATAATTGGTATTGGGTTTTGAGAGTGTTAGGTTCAGCAATGTTTTTTTATGGAAGGAAGAAGCAGGGAGTTAGTGTGGCATGGTTAGTGCTGTATTGTGTGGCAGTGTTTATATTGGTATTGGTTGTTGAGTGTGTTACGATCATCATTTTTGTGTGTATGGAAGGAAGAGGCAGACAGTGCAGTGTGGCAGGGTTAGTGAATTATTGTGGGACGGTATATGTATTGGTATTGGGTGATGAGTGTGTTACGGTCATAAATGATGTGTTTATGGAAGGATATACAAGCAGTGCAGTGTGGCAGGTTTAGTGCTGTATTGTGTGACAGTGTGTATATTGGTGTTGTGTGTCGAGTGTGTTACGGTTAGCAATGTTGTGTTTATGGAAGGAACATACACGCAGTGCAGTGTGACAGGTTTAGTGCTCTATTGTGTGACAGTGTGTATATTGGTGTTTGGTATCGAGTGTGTTACGGTCAACAATGTTGTGTTTATTGAAGGAATAGGCAGATAGTGCAATTTGGCAGGTTTATTACTGTATTGTGTGATAGTATATATATATGTATATATATATATATATTGCTCTTTGGTTTTGAGTGTTTTACAGTCAGCAATGTTGTGTTTATTGAAGGAACAGTCAGACAGTGCAGTGTGGCAGGTTTAGTGCTCTATTGTGTGACGTTATGTATGTTGGTGTATGGTTTTGCGTGTATTACGCTTAGCAAAGTTGTGTTTATGTAAGTAAAAGACAGACAGTGCCGTATGGCAGGATTAGTGTTGTTTTGTGTGAGAGTGTGTATGTTGGAATTTGGTTTTGAGTATTTTACGGTCAGTAATGTTATGTTTTTTGCAGGAACAAGCCGAGTGCAGTGTAGCCTGTTTGATGTGGTTTTGTGTGACAGTTTGTACATTGGTATATGATATTGAGTGTGTTAAGTTCAGTAATGTTTTGTTTAAGGAAGGAACAGAATGCATTCTGGCAGGGATAGTCCAGAATTGTGTGACAGTTGCATATTTTTATTGCGTGTTGAGTGTGTTAATGTCTTCAAAGTTGTGTTTTTGGAAAGAACAGACAGACAGACAGCGTGGCACGGCTAGTGCTTTATAGTGTGGAAGTGTGTATGTTGGTATTTGTTTTTGAGTGTGTTACGGTCATCAATGTTGTGTTTATGGTAGGAACAGCACACAGTGCAATGTGGCACATTTAGTGCTGCATTGTGTGACAGTGTGTATATTGGTATTTAGTGATGAATGTGTTATGGTGAGCAGTTTTGTGTTTATGGAAGGAACAATAAGACAATGTAGTGAATGACGGTTAGGGTTTTATTGTGTGACAGTGTGTATATTTGCATTGGGCGATGAGTGTGTTATGGTCAGCAATGATATGTTTATGGAAGGAAAAGTCAGAAAGTGCATTGTGGCAGGTTAAGTGCAGTATTGTGTGAAAATATGTAGATTGGTATTTGGTTTTGAGTGTGTTATAATCAGCAATTTTTTGTATGGAATGAACAGACAAGCAGTTCAGTGTGGCAATTTTAGAGCTCTATTGTTTGAGAGTATGTATATTGGTATTGGGTGTTGAATGTGTTATTTTCAGCAATGTTGTGTTTATGGAAAGAACAGACAGACAGTGACGTGTAGCACAGTTAAGGTGCTGTATTGTTTGAGAGTTTGTGTATTGGTGTTTGCTTTTGAGTGTTTTGCGGTCAGCAATGTTGTGTTTGTGGAAGGAACCTACAGACAGTGCAATGTGTCACGGTTAGTGCTGTATAGTGTGAGAGTGTGTAAATTGGTATTGCGTGTTGGTTGTGTTAATTTCAGCAATGTTTTTTTTGGAAGGAGTGCTGTTTAGCACGGTTACAGTGCCGTATTTTTTAACAGTTTTATATTAGTATTTGTTTTTGAGTGTGTTGCAGTCAGCAATGTTGTGTTTATGGAAGGAACCGTCAGACAATGCAGTGTAACACGGTTAGTGCTGTATTGTGTGACAGTGTGTAAATTTGTATTGGGTGTTGTGTGTGTTACTTTCAGCAATGTTGTGTTTATGGAAGGAACAGACAGACAGTGCTCTGTAGCACGGTTACAGTGCTGTATTGTGTGACAGTTTGTATATTGGTATTTGCTTTAAGCGTGTTGCGGTCAGCAATATTCTGTTTATGAAAGGAACAGTCAGACAATGCAGTGTATAACGTTTAGTGCTGTATTGTTTGACATTATGTATTTTGTTATTTGTTTTTGTGCGTGTTAAGATCAGCAATGTTGTGTTTATGGAAGGATCAGACAGATAATGAATTGTGTTACGTTTACAGTGCTGCATTGTTTGACAGTGCTTATATTGGTATTTTTTGTTTTGTTTGTTACGGTCAACATTGTTGTGTTTATGGAAGAAACATGCAGACAGTGCATTGTGCACGGTTACAGTGCTGTGTTGTGTGATACTCTATATATTGTTATTGGGTGTTTGAGTGTATTAAGTACAGCAATATTTTTTATGGAAAGGACAGACAGGCATTGTAATGTGGCAGGGTTTGTGCAGTATTTTGTGACAGTGTGTATAATGATTTTGGGTGTTGCGTGTGTTACCGTCATCGATGTTGTGTTTATGGAAGGAACAGGCAGACAGTACAGTGTGGCACGGTTACAATGCTGTATTTTGTGACACTCTATATATTGGTATTTGGTGTTTTAGTGTATTGTGTTGAGCCCACGCGTTCTGCACCCCAAAGTTGTGTCGACACTTGTTAGCAAAATCTGGGGCCCGGCACTTTCTAATTCCCTGTCGAGCGTTTGTGCGGCCGAATCCCGCAATTCTGGACGCTTGTGGGGATTTTAAATTTTGGGGTCGTACAGAACACATGTGAGTCATACAATGTTCATGAGCAATATATTCAGAACCTAGCACAGAATGCACATAGAAATCAAACAAAAAACACTGGCATAAATTAACCAAAGCAAAAGCATAACACAGGAATGATCAAACACTCTTAATCAGCACGTATTTCATGACGCACCAGCCACGTATATCGTCAGGCCTAAGCCTCAAGCTACAAACAAGCTTAACACGCAACCTTACGTACTCGACTAAGCTTCTGACTCCGCCAGTAGAGTCAACTGCTGCTCTACAGCAGCAATACTAATCGTGCCGGCTTACGCCATAAACATCGGCTGGTACAAAAATAAAATGAGCCGTTAGCAAAATTAGATATAGAACTATCAATCATAATAATACATGAAGGTGGCTTAGAGGCTAGTTGCTAGCACCCGGGGGGCCGACGTCTATTATGAACGACCAAGTGAGCCGATCTAGACTTTTAGAAAGACAGATCGGAAACCAAATTTTAACTCACGCTCATACTAGTACGCCGGACCCGCCGTCAACAAGACCCACACATTCGGCTAGAAGTTCTCGGCTGCGCAGCCCATCGTAGCGATGTTCTTGCCCTGGTCCTTGGGGCAGTGAAGCGTTAATGTGTCGAAGTAAACGGAGAGACCCTCAGTCCGGGCTTCAAGCTCGAATTCTGGAGTTACCCTCTAAATGATCGCTCTCAGTACCAACTGTACCTGTTACTTGTCACTTTCACACCTTCCCAACACATTCTGTATCATAATGTGTTAATATAGGTGACGGTTGCTTTTTGTCACTTTCTGGTATACCTTGAAATGGGGCTATCCCTATTTGGGGAATTATTGGTGCCCTTGATATATGTGTTTCACCCTGAGGTAATCGTGACTTACGTCGGCAGAATCAGGATGGATCTGATGTTTAGTTATCTAGTTTGCTGCCACCACTCAGCTACCTCATATCTGCTGAGAAAACCACTGAAAAAGTTTCTAGGAAATCTACTTTTGGGGGAGAGAGGGAATATTTATTGAGCAACTGCTTCAAATTCCTGCAGTCCGTACAGACCGTTTCAGTAACATTGGCTTTGCTATGGACAATAACTAAGTAAGAGAAATAAAATAAAATTTAAAAAAAAGTGAAACACAAGTGGTACTTGTAGTTTCGTCATCACTATACACTATGCACGATGCACTATACACAATAAACTACACACAATGCATTATAAAATCTAAACAATACACTATACACAATGCACTACACACAATGCATTATATACTATACCAAATACATTATAAACAAGACACTATAAACTTTACACCCTATACTACACACTATACACAACACACTATACACAACGCACTATACACAATACACAATACACTATACACAATGCACTACACATAGGACACAATATACTATAAACAATGCACTATAAACAGTAAACAATGCACTATAAAATATGCACTGTACACAGTACACAATATGCTATATACAATGCACTATACATAGTACACAATACGCTTATACACAATGCACTATGCACGGTAAAGAATACACTCTACACAACGCACTATACACAGTAGAAATTACGCTATAAGCAAAGCACTATACTCAGTACACAAATAATATATACACAATGCACTATACACAGTAAACAATGCACTATACACAACACACAATACACTATATAAAATGCACTATAGACAGTACAAAATACACCACAAAATGTACTATACACGGTACACAATACACTATGCGCAATGCACTATACACAGTGCACAATATACCATGCACAATGCAAGGTACACAGTACACAATATACTATGCACAATGCACTATGCATAGTACCCAATACACCATACACAATGCAATACACAGTACACAATTAACTATACACAATGCACTACAAACAATACACAATACACTATACAAAATGTACTATACACAGTACACAATACACTACACACAATGCACTATACACAGTACACAATACACTACACACAATGCACTATACACAGTACTCAGTACACAATAAACAATGCACTATACACAGTAAAAATTCACTATACAAAATGCACTATACACAGTACACAATACACTATACACAATGCACAATACACAGTACAAAATACACTATACACAATGCACAATACACTGTACAAAATACACTATACACAATGCACTATTCTCGGTACAAAATACACTATACACATTGCACTATACACAGTACCTAATACACTATACACAACGCACTATACAAGTACACAATTCACTATACACAATGCACTACACACAGTAAATAATACACTACACACAATACGCAATACACTATACGCAATGCACTGTACACAATACACAATACACTATACACCATGCACTATAGACAGTACACAATACACTATACACAATACACTATACAGTACGCAATTAACTATACACAATGAAATATACACAGGACAAAATTCACAATACACAATGCACTATACACAGTACAATTACACTATACACAATGCACTATACACAGTACACAATACATTATGCAGAATGCACTGTACACAATACACAATACACTCTACACAATGCACTGTATACAATACACAATACACTATAGACAATGCACTATACACAGTACACCATACACTATACACAATTCTCTATACATGGTACCCAATACACCCTACACAATGCACTATACACAGTACAAAATTCACCATATACAATGCACTATACACAGTACACAATACACTACACAAAATACACTATACCCATTACACAATACACTATACACGATGCACTGTACACCATACACAATTCACTATACACAGTACACAATACACTATACACAATGCACTGTACACAATACACAATACACTCTACACAATGCACTGTACACAATACACAATACACTATACACAATGCACTATACACAGTACATAATACACTATGCACAATGCACTATACACAGTACACAATACACTATACACATTACCTTATACAAAACACATAATTTTGTTTGCCCTATACACAGTCGTCAATAAAAATATAACCGTGGTTCACTTAGCCTCAGTATTCCGAAATATAAAATAAATTTCCAGAGGAACGTCCAAACACTCATGTTCCAATTAGGTGTACAGAAACCACAGTAATTTTTAATTTAGAAACAACCAAACCATTAAAATTTACCTGAACACAACAGATCACTACAAGCCACTACACTTTGCACAACACACGATCTGTACTTCGTGTATGTACTTCAGAACGTGGGAGGCAGGAATGAGGCCATGGCGTACATTACGCAAAGATAAAGAGATCTGCTTTCTTTCCGGATTTTATGCAGCTGCAGCGGTAATTCATTACAGCCGTTTGGACATAAAATATCTGTCTTGTGTTAAAGTGTAAAGAAGATGGGAAAAATAAGTTGTCTCTAAACGTCGATCCCAATCTTCTGTCTGTATATCGGTGTCCTTCACGACCTGCCTTAATTCTGCATCTCTCTTTTGCGCTCCGCCTTACCGCTCAGCACATTCCACTCAACTGTACCGCAGCACACTGCATTGCTACCCTCCCACTCAGCACATCCACTCAACTGTACCACAGCCCACTGCACTGCTACCCTCCCACTCAACACATTCCACTCAACTCTACCGCAGCCCACTGCACTGTCGCTGCCGTCTGGCTCACTTTATTTCACATTACGTACCCGTCCTGTCTCTCACTTCCTGCCGACTGCCACTTGCCTTTCAGCGGTCACAGTTTCCGCTATTCCTCCGTACCTCTAACTGTAAGTGGTCATGAACCTGCGGCACAGTACGTGCTACATGTGACACTGGTGCGGATATTCATCCAACCCCGCCTCATTAAAACCACTGTACTCTACCTTTCTTTTGGATCCCAACATTTCCTTCGGTTTCCCAACAAATTATTGTGATCTCACAAGTTTTGCAAAGTTGCAGGTCACAGCTCCATACACTCTTGTACATTAACATCAAAACTCCCGTTTTGTCTCGAATATTCTCTCTATTCTCCACATGCGGTCATCATCCTGGTATGGCTTTTTTAGCCTAATACTTCATAGCCTAAAATTTCTCGCCAATTGCCCATATCTATTACATAACCAGCACAGCGTCTTGGTTTTTCCCCCAATATTTGTTTGCCCAAATCCACATAGAGTACAGTTGAATTAACTAGAAAAATAGATGTATTTGTATATACATATTTATATCAATATATATATATATATATATATATATATATATATATATTTATATCACACACAGTTCCTTTTTCTGTGTCAAAAACAGTGAGTGAAATGAAAAAATAAAAACACACACAGAGGTACATAAAAGC
>Ga0123357_10004819_pt1 | contig 15971 bp, 13 predicted proteins | sample TergutEmb28metaG_FD_89873 | JGI IMG/M metagenome (GOLD analysis project Ga0123357, IMG submission 89873) | Embiratermes neotenicus P4 segment gut microbial communities from Petit-Saut dam, French Guiana - Emb289 P4 | ecosystem: Host-associated > Arthropoda: Insects > Digestive system > Gut ... | reverse complement strand
GCTGAGGCACTAGTGCCTCAGCCTGCATACGGATACCACACCATCACAGCCATACCACAACGTAAGACCAACACACATCGAACCAGAGCAATACAGCCCATGAAATAATTCAACAAATAAGTCGCAAGCTCCTGAGGATGGATGTATTACCATCCGAAACATGTTGAGCATTAAATAATGAAATAATAAAGCAAGTGACATCAAGTTGGTCTCTCTTTATTCAACTACAGTTCAATGTTATAAAAGCTGGAACTACCTCAACCGAGCTTGAGAAGCTGCTAGTCGCTCATGTGGGCAACTAACTGCGTGTCAGTTTATAGAACTTGGAGGCTCACCGCAATGTACACAATTGCCGTTTATGAAAACTATGGCTCGGAATTTGAATAAATTTCACATCCCTACATTTTATTTAATACCATTTCAACCTTACCGTCTCACCTAAATGCAAACTTTGCGAACGGCTGCCTACCTTGCAGGTCTTTAGCTAACACTTTGAAAAGATCTGTTATGTCGCCCCCGCGCGCTACACGTAGCGCCCATCTCATCTTCCTCGACTTGAACAGAACCTCGCCTCTCTCACTTTCTCCCTCCCATGTCCAAATATTCTAGTCACCTATTCGCCCTCAGATACCCTCAGTTTATGTCCTTCCCTAAGGGTGAAGTATTGAATTTAAAACCCCTGATCTTGTAACACTGGATATAGGTTCAATAATGATTAGGCACTTTAATTTGTGGGTTTATATATGGTAAATGACGAGAAACTAAAACATATATTTACCGTTAATTACACAGGCTTACCTCTCACAAAAATTAATATAAGATAATAAGGCTTTTCCAACGGACTATTATTTATACGCTGACAGTCTCCCAACGTGTTATAATCTCAGTGAATACTTCCACGGCTCTATACGTCGTCCTTATAATTTGCTTCTAGTCACCAGTCTATTAATTAACCCATCAAGAGCCAACCTTCGGATATTCAAAACAAACCGTTATTTATCAATTACTATTTCGACCACTGAGTTAATTGATTCCCGAAGCAACACAGATGCGTTTCTACGCACTGTCAGATGATAAAGCATTTTGTTTGTGATTGGTCATTAAAATCAAATTAAAATTTTGTTCGACATACCTTTGTCCTAACAGATACAAAATTAAATGAGTTTTTTTGATTAGTTTTGTATTCACATTTTTTTCATGGTAATAAAAGCCTATTTAAAACGAGGCTTAACCGGATGAAGCGCGAATATCGTGTAATAGATGTTTAAGTCCGTATTTCCTATCTCGCATCAAACACTCAGTCTTTGTAACAAAGACCATCCAGTTAACGCTTTATAAGTAAGGTCATCCCTTCTACTGAGAGGCATGCGAAAAACACCGGGAAAAATTTAAAAAAAGGGGGGGGGGGGTGTTCAGTATTCATAGGGGTGGTGTGTGTAGTAACCACTGTACTGCAAAGGCATCTTCGGACTTTATGGAATATGAATATCAATTACCATTACACTGTTCACCCTTAAAGACTAAATAAACAGCAAATGTATGGAAAATCTGAAATTAATACCCCCACTTGTATATGTATTCAGAATTGATGCTCAAAATTTCAGTACTCCGTAAACTGTTTGGAGACAAATATTTATTATGTTTATTCAATCATATATTCTTTTTATATTTAACGACGTTTGCAATAGCACAGATCATACAACGTCGAATGTTGGGATAATGACGAACTAGCAAATTGAACGGGGTGTTTCAGTACAGGTAAATCCAAAGATTTAACTGGAAGGATTAGGTTAATCCGGAAAGACTTGACCTTAGATAAACAGACTGTGAAGGTGCGCATTGGACAGAACTGTCCGAGGACAGAGTCCAGAAGCAAGTTCCTGAGCGTGGCTATAAAATGTGGGGTTTCATACGCGGGGGGGATTTCCTGTCTGAATAAATATACAGCAAGTGGAGAAATATCCTATACCGTCAGATAGATACTGCGGGGTTAAAACTGAGAGCCGCCTGATATTATCCAGCTACTTTTTAAGAAACTGGCAGAAATAATTTAGTGCAATAAAGAGAGACGATTGACAATAGGTTATTCCAGTTTATTTCAATGTGACCAATATCAAACTGAACTGAAAAGAGTTTATACAGCCCACCTTTTTCATGGAAGGGGATCAAATCTTGGGCGGAAATGATGTGGCAGATTTTCCACACAGCAATGCATGATATAAAAACTGTCTGTCCTTTCGTTTTATATTCTCATCAACTACAAGCTTGCTACTCTGCAAACACAATTCTTCTGTGTTTACTACACAGATTATCCTTCAAAAAAGTCAAAAACGTAGTTTCGAAAATAAACAAATTGATGACGCAATACGTTTTGTAAATCTCTCGTAATCTTAACATTTAGGTATCCCGAAATCAAAAAGTCTACAAAAAGCAGAAAACTTGTGTTCTGCATTTTTATAACTTTCTTTTCCTCAGTATGCCCTTTGACCTGTTGTGTTTTGGAACGGGTACAAAAACAATTGTTGTACAGAAGGAACGCACCCACAAGACACAACAACAACAACAACAACAACAACAACAACATCGTAGATAGAGGGGCAATGACGTATGCGAGAGATGAACCTCAATCTCTGTCTTTAAACATCTCACAACATGTTCAACGTTTACAGTGGGTCATTTACCTGCACCCAGCAGCTGTACGAGTGATATAAAAATCACTAATCTAACCTAAACTTTCCACGCCAGAACATAGACCATTCGAGTACTCTGTGCGCTGTACACCCCTGCAAAGGCATGGCCTCAATATAGCTCAGGTTATTCACTACCCAAACAACAAACAACCAACCTTGGGATCTGCTATATAATTAGAAGAAGCAGCTGTAATTTATTTTCTACTTTATACAACCCGGAGTTGCGTTCCGTATTGATAAAATGGCGGCAGGTAACATATAATTCCGAGTCTCATTATTGTTCGACAACAGTGTGTGTGTTTACACATCGTTATGCGCGCTCTAACGGCCAAATCTTGTACCACACCACGCCAGACTACTTTTGCCTATGTAGGATCATTCCATCCACAATAGTCGTCGTTTGCGGTTGCTTCAAGGCATTTTGAATGCTGCATGGATAGCAGTGAAGGCAAAATGTGCGCTAATACATTTTAAACCACCTTAGAGGAAAGTTTCATCCTTCGTTCAACGTGCAAGCATATGTAATTAAGGAAACAAATTTTGATTTCATACAGACTCTCTTTTGTGAATGACGTGTAAACTATCACATAATCAAGGTAAAAATTAACGCAAGCTTAAAGTGGCTAGTCACGTCAAAAGATTCCATCTGCTGTGTTAAGATAAGACACAAGTGTTAGACGAGTGTTTGGGACTAAGATAAAGCAATAGAAAGACAGATAAATCAGTCAGTGCATAAACTACATTGTAATAATTTATTTCATCAGATATTATTGGGGCTATAAAATGAAAAAGGCTGAGATGGGTAGAGCATGTAGTATGCATGGTATAGACAATAATTTTTTGTCTGGAAATCTCAATGTCAAAACTACTTCAGTGATATATTCGGAGATGAAGAATAATAGAGGCATAAACGTAATTCATATAGAATCTGAAGGTGTGAACCGGGTTTATGTGGATCACAACAGGGTTGAGTGAAGGGACGTTGTGAACACAGTAATGACATTTCTGGGACCACGGCAGCCGTGAGAGCCTTTGAGTATCTTAGAAACTATAAACTTTTCAACAAGGACTACCCTATGTGCAACTGCTTACGTAAGGATGTAAAAGTTGAAGATTCCCCGTAAACTCAGTCCAGCGCCGAACATTCGATTGTAAGAAGCAATGGGACATTTTCCGGTCCGCTTGAGGTTTCGAAGGATTACAAATACGTGTTATAGCATCAGAACCCATCATAAATACAAAACGAGTCAAGAAATGCCTAAACGTATACCGGCTTATTTTGCAATGTAAATATTTTTCAACAAACACAACCTGAAGAGGATAAATATAAGCACTATAGAACTTCAGAAGCTATTATAAATACAGTATAAGTCAAACACTCATAACATGCACATGGGTTTATGTTGCCATGTCAGTGCTTCTCAATGAGAGAATTCTGTAGAAGAAAAACGTCCATATGTATTGTATTAATTTTCAGTTGCCCTCTACCGGCTTAATCTATGCAAATTTGTAATATTACAGTAACTAAGGCACCTAATTTTCCGTGCCGTCGCTGAATTTTCACGATCGACTATTGCAAACAAATACGCCACAAACAGCAGTATTTTCCCCAAACATATCATCGTGTAAAATTGCCGTTACCTGGAGCGCGAAGGTACATGGACCCATCTTACAGCAACTCTACATCACACAATAACTCACCTTATCAACAACTAGCAGCGATTAAATTCCAGACAAACACAACATCTCAGCAACGTACCTTCGTTTATTTACTTTCCTACAACATGTTTTGGTCGTTCTATTCAACCACCATCAGGTAGAAAACAAAAGTGCATAAATGGAAATATCTGCTACGGAAGAGGCCTCACCTTCTCAATTTGTTTGTTTTTTTTTTTTTTTGGCGCGCCAGCCCCCAATGGGCCAGGGCCTCCTCATTCACGAGGTTTCTAGATCACAAACAACGATGCACAACAGTCGGCAGGACTCCTCTGGACGAGTGATCAGTTCGTCGCAGAGACCTCTACCGGACAACACAAAACACTCACAACAAACATCCATGCCCCAGTGGGATTCGAACCCACAGTCTCAGCAGACAAGCGGCCGCAGACCTACGCCTTAGACCGCGCGGCCACTGGGACCGGCCACCTTCTCAATTAGCCTGATAAAATACATATATCAGCTGTTATTCCTAATAAAGAAATAATAAACACACAAAATATTTGTGAAATGTCAAATTAAAATCCAAAAGTATTGCAGAGTGCAGGACAAAAGAGGCTCCTGACTGTACGAATGAAACTATGACGTTAAAATGTTGTTTTTCTATGGATTTAATGACACTGATTAACTAACGTAAAGATATTTTCTAAACGTTTATCAAAAACTGCATATTTTCTGCTCATCATCACACTCACTACACTTTAGAGTCCCACACATAACCCCATTAGGGTCGCTCATACGTCACAAGTTCGAGCAGCCATATATCTGTATTATTTCAAGTAGAAACTGAAGTATGCAGCATGCTGTGCCTCCTGCTACGTGACGTTCCTACCAAGCTTCATCCTAACCATCTGCACTCCGAATGGAGAAAGGGAGAAACTGCTGGGAAGTACCATACCGACGGTTTGGCAAGGTATCTTCGCTCATACTTACTATTTAGGGCCTCAGCAAAGCTAATTAATCTGGGGTTCGCGGAAACTACATATTTATTCTCGTTTGAGTCATCATCATCCAGCTAACATGGATTTGGTTCACTTGTTGACCCGTTCTGTCCCCACACATCTAGAAGTCTCTTTAATCGTCTCCCCTGGGTTCTTCTGCCTTCTGGTCTAGTTTCTTATTTTCCTCTTTCATCTAATACAATACATTCTGTTTATACGTTGCAACCAATTTATTTTGTATTCCTGTATTTGGACCAAAACTGCAGTTACATTTAGTTCCTTCGCTTCATTTCCGAGTCGTCTTTTGAGAATAATCTGTCCGGCTTCTTCTTGTGAGACTCGTCAGTAGTTAGAAATTTCCCTGAATGGTTTACGAACCCAGAGCAGAGTACGTACAATGGTAGGATTGCTAACTTGAGCCTCTAGACTTCCTCCACTCCTGATGAAACAGTTATACTGCTGTTACTCTGTTGTCGTTTCTTCGTTTGTGGGAACAGGGTATACCAAGAGAAGGTGTGGACAGCTGTCGAGTAGGAGAAGCTCTGCTATTAACCATCACTACCCCTCATACCCCTTTTAAGTAGTAAATTTTGTAAATCACTGCAAGGTAGATTCCATTACTGGGTTGAGCTAAGGGACACGAAATTATGACTTAACCCTTATCCTGCTAACGTGGAGAATATGGTGAGCTCCTAATAATGTTAACAAATGGCAGATGGGATTTAACTTGGCGTTTAAAGTGTTAATGGCAAGTTACATAATTTTGAACGACAGCTTGATAGCCTCTGCAGATGTGGCCTTAATTCTGACGGATTTAATTGTGAGGGCCAAGCAGAAGCTTGTAGCAGCAACTTGGGATTTGAAAGCAGCCTCACAAGTTACCTAGACGCAGAAAACTGAGAAAAATGGGATTCAATGAAATACTGTTTACGAATTTCGTTCGTCACAAACCAAGCAAAAACATTATTTCAAAGAAAAGAGACTTATTTTGTTTACAATACTATCTGATTATTCCAAAAACTACAAAAAACACAATCACACATTGTAGGGAGGAAACGCAGCTTTTTTTTTTAATACTAAGGCAGATGGGAAACAGCGCGCCTTGGGAAAATCCGCCCATCTGCATTCATAACCTTTAATAAGGAATACACACTTGCTGGATCATCGAAATGGCTATGTCACAGTTACAGACTTACTTATGATATAAGGCAAATGTTAACGTGGACCAAGATAAATTTTCTGCACTTAATGCACCCTCACATTTTGAAAACTGTACTGCATTTCATGAAGATGTTATCTTCCTGAACAAATCAACAGACACAGTAGCTTATTCCTCGAATCCATATACGGTGCTCATAACTGTATTAACTTGTTAACTTTTACTTCAAATTACATTAGCATAGAAAAGGGAATCTATTCTGAACAGATGTTTATACATAAAGCAATTTCTTTCAGGCGCAGTGAGTCCGAATTAATCACGTCTTGTTCTTTTGTGCCGTATCTAACAGACACATGGAGGTGAAATTCCAAAGCGCCCCACTGGGTCACATGATTGTCAAAATAATCGATATTTTATTCCGAGCTGAATTTCATAATTCACAGCGTTAAAAAGTAAAGACTTTGAGAATAAAGAGCCATAATGTTGCCTTTTCAACATTCAGCAGACCTCACAGAATGCTGTGACGGCAAACTCTCTGCTCAACTTGACACGTAAAAGTTCAAAGTTATTATTAAATGAGTCCTTTGATAGAAGTTCATGAAAGGATCAGCAACAAATATCTGTTCGTTCATCAGCCCGCTGATTTCACCGGAGGAAAATGACTCCAAATATTTCGGTTAAATTTTATATTCAGTAACGTTAAGAGCAATTCAACTCAATTCAGTTTTTTGTTCTGAACGTGCTGTCATAACAATCATAAGCCAATTACAGTAACAACACAGGAACATAATAAAAATACAGAAATAATAAATATCAAAGGAAACATACAGAAAGAAACAAAAGGAAAAACGTATAAGAAATTATAATTGTTACACGAACAATTGTTAAGGGTAATCATTTGTTTCTGCATATAAAAAGAGTACCGTTCCATCCAGTTCAATTTACTGACATGCGGTCTAACGCCCTACGGCCAGTTTGCTATACGAACACTCTAAAGCAACAGTACAAAAATACACCGCACAGTTACAAGACACAGGGAAAAAAATCAGGAAGAAGGTACAAAATATAATCAAATTAAATACAAATACCTTATCTAAATTTAAATCGCAGTTCACGTGGAAATTCAGTGGCCAAGCTACAGCGCAAATCTGTAAATAATTTTGATGTACTGAGTACAAATATACACATCAATCAGACTGCTCACCAAAACTGACAGTCCAGTGAATATAACGCCGTTCGTACTAACGTCATTAGCCGCCCAAACGTATCTAGCGGAGGACAGATGAAAATAAAAAGAATTCAAGAATAATAATAATAATAATAATAATAATAGTGGTGGTGGTGGCAGTTATTTACATTTCTCTTTATTCTGCGCACCCTCCTAGTATTACCATAACCACGTCAATAGCACGTGTGAGCATGCGCTGCTTACAGCAGTAGACCTAATTATTTACCGCGTCTGATCACTGTATACCAACAGCAAGTGCAGCACAGCGCACACTACTGCGCCGACTACAACGACACTGACCTCTCTGCAAGACGCGAACCTTCGTTCAATCGCCACACTTAACGAGGTACGATGGAGGGAAGGCTTAGCCAGCATACTTCAAGTCAAGATGCATTATAACGTGTAATTTTCAGTGCTCTAACGAAGGGTAAAAAAAAGAATGTTCAAAAGTATATGCACATGATACACGATTGTGTGAAAAGCAGGTTGTATAGAGGCTGCAGCGTAGGAGCACAATCAGCGCATTGTGAAACTGGGAATGAACCAAGCATAATCATAGGCAATCATTATGCTATTGTTTGTTTCTAAAAATAAAATATAAAGTTTATTTTAGAAGTTTTTTCTCATTACTGTATCAAGACATGATTTCTTCTCTTTGTATTTCTCTTCCAGTTATTTAAATAGACTTCAAGAGACTCTCCTGTTGTTTCCAATCATGCATCTCTGTAATCGTCGCGGATTGAACCCAAAAGATCACTCGTGACAAATCGTAAGAAACGTGTTTGTAGAAAGAATGATAATATTAAAATGAATTTTACTTAAATGACGTGTGAAGAAGATGATGAAATTAACTCTTACCCTGTTAACGTGGAGAATATGGTGAGCCAATAATGCCAGAAAATGGCGGATGGGATTTATTTCGGCGTTTAAAGGGTTAAACTGGCTCACAGTAGGATCGAATAAAGTACATTCGTGGTCACGCGGTGATTATAGTTGAACTAGCCAGAATATCTTGCACTATAGTCATTGTCTTCCAATTAGAAACTCGGTTAGGTACTCAGGGTGTGAAACGTTCACCTGCTTGATCATTTGTCGCTCATTTATTTAGATGGCTGGTCATTTAGACAGACATCCAACCAAACAGATCAGCCACGAACTGACAGATAAATTCCTTAAGCCACAAGGGAAAAATCTTCTCCCTGCTTCTAAGATTTCTCGCGGGCGTATAAAATGTGAACGGCTCTTTGAAACTGTTTTTAAATTAATACTTGACTTGACTTCAGAAACGATTTCTGTGAATTGGCAGCTACATAAAATATTGTTATAAAAATAAAATATATATTTGTTTAACCAACTACGACCCACGCCAAGAAGAGCGTGGAAATAAAGAACCATGAGATTTTGATGTCTGCATAAACTCCGGTCCACGGCACCCACAGTAACGGAGGCTGACGAGTCCAAAGGTAGACTGAATGCTGTGGAAAGAGGGAAATCCCTACCCACTACGGGATTCGAACCACAATATCCTGTCGGCAGCCCGAAGCGTAATTACTATATTGGCTGATCTACCACAAACTAACCGATTTAAAATGATGAGCATTAATAAAATTAAGATAAGCAAAATCAAATCGCCTACACGAATGCTAATGTAATTATAAGTATTTCATGAATACTTTGCTCCCATAACGCAAACGTTTTTATTGCGACAACTAACACAGCGCTATCAAAGCTCTCTCTCTCTCTCTCTCTCTATATATATATATATATATTAAAACAAATGAATGACCTTAGGGAAACAAAACCGAATATTAATTCTTGTTTCAGCCAACAAACCAATGAATTCTTCTATACGTACGTCTTCGCCTACGCTATTTGTCTCCCTTACTTTAAACATCGGGCTTCCATTCAGCTACATGCAATAAAAAGTAAGAACTCTCTCAAAAACTGTTCAATAATTCAAAAGTATATGATAGCTTTCATCGCTGACATTTCCACTTTCATAACTTCTTCCAATTCGGGATTCACGTAACGAGACCTTCACATTATGTACAGTGCATTATTTTTTGCTATATGTAATACAAGTTTAAACATGGAGTTTAAACCCTTGAATTCCAGTGGTAGCCATGTACACCACAATGCCTAATATTCCCAAATTCTGCAACTTGCCCATCCACCACGTGTATGCGATTTCCCAAGCAAACACTTACCCTATTTCTACGAGTGATAACATTAATAAGGTTACTAAACGAAACTTCAGGTATACTTTGCGACAAAATAATAATTATGTTTACAGACTCAAAAATATCGCAGAAAGTCACATAAAAATCTCATTAATAATAGGCACACACGTGGTCTTATGACCTCTATAATTTTTGTAATGTTTTCTCGTTTTCCCATAACAATTACGCAGTTACTGGTTGTTAGCTACAGATATCCTGATATTATTAATGTAGTTTATTACTATTGACTTATATTAACTCTTATCGCGTTGTAAGAGCTAGGAGTAGGTTCCCTTGTAAAGTTTATAATAATTTGATCCGTCCTAATAATATATCATTATCTGACGCAACAATCAACTCTGCTACACAGTCCCTTAATGGAATATTCTTACACAAAACTATACAGAAATTATCTTAATAGCCGTTTAAGTTTGTATAGTTTGTTGTCAACAAATTTACGGCCGAAGATATATACGTAGTTAACGAGCACAGTCAATATATCGATACTGATCTTAATGGACTTCAGTACCTAGCCAGACCATGCCATTCTCATAAAATCGAACGTTTACACGGTACCAGTGAATCTGGGTTTTAGGTTATCGTGGCGGTGGTTATTTATATTAGTCTTCTGGGCCGTGACGCCGTGTAGTTTGGTACATGGATATTAATGTTTTAGATGAGCCTGTCTTCCATCATGATATGGTTACGGCACGTTCTTCCGAAACCATCTGGCAACGTATACGTAATCATTCGCCAGAACGCTGTAAACACAGCAATAACACACACAAAAAATGTAATTTCAGTACAATGTATCATACTGTACACTCCGGAATAAATGCGTGCACAAAATGAATGTAACAACAAACACTACTGATGGAATTTTCAAGCAGGCCTACGTAGCCGTGACATGCCTTCAAAATTCAAGGTCCACGATGGAGCCTGATACAGGCTTGTCCAGTAGAACACCCTCCTCCCAGACCCAGCTGTCAGACAGTCTCGGTACATTTTAGGCGCGTTCTCAGAATTGCGAAAAGCGACTATTAACTTCGTCATGTTTGCCTTCCGTGCGTCCGCACAGAACAACTCCGCTCCCATGGGAAGTATATACATGAAAAATTATATTTCAGAGTTTTTGAAAATATGTATGAAAATTAAAGTTCCATTAAAATCTAACATGAATACAGGGTACATTACGTGAAGACCAACACACGTGTTTTATCATTTCTCGCTCAACTCTTCTTGGAATGAGTAACTTTTCAGACAAACTTTGCAGATAAAATCAAAACACAAATTTTATATTCAATAATTTTTCCAAAATCATGTCCTGTGTAAAAACACTGCAGAACACTGCACGCTGGATACCTAAGGTTATAAACATACACTGAATATATGCCATAAGTATTGCTTTTCCAAGGCAACAATGGTTGCATGAACGCCCCTCCACGTTACGTTACACGCATATTGCCTTTCTTTTTTAAATTATTTAAGACTGTATTCACAAGTTTAGGTATTATGAATGACTGTTTACATGGCGTAAGTGTCGTAATACTATTGTGTGGTTAGTAACTCACAATCCCCTAATTTCATCCATCCACGAGGTTTGTCTCTGTGACAAGTGTCATACCATGAAGAAGCAATTATTTGGAAAACGAGGTAAGGATAAACGCAGGAGCGCAATTGGTTGAGGCACTATGCAACCAGGCAGAAGGTCGTGGGTTCGATTCACGATGGCATCATTAGCATAATCCTTGCGGCCGTACTGTGGCCCTGAGGCCGACTCAACCTCCAACAGAAGTACGAGGAATATTTCCTGGGAGGTAAAGGTGGGCGGGGCGTTGGGCTGACAAATTTACCACCTTGATGTGCTGATTTTCTTGAAATCTGGGAGCCTCAAACTCCTGGAACCCCCAGGGCTTGTTTAGGCCTGTACAGGGATTGCTTTACTTTTTGCTTAGCATTTAACCCTCATCCTGCTAAAGTGGAGAATATGGTGAGCTCCTAATAATGCAAGCAAATGGTAGATGGGATTTAATTCGGCGTTTAAAGGGTTAATCTGACCAATATCGTTGGTAACTTTCTGCTGTTATTCCAATTTGCCACGAGCCAAGATCAACACATTAGCGATAAGCAAGCCGACAAAAAGTGACAAACGATAGTAATCAGATCAAATAATATTGTTTTACAAACAAGACAAGCTGCAAAATGAACACTTACATGGATCTGGAATAAAAAATATAGGTCTAGTTTAATCTGTGCTGGTCGTGCAGTAATTACCAAAAACACTGACCGAACTGCTGGCATATGACATCATCCACACATTTGCAAATAACATAAAAATCACTGTTAAGAAATGCTTCCATATGTAATTAGGTAAATGTAGAGTGATGTTCATTTAAAGCCCACCCCAAAAAATGTGATTCTATGATGCAATGAATGGTGTAATGTGAGGTCGTAGACAAGGTACTATTTGAAAATCATCTAATAAATTTGTCACCCAACAGTCAACACACCTTTTTTAAACATCCAACTGTTGAAAATAAAACAAAAACAAATAAAACGTTAATAAAAAAACTTGTTACCGTACTGTAGCAGCAGCACCACCTAGCTCATCATGACAAGTCAGGATCCTTAAACAACACATATATCCTGCTTGTTAACCTCGCGTTCCTCCCCCACCCAACGAAAATACACGCTGCTTGCTCACACAGGCTGCCTAATCCACACTCAACACAAATCGTCTCAATCCCAGTATACATATAATAAAGCATAAACTTATGGCTTTCGGATATGACACAAGATAAAACATTGTGAAGTGAATAAGTTAAAATTTACTAACATTTTAAAATGTAATTTAATTGAAGCTTCGTTTCAAATTTAAGAGTTAATGATTTAAGTTTAAAATTTTAGAAAACAAGATGAGGCAGTTTACTTTGTTCTTATCCGCCATACTTGCTCTCACTACTCGTGGCCCATCCAGCGAGGAGGAGAGCACAGAAACATCTCGTATCTCTGTCCTTCTCTTCTTCTTGAAACCACCTGATCTTTCACTGTACACCACGATCACCACACCTCCTGGCGAGGGAATCATGAATCAGAGGCTTGTTAACCTCTCATAACCTTCTCTCTATCTCTCCTTTCATTTTTCTATCTCTTACATTTCTTCCTTTCCTTCTTCTTCTTCACATTCTTCTGTAAACTTCTAATCTTGAAGTTCCTATACGTTCTGAAGAAAATTACTTGTAATAGATATAGACAAACAACTTTTCGGTAGACGGCTGGTAAAGGAATGCACATATGCCTGACAATGTTAAATTAACCTTCGATAAACACTCACACGTAATGACATGTTGTGAGTTATCGTCTTTCATTTATACGGCAGTATTGACTTAACTGTGATTACTGGCTATAAATTGTATGCCGACAAATACTGCAGTAGGCTTACACACAAGCAGAAGTGTCAGATTGTAAGTTAACCCCCTGAGACAGAAATGAATCTGCACTTTATACATCAATTCGGTTCGTACCTCACAGAGAACACTGTTTTGCTTCCGTTAGAAAGAACGAGTGCAGTGTGTGGACACAATAGCTGTTTAGTGTAACGACTACAGGGAAGATAAAAATACATTGTATGAGCAAAATGCAGTTGCTTAGTGTTAATACCGGGTGTGTGTTCATCAATGCTCTTGAAAATGTTATTGCTGATCGGTTATAGAACAAAGTCAGTGTGGAACGAAGTATTTTCTGTTCACAAAATCGTGGCAACTGGTTACATTAGTTCTGAAATTCATTGTCGAGTTTATATCTACTAAGCCATTGCCCAGCGAATAGTATCAACAGATCAACAAATGCCTAATGAAGTAACTGAAAGAAAATGTAAATTTGTCCCTGTGTATGTTATGAACGCATACTGGGGGGAGTGGAGGTGTATCTCCATTTATTTATAACCTTGGCATTTGATGTCGTGTGGTCAGCTTCACGTCCGGGTCGCTTAATCCTTTAAACGCCGAGTTAAATCCCATCTGCCATCTGCTGGCATTATTAGAAGCTCGCCATATTCTCCACGTTAGCAGAATAAGGGTTAACTCTCGGAGAAGTAACACCCTGCACCCTTTGACTAACCGTTTGATGGACCTTAGAGACAGACATAAGTTTTACTGAAGTAAGAATAATGTCTGCAAGGAATCGAACTGAGATTCCTCGGATACCCATCCGTAGCCTAGTCAGTATATGGAATGCACTTTACCGCTTTCTCCTAACTAAACAAAAAGAAATAAAATGAAGTAATAATAGCACATTACATACCGCTCCTATACTATAGGCTACATTAAGTTCCTGAAGCCAGAAAGTTACATCTGAGTGAATAACAATCACATTTCAGTAAGAGTGCAATGAAACAAAAGCCACGTTGAAGAATAAAAGACCAACTTGATGTCACTTCTTATTTTATTTCACTTCTAATGTGCTCAACATGTTTCGGACATTAATATATCCATGATCAGGAGCTTGCGACTATTCTGTTGAATTATCACATTGGTCGTATTGTTCTTGGTTCGATGTGTGTTGGCGTTTCGGTGTGGTTGGGTTGGAGTGGTATCCGTGTTGCAGGCTGAAGCCAATGTGGTAATTCAACAGAATAGTCGCAAGCTCCTGATGATGGATATATTACTGTCCGAAACATGTTGAGCATATTAGAAGTGAAATAAAATAGCAAGTGACATCAAGTTTGTCTTTTATTCTTCAACTATACCAAGTACCTTGCAAATGACAACAATACATACTGCGTACATACATAACGTTCCATTTTTACAATTCTAAACTACAAAAATTTTGAACTCTGTTTAAATTAATGAACAAATTTCTTTAATATTACAGACATTATGCAGACCTAGCATAGTATGCTGCAATATAATAATCCTTAACTTTCTGTACGCCTCCTAATTGCACTTCTCTTGTCTCTTCTTCCCTCACAAAAATATTACAGCTCTGTGTTTGCGAGTCAACAGAGTAAAGGCGTTGAAACTTTAGCAAACACTTCGTCGTTCAAGCAGAACAATGGTAAAGTATTCCTCACACACCTAATAAATAAAACATACACGCGCATGCACACGCACACACACACACACACACACACACACACACAGAAACTACACTTAAATATATTCGTGCTGGCCTGAACACATCAGCGAATCACTTTCTTGCAATCTCTGTTTTACGATACCACTTAAATAAACCCAAATCATATGATAGCGGCTCAAACTAGTAATTACATTGGAAGAACAGGAATTGCACACATTTTCACCTACTTGTCATCAGTCAATGCGCACATCAACTAAACAATGTTAGGCAGATTGGAAAACAGTGTTGGATACAAAATATCTCCATTTCTGTCCCCTCACTGCTTATCCATAGCAATCGAAAGACTCAAATCCACAAACGGATAAGATCCAGAGCCATTCTTTCCACCTTTCATCCTCGCAATCCATCTCCGCAAGTTAATTCTTAATCTTCCATTCCCATCTCACTCTCGGCCGTCCAACTAACTGCTTCTCCAGACGTCTCACAAATAAAACTCCATATGCATTCCTCGTCTTCGCTGTCCGATACACACGGCCATTTAGCTGCTAATTTATAGGATCAGTGAAAGAAACATCTCCCGTCATGAGACACAAACAACTTTTTGTGGTTTTTCAAAAATATAAATTACTGTTCAGCAAAAAGTTTTGTGAACATAATAACGCTTATGAAACAAGAAATCAGCTAAAGTTTACTTCGCGCTTCTTTGCCACGAGTTCAAAATAAGATAAAAAAATCCTACCACTGTGTTCGCAATTTTTCATTAATATTGTCCATTCAACCTTTAGGAACATCCGGTGCTTCAATTTCTTTCTTTGTAAAACAGAAAATGTCGCGTTCAGTATTTCAGTTTTAGTTTTCGAAAAAAAAAAAAAAAAAATAAAAAAAAAAACAAAAAAATCTAAAAAAAAATAAAAAAAAAAAAAAAAAAATATTAAATATTAT
>Ga0123357_10004818_pt1 | contig 15972 bp, 8 predicted proteins | sample TergutEmb28metaG_FD_89873 | JGI IMG/M metagenome (GOLD analysis project Ga0123357, IMG submission 89873) | Embiratermes neotenicus P4 segment gut microbial communities from Petit-Saut dam, French Guiana - Emb289 P4 | ecosystem: Host-associated > Arthropoda: Insects > Digestive system > Gut ... | reverse complement strand
CTCCCCCTCTAAACGCTCTAAAGCGTTTCTGGTATAGTACGTAAATTTAAATGTCCCGTGAAAAAACTCGGCTCTTCTGCCCAGGCACTAGCGATTTAAATGGAACGGGGAAAGGGTTAATATACACTTTGATGAAATAATAACTAAATGGCAGACAGAAGACGTAAAAAGAATTCCACTTCCAAAAAATCAGCTACTGTTAATGTTATTATTTGCTGACGACCAAGTTATAATATCCAACACAGAATATAACTTGCAGAAAGCTGAGTATAAATTAAATAATAAGAGAATATGGTTTATCTACACAGAAAACAAAACTTATGGTACTGAAAGGACAACAGCCAGTTAGATGTAAAATTACAAAATAAATAACAAAATTATAGAACAAGTTAACTCCTTTAACTTCTTAAGAAATTTGATATCTTATGAAAAAAGAAGTGGACATTGAGAACAAATTGAATAATTATTTGAAAATAACAGGCATTATAAAAAACATGATTAGACCATAGGTAACTTTCAAGAAAACAAGAATAAAATTAGACACTACAATAGTCCTCTCAACTTTGTTATATAGTAGTGAAAACTGGACCACTATAACACAAGAAGCAAGAAGAATAACAGCAGCAGAGATAAAATATATGAGAAAAACAGCAGGATGCACTTGGACAGATTACAAAACAAATACAGAGATTGCAAAGGAATTAAATATAACCCCAGTTCTGGACAAAATACAGGACTACAGAAAAAACTGGTTGCAACTTATAAACAGAATGCCTCAAAGATTACCAAGGATAACAAACCGTCAGATCAAACAGCAGAAGAAACCAGGGCAGACCATTAAAGTGTCTAGATGTGTCAGACAGGAAAGGGTCAACAGGTGGTCCAGTGCCCTGTTAGCTGGATAATGATGGTGGTGGTGGTGGTGATGATGATGATGATGATATATTTTATCCACTGTGAAAGGCATACTGATTAGTGTTTTTCAACATCCAAGAAGGTGTGTAACATGAATTCATCCAACAGGGAGAAAGTGTAAATAATACTTCTATTCACATGTTCTGTGGCATCTATTTGAAGACGTACAATGAAAGAATTCTAGAAGTGATAGGAAGATTGGAATTGCCATCATGACAATGCATGACCTATGACAGCATGGTCAGACTAATGAATAGACTACAGGCTGGATGACTGAAGAGTCAATGGGTCTACTCCCAGTATGGGCAAGAGATTTTTCTCTTCTACACAGTGTCCACATCGGCTCTGGGGTCTCGTCTCCCATCCAATGGGTACCAGGAACTCTCTCCTTGACGATTATGTGGGTGGGGCAAGAAGCTGAACCCTCACTTCCATCTAGCAGCAAGGTTAAATAACAGTGGAGTTATACCCCCATCTACCATCACGGCATGCTAAGTAAAAACTGTACCTTTTATTTGACAGTGCTTGCTCTTAAGAGAAATGTCCAGCTAAACACAACACAATTTTTGTTCCACAACTTCCACGTTCCCCAGACCTAGTGTTGTGTGACTTTTTTCTTTTTATCTCAACACTCAAAATGGCACCAAAGGGGATGAGTTTGATAATGATGTCAGCACAGTTTGAAAACAACTGCATGCTGCACTTGCTGTCTTCAAAACAAGTGGTTTCTACAAACACTTTCAGAATGGCATTCACTGCTGGTCTCACAGCATCAAGTTGCAGCAGAACAGAGAGTAAATGCAGTTATCGAACATCAAAACAGTGTTAAGAAATAATCTGATCACACCATGTATTGGGCTCAAATTCATTCACTTCTACTCATATATCACAATACCTTTTGCCCACAAGACAGCTACAATGACCACAAGTACCAATTTGACATCTACCAGAGTCATCTAATTCTTGATTTCTTACTACTATTCCTTTCTAAACTATGGTCAAAGGTAAAATATTTTAAATTAAACTTCAAGGCACAGTGAAAAAAGTTATAAGCAATGCACTCTAACATTTGAATCCAACTATCTCTTTCACCAATGAATATAAAAAAACAAATAAACGTGCCTATTAAATATATGGGACATGACAGCATTGCTGCTTTCAGAATTTGATGTAGAAAATGGAGGAAAGGGGAAACAGTTCTTGTATGAGAACTATTCAAATTAAATGATTTTAAAGGCAGGAAGAAATGAAAGAGTGTGTAAAGATTTTAATGTTTATTATGATAAGCACATAATAGATGTATGAACACTGCCATATATTTCCCCAACAATGACATAAGTAAAATTAAAGATATAACATGATAACATCTTAATAAATAAATAGGGCTATGTTTATTATATAATGAATTATAAAAAGCAAAAACATTTTAATCTGAATTTAATGTTTAGTACTGAACTCATATGTATGACAATGTGGCATACAGTTGGCCCTTATACACATAAAAATTTAGTAAACATCTTGTTGGGCTACTGCATCCTGGCAAACATTCAATGTCCAACAGACCTTGCAGCTCCTAGTGAGGATGACATAAAATAATGGCCACTGAAAATACCAGATTATATGCTACTAATTTCACAAGAACTGACACAAAAAAATATAGTAACTGTAATTTTTCTTGTCCTAATAGGTCCCTTTTCTGACAGTTCACATGTCATGTGAATGGGACAGACATCCCCGCTGTTACAAAGCTTCTTATATTCAGAGAATGCTTGCTCTTGTTCAGTGCAGAATCTTTTGCTTTGTGTTTATCTACAAGAGCAAAGATAAAGTTATACACAGTTACGAATTCACGTGTTATTGTGTATTAAGTCTCTCATCCAGAGAACATCTACGAACAGCATGTGAAGAAGAATGTTTGGACCTCAAGGGGGCATGGGAGAGTACGAAAAGCTTTGAGAAAACTGCATGGTCAAGGAACTACTGCTTTCTCAAGACAGAGTGTGCTCAAAGGACACAGCAGGCAGTAACGTGTCACAAAACAGCAACAACAGCAATCACATCAGCGCATGAAACTGCAACTTATGGCAGCACATTAAAAATTGTACAGCTATCCTAGTTGGTTAAAAAGATGTACGAATTATAATTTGCGTGGCATACCTAAGCATGGAAATTTCCTTTGGAGATTACAATTCTGTTCTCTAGTATCAAAAATGCTTGTTTATCTGAGTGTTTCACAAAATAAATTATACTGAAAAAATTGCTTCTTTATTACTACAATTTCATAAATACATGTTCCTGTTGAACAAAATTATTTACCACTGCAAAGCCATAGAGTACTCATATGATACATCCAACACAGGAACCAGAATACAGAAAAGTAATATGTTTCAAAAATCAGCCATCTTAGAATGTCACATGTTTCTAAAAACAATTCTGAACGTACCAAACTGCTTCTAGTAACAACACCAAAACCTTTTACATTGAGCACCCTCTGCAACTGATCTCTGAGCACTCAGAACACCACCGCACACAAATATGTACTTAAAGAAATGTATATTGAAAGTATACAGTTTGGTACATACAGTTCAACAATTACAAAATGTCTTTCACAGTGTGTGTTTTTAATGCCCACAGCTGTTCTCTCAATGGCAAGCAAGCAATGTTCTTAAGGTAATACCTGTGCACAAACGAGATTAATACAAAAAAGTTCAGGACTACTGCTTCATTTCACGTGATTCTACTTTGCATATATCATGGACAAACTATGTATTCACCAAACTGTCTCTCTTGTAAGTGTGTGAATTCAAACTGAAACACCTACAAAACATCTTGTAGCGCCATGCAGTGAATGTCATTGAAGAACAATATACATGTCAAAAACAAAGGAAGATAATGGGCCTGTGCCTGTGGTGTACTTGGGATTTATAAAAACATGCAATAAAACTTTATAAATTCAACATTCAAACACTCCATAAACAGTAATGTACGGTCAACAGTGCATCAAAATAACCTACCACTAAGCTCACACACACTGCAGAAAAGCTAACACACTTTTAAAAATTCAGATTAAGGCATTAAATTTCTCTTCCAGTTTTTCAGATGATGTATGAATTCCCTCTCTGTACATCATACTTGATTCACTTTACAGAAGATACCACTGACCATTAAACCAGCACTCTGCTGGATCAACTAACAGGCCCATCAGAAAAATAGAGTATGCTGTTAAGACAGCATACACTGCAAATGACCATTGGTTTTTGTGACTTTGTTCAAATGCAAGTATGTTATGAGATTATGACACCTTACAGTTGTTATAAACCGAATTTACTGTAATCATCTCCGTATGTGAAATCAACCCTCCATAACAATTTGAAACCACTAATGACCAGTTCATGGTGATGCTACTGCTGTTGTTGATATTGTGCTACAAAGTAATTCTCCTGTCAACTAATGCCTTCTCCAATTTTTTTGTCTCATAACTATCTTTTTCCCTACTGAAGAAATTGTACAACCCCCCCCACATTAGAATAAAATCATGTCCAAATCATAAAAGATGAAAAACATGCAATACCCTTCCACTGTGAGAGTTTGGGTTCTCACAATGGTACTGCTGATGGTTCAGTTCTTCTGGGATGTGACACTGTGTCATTTGGAATGTAGTTCCTGAGTTTTACCATTGGAAACCACACACCCAACAACAGGAACATCATATCCCTGAAGAATTTATTTTTCCCCCTTTCCACTGCATTAGTCACACAACATTTGGAGCTAAAACCATTCAGACGGGAGAGCAAAGCTTGCCAGTGCCATGAAAAAACGTTCATGGAACAATTTCACTACTAACATGGGTACACTGATAAAATCCTGACATTTGTTAAATCTAGTACGTAAAAATACAGTTATCTTGTGCCTAAATACAACATCCTGCAGCATAAAAACAAACACTTGGAGCAGCATGACTAACCAAGGATAAGGGACAGTGAGCATACAGCAAACAGGGTGGAGGTAAACTGTATCAGAAGGAGATGAAATGGACGGAAATGCCCACTGCTGATCAGGATGCTAAGTGTGATGAAGTGTTGCATATTGAGTGCCCTAAGTAAGTGAAATCTTACACAGCCTATAATATTTACTTATATTAGCAGAATAATAATATTTGTTTGAAAGTTCATACAAATATTTACACAGTGTGATACTTTTATAATTTTTAAGAATTCGTGTAAGTGACAGTTCACACTCAATACAGACTACAGCTTAAGGAGTCACATTTTCACACAGGAAAAAAGGCCTTCTGAATACATTTCAGTTGATACACAGTGCTAAAGAACACTACCCTAAACTGTGTTAAATAAAGTAAACTGCCATTTACGGACTCACAGACATCAGTAATCTGATATCAACAAAATATGAGACGTTCTACTCATACTCATTAAGCAATATAACCTTAGATTAAAAAAAAAAAAGTGACAGAGAGTTGCTAATATGACTGTTTTTCCTCTGTTCCTCCCCCTGAAAGCTGGAATAACACAATTACTTTACATCCCAGTCATTTTGACTTACTCTCCACCACTATCAGAAAAACACTATTTTCTGCCTCCTGTTTTGTACAAACACTGTCAGTGAACTCGGAACATAATGTCAAAACACCGAATTACAATGAATGATGAAGAGAAAATGGAGAAGAAGGACTTGAGGACAAATTTGAGATAGCATCCTGAAATTCACTTCAAGGGGCTGAGGAAAACCATGAAAGACCTTGGCTCAGTTAACTGATGTCCCAACCAAGACTCAAACGAAGTGCCTCCTGGATAAGGGTCAGAAGTGGCACCACCTGCGTGAACTTGCTCAATATGTTTATATATTAAATGTCTAATATCCATTCTTTAACCAATACTAGAATAATGTGCAAAATTCAGCATCAGTTTCCTGCTCTCAACAACAATACAGGAAAGTACATACTTTTGAAAACTCTCCACAAGCCAATCCAGCAGCCAAATAATAAAAAAAAATAAATAAATAAAAAAACTCATTTGTTTACCAAATACCTACACTGTTTCTCCGTGCAATTCACAACCAGTGGCTCAAAGTCCATGTACCATTTGCTAGCCAAATGTTTAAAAAGACAGGCATGCTTTGCTGACTACAAATCCTCCATAACACTTTCCACAGCTTCCAAGAAATTAATGTAACATGTAAAATAACTTGAAACAAAGATTCAATTATACTTCTTCAATATCATCATATTTCTGCAGGAAAATATACCCACAAGCTCCACAGTAATCTATGTCTAAACAGCAGAAACAGGTGTAATTACAGTGTGATTAATGACTTCATTACTGATAGTACCTAATTAATTCACAGAAATTGTAAAATAATTATTTGCAATGCCACCAGAACAATGAGCAACAGTTTTCAAAGGTGGCATTCAGTACGTTGGACATACTCTTCCTGACACTGCACCCTGCATGCAAGAGGACATTACAGCAGTGATTTTACATAACCAAAAAGATAGGTGGTTATTTTTTCTTACTGTCTGGATACCCCAATATACGGAAGCATACACAAATTCCCACTGGCTGGCACTACTTGATGGAAGTAGAGTTGTACACTTGAAACATAACACAAACATGCATAATGTAACAAGTAATGAGGTGTGTCTCCCTCCGTGTCAGTGAGGTTAATCCATAAATGCAAAGTGGGCAGAATACCAAACACAACCCCAGTATGGCTTCATGCCAAGGACATCTACTACACAAACAGTAAGAGAACTATTCACTGAAATATGTAAGAATGTCTGTCTACAGAAGAGCCGTTTGTATGATCAGTTCACAAATCACACACAAGTATGTGACAGCTTAGATGGAGGATGACTAATAGAGAAACTGGAATCAAGCCTTGGAAAATATGACTTTCATCATAAGTGTCTTATAACTACATCAGTGTAAGCAAAGGCACTCTTTCTGAGAGTGTAACTTAGGTAAATGGCGTGCTCCTAGCTGACCCACTGAGGTTCCCATTGTTCAACTTAATTTGCAGGTGGCCTTACTCCCAACAAATTCAAAAGTTATAAACAGCACTTGACAGCTCCAGTGACTGCGGGGGGGGGAGGGGGGGGAAGAATAAACAGCATGCATGTTAACCTCTATCCTACTGAGTTGGTAATTTGAATAAAGTTACAAAAAAAATTGCATTTTGTAGAAACAGAGATTATGTAGCAAAAATGCTGTTAACTTCTGTCTTGCCTAAATATATTATTTACATATAATTTAGAATATACAATTTCTAGGGGTGTTTTCCAAAAGACACAACTGCAGGTCTTTAAGAAGTTAATGGTAACAAAACGAAAGTTATGAAATACAATGGTGTGAGATCCTAACAATATTATATGACACCTGGAATCATTTCATTCATGGACTTGCCCTTCACCTGGTGTTAACAATAGTGAAAATTACTCAAATGTATAGTTTCAGATATTTTTTTATTGTTTTTAACATGAGAAAATAGGCAAAATCAATTGAGTGATTTCCATAGTAACAAATTCAGAAACAGAGAACAACTGACCAGAAACGATCACCTCATCTGTGAGATGGAAAAAAATAAAATGTTACTCCTCAAGTACTGGGAGCAACGTAGCCAACATGGTGAATGACATTCACACTGCATACTCAGGCTAACCAAACCATGACATCCTCAACCGAGACATGTACTCAATCAGCACAGTTTCCCCTACAGTGATCCATGGGATACAACTGACTTGGCAAAACTTCAAGGACACCTAAAGAAGCTTGCGAGTGTAAAACCTAGGTTTCTGCAGAGAACACCACATGCCAGAAAACATGCACATCACGCTAACTTATGCCCTAGCTGGAGACACATCCTCCTGAAGACATCAGATGGGTTTACAAATCTCTTAAAACTGCTCTGTATCAGAGAATCTGGCAAGAAAGGCACAATAATGATATCTCTATCACCATCCCACTCTACTGTATGGTTGCCAGGTATAAGACATGTGATAAGAGCAACATTTTAAACTTTGTAATGTTGTCCATGCTTTCGGTTGGCATATGAGAATCTGTACAACCAGTTGCCATCCATTTAACCCAGCTGGTATTTGTACAGTGTGTGGTATGAGCACATAAAGGACAGTTGCAAAAGTATGCAATCACTGAATTCACTTTTCCCACACTAGTGACTACAAAACACAATACAGTCAATCTACATTCATTACTACATGTATACTTTGCAGGCACTGTGCCACATTCAGAATAAAATTATACTGTAATACTGACATATAGGCTAAATCTGACGAAACTACTGACACAACCACTATGTCAAAGTACCATAAGAGCACTAATAAAGATGAATTAAACGGAAAGGCCTAACAAATGGATGTGTTGTCAAATACGAGGTACTCAGCTTCTAACCAGAACACTGTAGCATGGATGGCAATGCACTGTTATAAGTGCAACTCCACAATCACTACAATATAAATACCACCTAACTGCACCAATATTTATGAATAACTATAATAACAGCTACAGGCTTATTGCTTAGTGGCACAATATCAACACAAAGCACATGGTGTGTATACTAACATTACACTTATACCATGAAAACTTAGCTTGTAAATGTAATGCACAAAGTAGTTTTCAGAGTTTAATTCTTATCAAACTATTTTACAGGATACTAATAGATGTTTGTTTGCAATCTAGCATAAATTTGTAAAGATACATAAAACATCTACAATAATTTCCTATTTTATACATTTTAGCAAAGTTTTTATTAATTACTACTACTACTACTACTACTACTACTACTACTACTACTACTACTACTACTACTTACTTACTTACTTACGGCAATTGAGTTTTCACTCGGTGTAAATTAACATATATATGCATATCCTTGAAAACACTTATGTTTGCAGCTAAGCTTTCCCTGCAGATGGCCATCATGGGCTGAATCATGCAGGAGAAGTATTACAAAATGCCAAATAGTTATTCATACATACATGCGCAATTTGTTGGTATTATATTGTACTGTTAATCAACTGCATAGAACATATATATATAACAATAAGTTTCCACAATTTATATCATCTGCAGATGACAGCCATGTTACAAAACATAAAATTCGCAAAAAAGCAAAGCTTAAAAAAGTTAAAAAATGTAATGGAGAATACTTTCATTTTATGTTCACATTTTAAAACCCAGGGTGTCTGTTCAAAACACAAAACGTAATTAAAATGTAAGAACAGATCTTTTGTTTAACCAGCAAGAAAATCTCATAAATGCTGATTATGATCCTGAAGTTCAGAAATATACATATATATATATGACTATATACTTACATAAGAAACACTGAGTCCACACAGTAATTATCTTCAACTGATGCCTTAGAGAATAATTCTGTAGAACAGGGGTACACAAAAACTAGGCGCCAGGTTGCCCGGGCAACTGAATTTTGTAAAGTGGTACCTAGTATTGTGGGTCTTCAGTATAAAGCTTGCTTCATGTCTCCCTTCTCATCCCTATAATTTTGTGGTGATTCCTAGATTTGTGGAAAATTTATGCACCCCTGCTGTAGAAAATTATACAATAATCCAGTTAGATTTTGGTGATGTTCAGAAGACTGTGGTATCTAATATAGAATAGAAGCATGGCTTATTTCACCAGTAATATGAAAATATTTGCAATTCTACAAATACCAGGACCATAAAAAACTGATGTTTCTCTAACAGAAGCAACATCTATGACTGAATATATTACTAAAGGATATTTGACTTAGCTGGCTCATATTGTTGGTAACTATTCAGACTGTTTTGTGTGACAGCAGGCAATGCACCACTCAATGCTATTTAAATCTGCCAGCAGCAGGGTCCATGCCATTCAGGTCCATGTACTAATACAGTTGATATTAGGTTCTTCTAGACCGCTAAGACATTGTTTCCTCTGGCTTGCAGACATATCACTGGAATTTTTCACTAACATAATCCTTCCGGCCGCACTATGGGTCTGTAGTCAACTCGGCCTCTAACAGAAATGAGTACCAGAAAATGTTTCCTGGGGGTAAAGGTGACTGGTTGGTAGGGGTGACAACTTTACCACATTCATGTGCCTACTGTTATGAAATCTGGGAGCCTCAACCTCCTGGAACCCTCAGGGTCTGTACAGGGATTGCTGTCCCTTGTGCAGACATATCACACGTAACAAATACACCGTTCATTGCAAAACAATATATTCTTAATGCTTTTTTTAAATCTGTTTTTAGTGCAAGAATTATTAACATACACTTTACTCTTTAACATGCATCACAAGTTAAAAAAAACGTAAAAATTCAGATCTGGCGAACAAGAAAGCCCCAATCCTTTGTTAATTTTCTGCCACCAAAAACACTCTACAACAACTACAGAATTTAGTTAAAAATCATACTATTATAGCACAAATAGTTACAGAATGAAACACACCAGCGTAAACTTATGGTCTCAAAAGAAAATGGGCCCATCATTCCTAGAGCAAATTTTTTATTTGTGCAACATGTTAAAAGGATAATGTATAATATTGTTCACGAAGGTGACAGCCTGAAATTAAGAACTCTGAATGATATGCTATGCTGTGATAATATGTCTGATAATTAAATGGCATACTGTGATACAATGAAATAATCTTTAATAAATTACGACTTTAGAATGCGATAGGTATATACATTAAAAAAGTCTGTGAACTGTACCACTGTCTTGCTGAAAAAATTCATTCTGGCTTCATGATCTGTGTCAAAGATTTCATGAACTACAGCTGTCTTATACTAGAATGCACGTAACATAATTCAGTCACATATTTGTGCTGATGATGCAGACACAAGTGTCTAGTGTGCCAGATGAAGCAACAGTTTACTTGGATATGTCTTATATGTAGCTCCAATTTCATCCATATGTTCCTTATATAGCAAATACATTCTGCTGTGTTTTATTCCTACCTAGAATGGAACCCATTGCTCAAAACCTTGTCATGTACTTGTAAATTGTTGTCATGTTTCAAACTTGTATATCAGGAAACTTCCTCTTCTTACAGGATCATTATTTAGCATATATATCATACAGAAACAAGTGGTAGTTACTGTAGTACTTCCATTGCAAAGAAAGACTGACTTCAGACATGTAATGTCTGTGCAACAGAACAAATTTATGGTGCTTGGTCGGTCTGCCTAGGTCTATGTCATATGCCAGCTAACAGAAAGTGACAAAACAATATGTGCCAGATATAGTATGTACCCTGTATAACCATAACACATTACCTTAATTATGGCCTGGAATTCATGTTGGATGTAACTGAAACCATAATGAATGCTGCCAACAAAGACAGTGACTGTTAAGGTATGAGTCAGTAACAGTTAGCAAGGTAAGTAAGCATCCTGGAAGTTTCCTCTCTTCCTCTCTCTCTGACCCCATCCTGCAAGCTTGTAGTTTGTTGATCATTTATTACACCATATTCATGCATAACATAAAATGAAAGAAAACTAAGACTGCAGAACCATGACTTTGAGTTTCTGTCAATAAAATACAAATGCTAGAGTCAAACCTTGGTTATAAAATGAAAGATGAATCATGCTTGTACTTGACTAGCATTTCTGCTTCAAATATATAATGGCAACTGTAACTTACAGTTCTGTCACTACAGCGAAACCTTAAAGACTAACTTTGGTGGCAATATAACACGCCAGCCTTGAAAGAATGAAGTTTGTGCTCGAAATGTATGTTGTCAGGCATAAAGGGATTGCTGTCACTAAAATGAAACTTCACACCCTATCATTTTTCATGTATCTTTTGTACCTGTCACTAAAACAAAACTTCTGAGCCCAGGCTTGGTGAATACCTTGTGTTAATAAAATGAACTCTCAAAATTAAAACCTTGGTGATAAAATAAAAGGCAAATATTCTTAATATATTGAAGCCCAGCCTTGCCAAAACACAATTTGCATTTTTACTGCATCCAGAAAATGGCAAATAGAGATACTGTCCCTAGCATAAAACCCCAAAGTCTAACATCTATTTTTTTGCCACGTATCTTGGGTAGTGTGACTTGTGTTTGTGTGGCTTTCTTGGGTTGGCAACTGTAACCTAACACAGTTTAAAATCTTTAAGATATGAGAAGTAGAAAACACAAATAGGAAGGTATATATTATACTTACACTATCACTTTCATTAAACTATACTGTCTCAGTAGGGAAATAGCAATTTTTTTAAATTTTAATGAATGCATACTCTTCAACACCTGTGTCAGAAAATTAATCAGCCATGCTCCTATTCAGTACTCATGGAAGCTGATATATAACAGAGGAAATGGATATGGCCTAATTTAAAATAAACAGAATATCATGCCAAAACTTTAACATATCACATAAGCAGTCAATCAACTTGAGGGACCTGGCAAATGAGGAACAAATCCAATTCACGAAGCACTTCAATGTTATGTCGGTTAAATGACATGGGATGTTAACAAAAATGTCAGATAATGATCTACACTGAATGTCATGCATACCTAGCACTTACCTCTCATTTTCTGAATACAATTTTCCTCTCCCCCACCAGACTATGGCAGTCTACATTATCTCCCATAAAATGCTTACATCTACACTACTTTTATCCAAAACATTACTCCTATACTGCTTGTGTAAATACAAACCTGCTGCATATCTGCGATGCTTGATCAACCATAAAACTGAGCAGAGTTGTGAAACGGGTAAACGGTCACATTCATTTGGCTATAACGATTTTAGTAATACATTCAAGGTAAATTACTGTTATGTTTCCTACCAACTCAAACTACAGCAGAAGAATTTTCAGCAAAACCGTATGGAGACAGACAAATGTCATTCTTACTTCACGTTAGTCACTCCATCCTCACATTACTACTAACTGTACAATCATTATACGGACACCTTAATTTTCAGTCGATTCATAATCATTTACTTACGACCAAAAAAAAACGAGTGCGGAAGAATTTTGTACATACTGTTCCCACTGCCAAACTAGCTACCTGAACACCCACCATCGATATTCTAACATAACCTGTCATGTTGTATAAATTAATACCGCAACAGTAACTTTACCAGCACGTATAAGACGTAAAACTATCACATTCACTATGGAGGTCATTTATAGGTCAGCATAGCAGAACACCACTAACCATTACCAATTTTACTTGTCACTCGTCAAACTTGAAGCACATGTATTAATAATGCAATAACATGACCATAAGAACTGAGAAAAACCTCATATAAAGCAAACATACTTGAGCCCTATTGTTTTAAGGTGTTGACCAATCAGTCGCACAATGTCTTGGTTGGTCTTGTCTATTATCTTAGGTGAAATTTCTCCATTTGGTGCTCCATTAACTGCATTGATATCGGACGTAAGTTCGGTGCCATTCTGTTCACTTGCAGATGCTGAATGGTCTTCGGACACTCCATTGCGTTGCGTACAGCCATTTGCTGCTTGCTGCATTGTAGCGTCCAAAGTTCGTGATTTTTTTCGCGGTGGCGGAGCAAGTCCACCGTCGTCCGACTCTCCGCTCGAGGCCAGGCTTGCTAACAGGTCGCCGTGATGAAATTTTCGGCCGCTCACGATATTTTCCGAAGAAATTTTGTTTGAATCCAATACTCAATCACACAACACTGCATACACCTCTGCCACAGCTGAGCAATGTTTAGATTGTGACGTCATAAACAAGGACCTGGGCATGAAGATCGTTGACTAGCACTTCCCAGCAAAAGGCACAAAAGTATCTCGTAATTCTACTTCAATGCGAGTCACCAATATAAGACTAAACGTTTACACTTTCGTCACTAGATGACAGTACAATAAACTAACAAAATTGTTCTTGTGAAGTCTTGTCGGAAGATGGCAATGCAAGCATAGTTCCTGCCAAATAAAAACATTTGTGGAACGTCACAATTGGTGCCGCGGCTGTGGGCTGCAAGTCAGAGATGTGGTTCGATTCCCTGCACGTGCAATGCACAGCGGCGGCTCCTTCTTCGGGGGTATAGCGGCCGCAAAGTAAAGCTGACCATTCATCTCCGTCAAGTACCGCATATCCTTTCATAGCGTGCACATACACAAGTCTACTGTTACCTGTCTACTCTAATTACCCGTTTCATTATACAGAGCTCATGTTAATCATCACTGACTTTCTTGTACGTAAACAAAACTTTGCAGACCCTATACGAATAGCACACACACCAATCAGGTCTACAGATTTTATTTAAAACATATCTTTAGTATGATCATTATTTAACCCTTAACCCGCTAACGTGGAAAATATGGTGAGCTCCTAATAATGCCAGCAGATGGCAGATGGGATTTAACTCGGCGTTTAAAGGGTTAACGAAGAGAAGCAAATCAGTTACGGTGTGTGTGTAGTGTGGCGTTTGTAGTGAGAATGTTGTGTAACTTTCGATGGATGTGCAGTAACTTAACGTAATGTTCATCGCGTTTGTCAAACAACATACAGTGCATTTCGAAATTGCGTGTACTTTCGAAACCCTTTAGCCTACATGCAGTGTCGCGTCTGCTACAGCACTTCAGAAATTTACTGCTTATCACGAGCACGTGTTTATAGTAGGGCCCCCTGAACTGCTTCTAAACTTAACCATATCTGTGACTTAATTTTTATTTCACTGATAATTTCGTAAAGCCATTTAAAGAGACATTCGGGTTTAACTAACTTACCAAGTACAAGCAGCAACATCGTTTTTGGGAATCTAAAAGACCTCAGTAAAACGTTCTCAGCATCTTATGCAACCCGTACGCTCTTCTGCGTGTTCGTGTGTCTGCTAGTCCATATTCCAGACCAGACAAACCCCGTCCACGGCTTTATATTCCTTTGAGATCCGTTTTAATATTATCCCCCAACCATACCCAGATCTTTCAGAGTTAATTACCAAGAATATTATTTTGGTACAAAACGCACGGGGCTCTTTATTGCCCACAGCAACACTTCCCCGATAATGCAGGTGTCACAGAAGACTCTTGATTTCGCAGCAGCTGTTTGCTGTAGCCACAGTTCACTACAGATTCTGCAGTTGAAGATGCAGTTCGAGAGCCTTTGTTCACAGAACCGGTATGTTGATTATGTATAGAAGTGGCGCGGACTTTGTACTAGCGTAATGCATTCTTGACAGGATGAAAAGTAAATTCCTATCGTGCTAAGGTCATAGGCATATCCATTCGCAAGAAAATATAGCAAATGGAAGAAAGGAAGCTTATACCAGGGGACTTATCACCAATAAAAACGCGAATATTGCTAGGCGTGAGTTCTTTGAAATTGCACATTTCTCGCTGGTCTTTATGGTAATTAATTAAGTATGCAAATCTTGGAAAGGAATAATTTAAATTTATTTTTTAGTTCCATTATTAACTTGTAATCTTGTTAACAAATCTTGTGGAGGCCATTTCTCCAAAACAAGTTGTATTTCTTTACGTCGACAATATTCGCTTACACATGCATCATTAATAAATACTATATTATGTGTATTAAATCGCATTAAGTTTATTTTATTTCCAATGACGTTTACTTAACGTATCACAATCAATTAGTACCCACCTAAATATATGTTCTTCAAAAACGGAAAGGAAAATGAGGACTCCAATATGTAGTTCCGTTGCATAAATACGTTGATTAAAATTTATCCTCTCAAGAGGAGAAGTTATTTGCCCTTATAACTGGTAAAATTTTGGCCACATAAAAATGTGCTGTAAAGGACAGCTGTAGAAATCAGTGACATCTGTTCCACACTACACAGTCTATTAATCTAGTAGGCGTATTAACACAACAGCACTGAACAGTGCGTAGAATTCCTGCCAAATTCGTCTGCAGTTCTGTGAAGTGACGTGAAGTGTCCAACAACCCACAGTGCTGCATTTAAACCGTGTAATATTCCCTCGCCAAATGCGGGTTTTCTCAGCTCCACTTTCACTGGACATCGTTGGAAATAATTAAATAATAAAATCACATTTGTGTGTGTGTGTGTGTGTGTGGGGGGGGGGGGGGGGGGGGGTTT
>Ga0123357_10004816_pt1 | contig 15973 bp, 15 predicted proteins | sample TergutEmb28metaG_FD_89873 | JGI IMG/M metagenome (GOLD analysis project Ga0123357, IMG submission 89873) | Embiratermes neotenicus P4 segment gut microbial communities from Petit-Saut dam, French Guiana - Emb289 P4 | ecosystem: Host-associated > Arthropoda: Insects > Digestive system > Gut ... | reverse complement strand
TCCCTGAGAATTGGGAAGGATTAATTATCAAGATATCGAAGAAAGGAGACATCAAACTGTAATAACTGGAGAGGCGTTACCCTTCTAAGTATTCCAAGCAAAATTGTGACTAGAATCATTTTAAACAGACTACAAAATACAGTGGAACAATACCTCTGAAAAGAACAAGCTGGATTCCACAAACACCGAAGTTGCGTTGATTTAATAACACTCTAAGGATAATTTTTAGAACAAAGTATAGAATGGCAGGCCATTCTATATGTGACCTTTATCGATTTGGAAAGGCATTTGACTCCGTGGAGAGAGAAATAATGTGGCTCACACTACAGGAGTATGGTATACCAAGGAAGATTATCCAATAATTAAAATATTGTATGATGTATTAAGTGCAAAATTTCTCATGAAGGAAAGCTTTCAGGCTTTATAGAGGTCAGAAATGTTGTAAGGCAAGGATGTATTCTATCCCCAACCCTTTTTCTGCTAATATTAAACAGTCATGAAAAAAATGAAAGGTTTAAGGAAAAGGGGAATACAGTGGAGTATGAAGGAAAGACTGGAAGATCTGGACTATGCGGATGATATTTGTCTGTTAGCCCAGAGAGTTTGCGATATGGAAGAAAAGCTAAAGAGACTAAAAGAGGAAGCAGAATTAGTTGGTTTGCATATTAACATAAACAAGACAAAGGGATGACAATTAATACATCTAATATGCAAAAATTTAGGTTGGAGGAAATGGAAATTGAAGAAGTTGTATCCTTTGTATACCTAGAAAGTGTGGTGTCAGTAAGAAGAGGAACAGAGGAAGATGTAGCAAGTAGAATCAAGAAAGCAAATGGTGTATTTGTTAAGCTGTATCCTGTGTGGAGAAATCTCAACATATCACAAGAAGTTAAAATACGAACATTCAATACAAATGTAAAATCAGTATTATTATATGCTTGTGAAACTTGGAAAACCACCAACCAAATAACAAGAAGACTACTGATATTTGTAAACAAATGCTTAAGACGAATAATGAATATGAAATGGGCCTATAAGATTAAGAATGAAGAACTGTGGTAAATCACCCATCAGAAGTCAATAGAAAATCAGATAAAAAGAAAATGGAATTGGATTGGACACACATTACATAAAGAAACCGGAGCAACAGAGAAAACTGCATTAGATTGGAATCCTCAGGGATATAAAAGGAGAGGTAGGCTGAAGAGAACGTGGTGAAGAACAATAGAGGATGAGATAAGAAGCACAAGAAGATCATGGAATGACGTCAAGGGGATAGATGGAGACGGCAATGCTTGGAAGCTCTTCATGGATGCCCTATGCTCCACAAGGAGTAAAAGGATTTGATGATGATAATGATGATAAACCTCAGCAGTGCTCACCACATCTACCGGCGGGCTGGATGTAACAGAATGAGACTCACAGTGGTTACATATAGAAAAGGGAGATGGATAAATAAATGAGACCATGACTGCAGACACTGTTTGTTATACTGAAAGCTTTTGTGATTCCCAGATTACCACATTCAGGTACACATTTTATTTTTTTAACTGATCTCGGTTCCACCAAACCACCAGCGCACCCTGACAGTGGGGACAGAGTTAGTTCCTGAAACATCACATCTTGTTGCGGCTGTCTGCCTGCGAAACTTTCACTGAGTCAAAAACTTAATGGTGAGTTCTACGTTATAATTCAGGTGATTTTCGGGCCCTACAATGGGAATAATTGTTGAACCGTACGTGCTCATATGGTTCATGGCTGCGGTAGTTATCGGCATCACTGCGAGAGTGGGCAGACATGTCATACTGTGCGCTAGCAGAAGGACAAAGGAACGGTGGGTGTCCCACACAGAGAGGAGTCTGACCCAAGATGACGGTGAGGTGAAACAAGTCTGTGCTGTAGGCTTTGCCAGAAAAGTAGTGTCCAGATACTTGTGAAAGCAGAGTTTAGAAATGAGCTTTTCACAACTATGCTACACACAGCAAGAGTTGTCTCCTGCTTTCAACACAAATGTTTGAACAAGAAATCTCCTCGTGTAGTAAGAAGGCAGCCAACGTCTTCTGTGCGCATCACAAAGGTAAGACAAGCAAGGGCAAAGTGTTATGTAAGCATGGACAAAGGGTTTGCTGGGGAGGCCAGAGAACTACATTGGGAAAGAGTGTTGGTTAATAGCAGTCTGTGATTGTTTGTGTTTTTCATTTCACACCATATATTCACACTCTGGGTGAGCTCCAGAGGAAGAGGGGTCCTGAACCAAGGACTGGTTATCCTCACTGGTTCATTGTCTATGGCTCCCCATTCTACATCATGTAAATGCAAGTAGGTCAAGAAAGCCACAGGGGACTTATCTCTGATTACAATGCAGATGTCAGCAGGAACATAGTGAAATGTCACAGAGTCAGAATAATACAATAATGTTAAAACATATGCACCAGCCAGGTGCCATATGCAACAGTAGGCGAGGGTGCCTGACTGATGTTACAGCAACACACCTAAGACTTGCATATAGGGGTAGTGAAAAAGGCCTACTCAGGCTCTATTTCTGCAATCCACACAGAAATATATAAGCTGGAAGTTGTGCTGAAACCATGCAACAGCACAACTTGGATAGAAAAAATCCCTGCTGGTGAGACAGAAATTCAGTTAATACAGGACCTTACCAACCAAAACTAGATATAACCTAGCAGGAAAAGAACAAAATGGTCATCCTCACACACAAGTATGGCAAATTCTGTCTAGGAAGATTGCCTGTTAGGTGTTCAGCATGCATATGGCTCTGATTAAAAACAGATTAATTCAGAATGTTATGGACAGCGAACAAAAATGGTACAAAGTAATAAGCAAGAATGATGACTTGAGAGGCCCCTCTGCATCACCTCAACAGTACAAGGACCCACCTATTTCAGCTGGGGCAGCACAATGTTACACACCTTTAATTAGGAAAGAAGCTCATGTTCAACAGTGAAAATATGCAGAGTCAAGTAATGTTTTCCCAAAAAAAAAGAAACCAACTCTGATGGTACAAAAAAATGAGTTAATGAAGATAACAGTGAGTATTAATGAGTCAAATTCTCAAGCCTGCTCCACAATCCTTTTTCCCACTACTTAAGACTATTTCCAAAATTATGCATAGGTTCTTTAGAGTCAAGCACTTACCACTCGAGTTTCTGTCCAAGGAAAGGCGCATGCCAAGACTGCACCATTCAAGAAATTCAACTGAAGTCTATATATTACAGTAACTAGTCTGCTTGGTTGTGCAGCCAGCAAATAAATCTGTAACAAAAGTATATTATTCATAATAGGCTTTGCAGAACACGAATGTCACTAATATAAAAGAACTGTCTGTGATTTAATGAAACCTGGTAGGATGAAAAGTGATATGCCCTATAAAGGGAACTTCATAATAAATAACAAAGGTACGAGCATGCCTCTGGGGTGTGTAACAAGAGGTGTCAGAAGTGTACTGGCATCAAAGACTATATGTGCCTATTTCAACAAAATATTCAGTTGGATGTGCACTGTTGTTCTGCCCTACTGCATTCAACTTCCACTAATCTGTAACACACGCATTTTGATGCTAACCTATGTCATCATCAATAACAGCTACACAGTATGAATGGAACAGAACTTATTCAGCTGAAACTCAATTGTATTATATCATAATGTTTTTGAACCCAAATGGCAAGAACAGACTTTACAGAACAGGCAGTGGCGTATCTCCCACACCTGACACAGTTAAGTGTGATATGGATCGCACTTCTTATCCCTGGAAGCAGTATCAGACCACACTCTTTCTGTCCATCCACATGGAACAACTCAGCTCCCACCAGAAAAATTCCCATGAAATTTTATATGTGAGTATTTTTCAAACATCTGCCAAGAAAGTTCAAGTCTCATTAAAATCTTACAAAAATAACAGGTATTTTACATCATATTATCATAACTGTATATTGGTCTGTGCCAATATACAGTTATGATAATATCTTGCTCAGTTCTTCTTAGAATGAGAAACGTTTCAGCCTATCCTTCTACCATTCCTTCTATATTGCTACATGAAAAATAGGCAGTAACTAAATATGCTGATACTTGCCTGTAAAGCTGTTGTAATATGGCATGGATTGAATAAATATATCACAGTTCTTGACGCACATTTGAAACCTATTTCCATCCCCCACATCAGGGATGTAATAACCAATAGCACCCTTTTACCAGTATAATTTTTCTGGCCACAACTGCATGTGTGTGGTATGAGAGAAAGATGCCTGTAGCCCCACACAATACACATCACAGCAAAGGCCAACGTTATTCCTGTCTCAATTATTCTTCTTGATGTGGAAAGAAATGAAGCACATTCTGGGCCACCATTTCCAGGCACAGATGCATTCACTCCACTGTATGCCCACTCAAACATTGCACAGTGGTCACAAAAGTTGAGGTAATTTATCTACAAAATTAAATAAAGTGAATTAGATTACACTTAACTGGAAATAATTATTTTCTATTGTTTATTTGTCTGTAACCTTTTCAGCCCTTATTTTCATGTCTGAAGTCAAAAAAGATGTTTCCCTTTCATGGATGATTATGAGCAAAGCACTGAAATCTGGATACAAAAAACAGCAACTGGACATAATATCACACTTAACAACTTAGTTTGATATTTAAGGTCAATTCTTCTAACTGAATTTTTATAGTGTTAATAAAATTAATCCAACTACTGCCAAGATAACAATGAATACTAATTCATGCAGAACTAACAAAAATGGCATCCTGTACTGGGCAGGGTAAAATTTAATGAACATGTAATAGTGCATGCATGCATTTACTGCAATTTTTCTATACAGTTATATCTACTGTACATATTTTACAAGAGGCAGTCAGCAAGTAATGTCTCATATTTTTATTTCACCCTATTTACAAGTTTGGTACATAAAAATTTGTTAGAACTTCAATTCAAAATTTCTAAAGGCATCTTTTTCAAAAGTCTTCTTCCACCTCTGAACAAGAACATGTATTACAGCCTGCCTCTGCAGTCACTTGCATATAGTGTTTTGCAGTAACTCATCACTGGAACAATGCTGTCCTCATAGACTTTTTTCAAAATACCAGACAGGTGATAGTGAGCTGGTGTGAGGTCAAAACTGCAGGGTGTTCTGTCACAACAAGCATTTCCAAAAACTTCTTAACATGTAACAATTTATTCTAGGTACTCAAGTTTGCAATCTTCTGTTTCCAAGGCTTGTCATTCATCCAGCATTTAAAAATACAAAACTGAACAGTGTTTTAGAGACAGGCTCGATAAAACACCCACTCACTTGGACCCAACAGAGACAGTGACTGTCAACCACTGAAAGTTTTGTTCATTTTTTGTACTTTTCAACAAAGAATGATAGGCTAGGTCCAAAAACTGGATGATGATAGGTGATCCATGAGTAAGCCCTATCACCAGAACACAGCAGAATCACATACTCAGTATCTGTAAACATACAATCTCATTCAAACATGGAACTTACACACAGTCTGTCTACTTGTCCAGTACAAGTGACATATTATTGGTGATGGGAGAAAAAGTTATAGTCCTATTAGTTAATGGCATACAAGCTATTCAGTCCATACAGTAATACAGTAAAATTCTTTTCATCTGAAATCCTGATGGTTTGGCACTTGAGGACTATAGTCCCAAGACCAGATATACATGATCTCTGACCAGAAGTTTTGCCATTGAGAACAGATTCTGTTACTTTATCTTGTGTTATCTGGACTTGACTGAGCACACTGAGCCATTATAATGGCTTCAAAATAGCCAAAGACAAGTAACCAAGGTACAGCTGGTACAGGAAAAATATGTTACATTAATGATTCCTCAGAAACTTGAATAAATTAGGAGGCATAAAAGGTGAAAGCAGGTGGTAATGGCGTCATACAACATCAGATCTTCAACTATGATATAAAGAAGCAGAACGACCAATGATGATTGTTGATGGCATCCAGTGAAAGTATGAAGGGACTCTTCAAGCAACAGGTATTGAAACAGCCCAAATTAGCGCAACTGGAAAAGGTGCTGTATAAGTGGTTTACAGCAAATGCATTCTAAAGGAAAACCTGTAACTGTGCCTCTGTTAATTGAAAAAGCTAACTGACAACTGTCCCTTCTACAAGGGCTCACTGCAAAATTTAGGTAGTCTAATAATTCGGAATGAGAAGTCAGTCAAGGAGGTGAAGGTCTGCAATGGACCATAGTACCATCTCAGAATCAGAAGAAGAATCCGGAATATTTCACGATCCAGCACCCGTCCAATCTCAAGAATGCTGTATTAAAGGAATTATACTGTATCAAGTAATGACAGAAGAAATTATCACGTGCAAGACAACTTCATGGAACACAATTTACTGCAGTCTATTAGCAAACCACTGTTGGTCTGTGTTGAGAAATGACTTGACCTCAAAGCATGTAAATGCAATAATGCCTCCACAGTGATGTAACGTGCTGTGGCAAGGCATGTTCCCACTTCCATATCTTCTTAAAACAAAAAATGTAGAACATTGGTTCATGACAACTTTTTTTGCTGAAGACATGTGAATCACAAAAAAGAGGGTATTTCATGCACACTCAGTTAATTGTTGAGAAGTAAATTTCCAGAGTCAGTTCAGGATGAATTTCTGTAACATGTTGGTGCATTATTACTAATTTGCTTATCATGAGATATCACACAGTTATTTCCAGTGGTTTATTAACTTATTAGTATGGGATAATGTTCAGGATGGCAAATGGCAATATTCAGTGACTTCAAGGTAAATTATCTACTTAGACAGTCAGTTCTAAAATGATTATGGGACACATAAACACTTCATACTATTTCTCACTGTTTTATTTGTTACAAATAAGAAAACTCAAAGAATCAACACAAAAAAAAAACTGTACATAAAACCCTATGATAATCTAATGAGTCTTGTGGTTTCCAATGTGGCGAAGATTCAGATTATGGTGTTATGAGTTATTAAATCTAGCATGGAAGTTAATAAATATCTTGAATCAACCTAATTTTAGTGGTGCACAAATTCTTGGCACCTGGTTGCCTCAACCACTGAACTCTGTAGGGTCATGCCTATGTTGGTGGGTTCCAAGTACACAACTTGCTGCGTATCATATTTCTGGTGCCTACAATTTTGAGGCAGCTCCTAGATTTTTGGAAAACTTGTGGTCTAATGCCTTATGTCTCCAGCAGACACAAGTTCATACCCTTAAATGTCACATTTAATTACTGTTATGCAGTTGGTGAACTCCAATCATGGGTTTCTTCATTTACATACTTGAAAAGAAATTTACTGTATGCATAGTTTCACAGTTTGTAATCTATAAATCTTGTTCTTTGCACTGGCATGTGAGCAGCTGCATTAATAGGAAGAGTAACTATTGTCATAGACATGCAAGTTTATATTCCATCAGCTAATGCTTGGAAGCTTTCAATAAGACAGTTATCAAAGCCACCAACAGCCATGAACATCTCAACACATCAGAAGAGGTATGTAAAACCAACAAATATACCATTTTATAATTTATGCATGCTACCCTTTACATAGCTCCTACATGTTTTGTCATTATTATCTCACCATCTTCAGGGAGCTGACATCAACATTTCTTTAAAACATGCAGGAATAAAGTAGGTCACAATAATCGTACATATGTTGTGGTATCAATAGTGCAGAATTTTACAGGTTTTTGTTAAAATAATATACATAAATATAATACAATGTTGATACAAAGCAGGGATAATAAAAACAATAATAACAACAGTAATACAGCTTGTTTGTTACAATGGTCTACGTTGTGCTTAAATTTTTGTCTACAAACATTTATTCTTCTTTGATCCAAACTGGATTCCATCCTGTAAAATAAGAATGCTATTCTTAAGTTATGCACAAAAACCATCTTTAGGTATGTCAAACATGACAAGTTTCACATCTGTACTAACCCTGTATGGTGTGTACTGCATGGTATGTGGGGGGTAACTGTGGGTGCAGTTGTGTATTACTCTAGGTGTATCGATTGGAACTGTGTACATGCATCGTGTTACTGTTATTTTAACATAAAACCTGTAAAATTATGCACTACTGATACAACAACATATGTATGCTTATTATGGACTATTTTATTGCTGAATGTTTTAAATAAATTTTGGTGTCAGCTCCCTGAAGATGGCAAGATTAATAAAGCCTATACATGTATGAACTACGTAAAACACAGTATGCATAAATTACAGAATAGTGCATTTGTTGGACTTACATCATCTTTTCATTTTGTCACAATGCACAGAATAAACAACGTAAAGGTGACATCATAAGACAGGACAAGAATAAACAAATTTTATTCCTATCACTAACCTGCACTGGTTAGCCGGTATCTTTGTTTCTTTAGCCAAAGAAGCCGGATACAACTCTCCAGAAATGAAGCAGAATAATTGCAAGACTTAACCACGCGGGTAATGACACTTTTAACACGTTCATTAATTATGACCCACAAATTAACCATAATATAAAAAACACAGCACAGCCCTACTGCATGTTAGTTTTATGGTACAGTAATTTAAAATTATCACTTTATATAATTCTATAAAATTAGAATCCATAATCACTTTCGGCACCAGTTTTCAGTTATGTAACAATCTACAAAAGCACAATGTGTAACACGACCACATTAAGCATACTCTGGCAACTAAACATTTCTCACATTCTGCTGTAAACAGATTGGCGCTTTTAGTTATGTTCTTCACTACCAAAACAGGAATTTCACCGGAACTCAAACTGAAAATATCAAACGTGTTTCGTACAAAACAATGCTTCGTGCAAACAAATGTCTTATAATGCCCATAAAACATTCGAATGGTAAGATTTTGGTTGTTGGTGTGTTCTCAACAACACGGACATTAAAGCAACAGAAATAATGCATTCAAATCAAACTACTTTGGGGATCAGCTCGATACATGACCAGGTATTACTGTATATGTGCAACACCATCCACAACAGCATATTGCATACAATTAAAAACTACAGTACACTATATTTTAAACGTACGGTACAGTGACAATATTCCGACCTCGGTATGTGACAAATTATGAATTCCACACAGTCGGGGTAAGCATAAACCATATAAACTTCAGGAGCCATTAATAGAACCTAACCATGTCAACTACTTCCGTACATTAGGTGAATTAGCACTAGAAACTATAATCATCGCCCCGGATACGTATGTATTTACTTTATAAACTATCTAAAATTATGTTCAGGTATTTACATTCAAGTAATTATTTTTCAGCCATGTGTATTTTTAGCATCTCTTCTTGCCTATGCAGAGACATTTTACCGCACTCCCATGCAGACACAATGCTCTTATCCGTGGCCAGAAACGAGTATCTTCTGACCTCTGGTGACACTAATAACCACTAAATAGTATTGAAATTTGCACCTTGTAGAAAACGTTGAAAACTGTATAGTACCGTGCTGCCATCTAAGCTGCCGTGACAAGACAAGTCATTTGTGGCTCGATTGTCAGCACATTGTCAGTAAATGTGTTGCCGGGAAGCACTACGGCCCGCAGCCGAACTATGAACGCAGTGGGTGCAGCGGCTTTAAGTGTGGATGCATATATACGTATGTATGTGCTTCTACTATGTGTGTATACATTTATACATACATAAGCGCAAAAGCGCCTTTGTCAGACAACAAATTTAGATACGCAATGCGCTCTATAAAATGGCATGACACATTTTGAATGTAGGTACAGTACATTATTGAGAGTGTGCAAGCGTACGGGCGAGCACAACCGCAAGGAACTTGAAAACCAACGCACCTACAACTTCCATATAGAGTGAAGACGCATAAGTGGATTTTGCCGCGAAGACTACGCAACTTAGCTCCCAGGAAAATGAATATGGTTGCGTTGTACAGTAGTTGCCTAATTTCCTGTGTGATAATTTTTGCATTATTCAGAGGGCACGGAAGGTCCATGAAGCCACAAAGTTTGCTTTTGTACAGTTAAATGAGCACCAGTGAAGCCTCATTGACAAGACACACCTAGAGGGAGAGTGGATTAGGCGTTGGAAAGAATTTCACATGACTTGAAGGAGGCTGATTTTTTAATTAAAACTAACAATAAAATCACAATATAGAGTAGGCTAATTAAGGCAACAAGAATAATACATTATGACCTTTGCTGTTTACAAGTTACGTGAGTTCTCATACTGCATAACTGCATTTAACTCTTAGGTGGGGTAACTATAGTCAATAAGACAAGTAATGTATGTGTTATTATAGATGTTTTATTATAGATAAAAACTACATGTTTCGGCCAACAGTGGCCACCATCAGGTTTTATCCGAAATTATATTCTAAAAAAAGAGAGTGTATATACAATGTGCGCCACCGCATATAGATATTGAGATCTCATCATCTACGTGTCGGGCAAAGTTTTTCTGTTTTCTTTTTTGGCCTAGGTGTGGACTCTGGTAGTCGCTGGAGTGGTCCCGTGTATAGTGGTATAGCCTGCTAAGGGTGGTATGCTTGTTGGCTCCTGTGGTGGGGTCTGCGGGTTGATCAGTATATCATTATTCATATGTCTCAGAAACTTCTATTACTGCCGGGGGTGTCTACCTACCTAGTTTTTTTCTGTAGGCTAGTGCACTGTTTATTCTGTGGGGGAGACAGTCAAACATGTGCGAGTGTAGGTTGGTAATTACGTCGTGTGAGTTACTTTCTCGTGTCTAGGTTTTTAGGTGAATGGTACTTACATTCGTGTGGTTTTTTACATCATCTGGGATATATTCAAACGTCGGACGTAGAAATGACATGTAGGCTAATCTTTTGGTATTACTATTTCCCTTTTTGAGTATTCGCATTGTGAAATGTAGTGCCCTCCAGGCCTTTTTCACCGTATAGTTTACTTGATCCGCCCAACTTAAGTCGCTGCGTAAGATTACTCCTAAATATTTACAACTGCTCGCCTCCGGTATTAATGCGTCCATTAACGAATATTTAGTGATCCTTTGCCCTGGCTCTTGTGAAGCGAACTGCCTTACTTTTACTTGGACTTAATTTTCATTGCATTTTGAACCACCCACTACCCCCAACCTGTCCAGAACTTTCTGCAATTTTTCCATGTCTTCATTATTTATAATTTTTCTGTAAATAACACAGTCATCAGCAAAATGTCTAATAGTTGATTCTGTATTCCTCCAAATTTCATTTACGTAGGCTAGGAACAGAAGTGGACATAATGCGCTTCCTTGTGGTACACCTGACGTTACTCTAAATTCTGATAATTACCCTCATACCCTGACTTTCTACGTGTGACCTAAAAGGAATTCTCTTATCCATACCACTACCCTAGAATCCACTTCCGAGTTTGAAATTTTCATAATCAGCCGACTATGAGAAACTAAACGAAAAGCTTTCGAAAAGCCAACTATAATAGCGCCAATCCTCTAACCGTTATCCAGAGAGTCCGCAATGTTCTGGCATAACGTGATTACTTGATTTTCGCGCGAAGATCCCGGCCTGAATCCATGTTGACCCTCGTAAAACCAGTCATTTTTATCCCACACTTGCCTTAGATATGAAGCTATAACGTGTTCCATTTTCTTGCAAACTACCGTGGTTAAGGTATCCGGTATACGAAGGTGTATCCAAAAGTACCAGGAAAATGCTCATAACACACAAGTCGCTTGTAGTTCACGAGCTTCCCGCTAAGGTGTGTTGCAGTGGTGTCTTGTGAGTGAGTGTGCCGAGTGGCGTGGTTGCATGTGGAAGCGTTTGATTGTTGCACGTGTCTTTATGTGTGTATTGCATCAGCCGTCTGCGATTTTCTGATATCTGCGGTATGGCGGAAGTTGACGAACAAAGGTTGTGCATCAAGTTCTGTGTGATATTCGGTAAAACGGGAAGTGAAACTTTTGAAATGGTGAAACAGGCTTTTGGTGATTCGTGCATGAGCCGTGGCCAAAATTTTGAGTGGTTTGGACGTTTCAAGAATGGCAGAATTTCGACTGCTAATGATGATCGATCAGGTCGGCCAAGCACAGCAACAACCCCCTCAAACGTGGAACAGGTAGGGGCGGCTGTCAACCAGGACTGTCGTCGTACCATGCACGATCTACTTGCAGAGGTTGGAATTGGTTATGGATCTTGTCAGCGAATTCTCACAGAACAGCTGAACATGCATCGGATTGCAGCGACGTTTGTGCCGAGAGTGTTGGCCCACGATCAGAAAGACAGTCGAGTAGCGATCTGTCAGGAACTGAAGGAAACTATGATAAACGATCCCACACTCCTCTTGAACGTCATCACAGGCGATGAAAGCATCGTTTATGCTTACGACCCAGAGACAAAACTGCAGTCTTCGCAATGGAAGAGTCCTGAATCTCCAAGACCCAAAAATCACGTATGCAAAAAAGCAAATTTGAAGACGATGCTCATTTGTTTCTTTGACCAAGAGGGGATCGTACACCGGGAATTTGTCCCACCTGGAATGAGGGTCAATACAGACTTCTACTGTGATGTTCTAAGAAGGTTACGTGAAAATGTGCGGCGCAAGAGGCCACAGAAATGGCAAAACCAGAACCTCATTATCCACCATGACAATGCCCCGGTTCACAGGTCCTTTAAAGTTTCGCAGTTTTGTGGCCAAGAACAAAACGACAGCGATCCCCCATACCCACCCGATCTGGCCGCCTGTGATTTTTTCATCTTCCCCAAGCTGAAGTTTCGGATGAAGAGTCGAAGATTCGACACCATTGAAGAGATTCAAGAGGAATCGCAGCCGGTCCTTGACACAATTCCAAAAAGGGACTTCCAGGGATGCTTCCAAGCATGGCAGAAACGCTGGGACCGCTGAATTCGTGCAAAAGGGGTGTACTTTGAAGGGATGGAGGAATTTAACATCCAAGGTAAGCAAACTTCTTTTTACAAGTACTGTCCTGGAACTGTTGGATACACCCTTGTATAATTCGTAACTAATGATCGATCACCCCCCCCCCTGTGAATAGGAATCACTATCGCTCTCTTACTGTCACCTGGCAAAGTACAATTATTCATTGTTATGTCTAGTAGTCGCGCGAGGTACGGAATTATGGCTTCCCCACCCAGTTTTAGAATTTCTTCCTACACGGTATTAACCTACAGATTTGTTTTTTCCGATCGCTGCCATCCTTCTCCTAATTATTTTAACATCAGTAGTGAATGAGCCGCCTGTTTTCTCCCTGTATATGCGGAATATTGCCGTCGCTGCTGAATACTGTCGAATAATTGAAATTAAAAGAATTGGCCTTTTCTGTCGAATCTGTGATAATCCGTCCATTAGTCTTTGATGGCAGGACTATTTTCCCCACTTCTTTACGCCTTTTTACGTATCTGTAAAACTCATCCCAGCATTTACCCTCGTTGCTTAATATTGATTTTAAGAATGCCTCTTGTGCAGATTTCTTGGCTGCAAGTAGCTGCTTGGATAGTTGTTTTAGTTCCTCTATATAATGTACTCCGAATTTTGTTCAATTATAAGCTTTTCTGACCTTTGATTTTAATCGTTTAATTTCCTTGTTGCAACATTCAGGGTCTGAATTTTTATAAGTGTTTTATGTGGTACAAAACGTTCAACTTTCTTATAATATATTCTTTAAATTATTCCGTATCTCCTCCACGCTGCTGCCGTTACTTACCCATCCTGCGAATTTATCGCGGAGAAAGGTTTGTAAGCCTAAGACATCTGTTTTGTTGTATACCGGGACTACCCTTTCTCCCTGAGGTTCACAAATCTGTCTTTCCATTCTACTTCCAGAAATACTCCGTAGTGATCACTGATACCCTGTACTATACTGCTAGAGGTGACTGAGCTCTCGGGTCGGACCAGGTAAACATCCAGTAATGCATCCCCTCGGGTTGGGCTATTACCTGACTGTAACCGTTTTCCCATACCAGACTATTTATAAGTGCCTGAGTTCCGCTATTTCCACCCGCGTTTCCATTCCAGTCGTCGCAAGGTAAATTTAAAGTCACCCCCAATGATGCTACGTTTTGTAGAGTTTCCTGTATATCCAGTTCGGGCGGCTAGCCTTTCTATAACTCGCATGTCTTCGTTTGGAGCTCTGTAAATTCCTACTAGTTCCCAGGTAAATTTTGGGTTTCTGCCTTTAACTTCAACTGCTACCATCTCAGAATCCTCATTAGTCCATAGCTCCCTGCAATCGATGTGATTTTAACACAAATGAATACTCCACCACCCCGGAAACACCTATCCCTCCTGAAAGTTATGTAGTCGTCCCTAAATTTTTCGGCATTGTTAATTTCCTCATAAAGCCATGACTCCGTGACTATTACAACATCAGGGTTATACGTATCAATTACATTCCTGAATTCTAAAATGTTATTTCAAATGCTCCTACAGTTTACCTACAGCAAAACCAGCGGTTTACCCTCAGATATGTGCCCCACTGTCGCCGCTACACATTCATCCTCTGCTTTATCTTCGGTCTCCCTCCTCTCCGGTTTTGTTGTCGGCTCGTCACTCTCAGCCATTTTCCAGCCCGCCGTCGTGTGAGCCTGTGTTGATGTCTCGCCGTCTCCCCAGATGTCCCTTTGCTGGAAAACCCTTCTGTCGTATACGCAGAGACGTCAGCTATAGATTTAACCCTTGGTCCCACTTCAACTTCCCTACTCAACAAGATACTAATTAATGTAAAGTCTTGTTTCTCGGTCGCTGATCTTCGCTTTTCCCCGCAATCCCTCGCTCTGTGATTTACATTGTTCAAAATTTGTCACATCTTACCCTCTGCTGATCCACCAACATCAAGTCCACTACCTCTAGCATATGTGTCCAAGTCGTCTCTTTCCTCTTCCATTCAGATGCAATCCATCACTAGTGAAATCCCCGTCCTCTATCCAGCTGTTCGGTTCAACGAAGGTAAGTCCCAAAGCGTTGGCTACCCAGTCGAATCTATAATTAAGTGCCCCAATACGCCGCCATGATACATCTCTACGTCTCAACACTCCACTCAGGACAAGTCTGCAGTTCGGGAGCTTCTTCTTTGCCGTAGACACTAACGCATATACTTCTCCCATTACAAAATCTATATTTCTCGTTGTTCTCATGTCGTTAGTACCCACGTGAATAACAGTTTCTAGATTACCTAGTTCTCTCTTTTCTATCACTCTGTGTAGCTGTTCTGTTTTAATCCCCGGAAAGCACTTCACCTTCATCTCTGCATGTTCTGCTCCAACGTTGCGCAATATCGAATCACCGACCGCCATACTCTCTGTACCTTTTGCCTTTGTAGGCATTGTGTCTCTCTACCCAGTTCGCGCCATTAGTCACTTTGCTTCAGACTCCCTGTTTCTAGCCTTCAGTTCATCAATTTGTCTCAGCGCGTTTTGCAGATCCTCCTGTAGCATTCTCACTTTTTCAGTCCTACACCAATCACAGTTCCAATTCATTCTCTCATCAGCATGAGCCTTTACGCTTCTACAACTATAATGATACCAACGTCCACACAGCTCAAACTGGATTCCTACCGCACTCAGTACATACGAGTCGCACGGTGTTCTCCACTTCCACAACAGGGCGAGGATTCTGCTCGACTCCACCAATTACTAGTAACACCGCTAAAACCATGGAACTTAGCACCGTCAATCCCAAGCAGTCACCAGTCGTTCCGTTAGCGTCACCACGCCTAGACAAGCCACGTCACGAGAATCTCCCAGCCCAAGTACCAACCCTCCTGCGGTAGTCCTCCAGGTAACAACCCTTTTTCTACCCTTACTCAGCTCACAACAAATCCGTCTCAACTCTACGACCATCCAAACCAGATATGTTTGACTCTCTCCCCCTCAGAATAACAAATGCACTAACCCACAGAAAAAAAAAAAACAGGAAGGAAGACACCCCCCCCGCCCCCCCCCCCCCCCCAGCCACCCAAAACAACAACAACCACAC